>Ga0116227_10000898_pt1 | contig 62578 bp, 59 predicted proteins | sample S1TSphgellanicum_FD_89693 | JGI IMG/M metagenome (GOLD analysis project Ga0116227, IMG submission 89693) | Host-associated microbial communities from peat moss isolated from Minnesota, USA - S1T2_Fb - Sphagnum magellanicum MG | ecosystem: Host-associated > Plants > Peat moss > Unclassified... | reverse complement strand
TGACCCGCCTGATGCTGCAGGAATTCTCGGTTCTTTCAACACGCCACGACTGGGTGGTCACCAATTTCGGAGAGCCAGTGTGGCAGCTGCTCAAACCCTTGTTCACCGGACTGGCCAAGCAAGGCCGGCTGGCGGGAGCGCCGCCCGAAATTGCCTATTTCAGCCTGATTGGCGCCGCGCTCATCACCTTCGGCAATCCGGATCTGGTTGCCCGACTGGCTGCGGAAAGCAGCGCCGAACCGGCGTGGGTTGAACAGGCAATCAGCTATATGCTCAAGCCGATTTTCCTAAAGGCTTAGCGGGGTGAGCCCCGCTGAAGAGCTGCCGTCCAAAGCTCTTTTCCCGATCAGCAAAAGCGCGCATTCGTTCATCCCGCACTCCAGAACAGAAACCTCCGGCAAAAGCGGCGCGCTTCACTGCCGTCGCGCCGACCGGCGACACACGGAGCCGATGCTGGGAGACGATTCCCTTTTAACACGAGGCTGCCAACTATTCATGCATCGTCTAATCGGCATCCATCAGATCCAGAAAACCGGTATTGCCTTTGCTCGCCATGATGCTGATAATCGATTGAGACCTGCTCCGGGTGACTGCCGATTGCGATGCACTGCCTGCTTCTATAATCGCACGGATTGTCGCCTCTTGGCCAATGAAAGCCCATGTCTCGACATGCGGATTGGAAACCATCGCTGCCGTGAGTTGTACTATCCCGTCCACATGCTCAGATAGGTTCTTTGCCGCCCAATTCATCACAGAATAGGTTTGATCAAGCGCAAAGCCCGCGTGAAGGCTACGAAGCATCTGAGATAAGAACCATTCCGACCCACTACCAGAGTCGATCATCCAACCGCCGATCGCTCCAATTTCTTCACTGAACCTTTCCTTTGCCGAAGATGCTTCAGCCGCTGTTATGCGAGCCTCCCAATAGTCCTCACAGCGAGCACGGATCTCGGGCGCTAGGTTACTTTTACGAAGTTCACGACCAAGGAACCAAATCATGTGCTTGAGCAAGGAGGGCGGCGCGGCATTCCAAAGGGCTCGGATCAAATCGCCCTCGATGGAGCCCGTAAGATAGAGGCACATCACATAGTCGCCAAATCGTTCGGGACGATGATCTCGCTGCAATGCATCGAGGGAAAACGTCGCTATCTCGCGCTGATAGAGCCACACCATCTCGCTCGTCAGTCCCTTTGCTGGCCCACCGTCGTAGAGCAGGTGGCTCGACCACGCCGCTTCCGAAAGGCGTTCATCATCGGGGAAAAGCTGTTTGAAATTTTCTTTGACCCAGGCCTCCCCGAAATAAGCCAACCAATTCAGATAACGCCCGAAGACGGCGCGGAGCACCAATCCGTTGTTACCGTCAAACCGAAATGCGCGTTCAGCAAATGCAGCAAAACCAGAGATCGTGGCGAGAGCATCGCGTTGTTTTTCTCTAATCTCCGAAGCAGGATGCCTACTCAACCAATACACCCGAAGGAAATGCAATTCCGCAATGGAACCTAGCAATGTCTGCTGGGCAGTTGAATACGGAAATTCAGAGAATTGCGCCTCGAAGTCACGATACTCCGGTTCAGGCGGCACAATCCGCTCAAAGGTCACGATGGCTTCGAGGATCGTTTCATCCTGATAGAGCGGGATATTTTCTCCGCCAGATCGAAGGCCAGCGCTGATCAAATCTCCTATTTCCTTTGCAAGCATTTGTAACCCGCCGAGCTTCGAAGGATGATATGAAGATGAAGCGATCTGCGGCAAAATCGCCTTAACGAGCTCGAAAACTCCGCTCCAATCGATTTCATTTTTATTCTGTACGGATGAGCGAAGGCCTTCAACAAAGGATTGCACATATGGGGCACGTAGTGCCGCGAAGTGCATTGCACCCGCGCTGAACTTCAGTGGCTCATCCTGAACGGCCGATCGAAAATGACTTAGAAGAATGGATTCGGCGCGCTGTCCTTCCTCATCGGCGGCTGAAGGCGTTGCAAGTATGCGGGCGATCTCCTCGACTGACGTCTCCTTGAAATCAGCTCGATCTATCCTGCTCTTTTCCGGACCAAGGGCCGTGCTCTTCATCCAAGCGTCTGGCTCTCCCCATTTCTCCACGGTCTGCGCCAACGCCATTTGCCGGTCCGCAGGTAGCACGGACCGCCAATACCAAGAGGCGTCCCGAATGATAGTTTCGACAAACCTTGTCTCGTCGTCTGCAGTCGCTTCACGCTGTTCATAGGCAGCCAGCCTTTTCCGATATCCGTCGATATATCTGGCTGGAATACCGTCTATTTTCGTAAGGAGTTCCGCTTGGCGTTCGGGCGGCATATTCGCAAACCAAGCGATCGCGAGAGCGGCATATTCATGCCGCATGCTATCCGATTCGTGAAAATCCTGCTCCAAAAGAAAACGCTCTGCGCGTTCCGGTGCGGTCTCAGGTTTGCGCGCCAAGGCGAGAATTGCCATTCGCTCAGTCAGCCGGCATCGCTTTTCAAGGAGTACATCCAACACCCTCTCGCCATCGACATCCTCGCGCTCCATCAGCCGGATTGCGCATTTGATCGTCACTTCGGTAAGTGCCCCAAAAGCGTCATAGGCCCTTCGGTCATCTACCAACAACGGCGCAATGATGATGCTGGTGTAATCGCAGTACGGGTCAAAGCGGATTTTCCCCTCGAGAAGTGAAGCTTTAAAAAGAAAACCGACAAACAGTTTCAACGCATCTAAACCAAGGGCATCCGTCAATGCCGCATGTACTTCAAGAAGGTGGTGTTCGTACATGTGCTGCGGGAACACGCTGGCTGCTTTACCATTCCCCTCAGAGACGTCAAATAGCGCCGTCGCCAATTCAAGGGCAGCTAGCTTCCTTCCCTCAGCCGTAAGCCGCTTCAGTAGATCAACAGCCGCTGCGGTTACGCTATACTCTCCGCTCGGCAACCAGCCGATGATCACACCGATGAGCGGAGCGGCAAGATCGGTCGGCAATTTCGCGATGATGCAGGAACTGAGGCGTCGTACTTCCGGATTTTCTGAACCTGCCACCGCCTGGACCACGCCAGATAGTTTTAGTAGCGTGTCGGAGTCTTCGGAATCCACAATCCCCAGGAGATACAGCCCGACAGGCCAATCCCGGAAGGTTGGATTGCCGTTTTCATCCGGAGGCCCTTCGGGCGGTTCAGCAATCATTCCTCTCTCAATGAGCTTTGGAAGCCAGGTTGTTCTTTGAATTTTTGTGAAAAAATGGCGTTGAACGCTCGAGGAGCCGATGTTCTGCTTGTCAAACTCAGACAGGGCTTTGTCGACGTCGACCTCGGCCGCGAGCATATCGACCCGCTGGACGAGCGCCGCGAATTTCATCTGCAAGGCCAGCGCGATATCGCGAATGACCCGATCAAATGGTACGGCCCATTTTTGACGGAATGCATCGTCCACCTGAAGAGAACGATTGTATTTGCGTTCATGCGCCATCCGATGGGCGCTGCTCACCGACAGCCAATCCGTGGCTATGCGGCTATTTTCGGCAAAGCCCAACCACGCTATGATTTTCTTGATGGTTGCCTTGTGGCTATCACGTGGAGCAAGCGCCGAGATGCTTCGATTGACAGTGTCTGGGTCGTAGCCTTGTCCCGCAATAGCTTCCCTGACCGACTTCATCCTAGCAATTTCTGTCGCATCTGGCTCGGGAGGTTTGCCCGCAAAATCCTCGAGTGCCCCTCGAAAAATTGAATCAAGCTCTCGCAGCATGTGAGCGGCAACCGGAACGGATGCCTGCAATCCATGATGCCCAAACACCAGCTTACAAAAATCCAGATATCGATCTGCGATAGCCTGGCCCAGAACCTCTCCCAGCAGTCGCACAGTATTCCTGCGTTCGGGATTCAGGCCCGAACTGTCCATCGGATTTTCGATGAGATCTGGCTGATAGTCGATGTCATTCATATTTCTCACGTCGGCAAGCTGTTAGAGTTTCGTTGGAGGGAGGAATCGAATGGTTGCAGCGCAGCAGGTGGAAATGCGTGAGCTTGAAACGAATTTTCGGGACTGTCCAGTTCTACGTCAATCGAGTGCACCCTCTGCCTACGTTCTGAGGGTAGTTTTTGGCGAAGGAGGATGATTGGTCTAGCGGATAAGCTTGATCCGATCCTGCAGCGCGAGGGCATTTCGGAAGCTTTTGCCAGCCAATTCCGCTGCAATCGAGATCACAGCATCGCGAACAGTCTGGTTTCGCTGCAACTCGGCGCCGTTTTCGTTAATTGTAGTGTCGAGCAAATCAATCAGAGCTGGGCCGGCCCGCTCGCGATAAAAGCGGTTCAAGAAGGGCGCCTTTGCCATGGCGGTCGCGATCCACACGATGCCCTCCAACCGGAGCGATGCTGCGAACTCCCCGCTCAGGAAATCTGCGAAGCCGGCAAGATTGTCTTCTTCCAGCCCCAAATGGGTCTCAGCCCATAGCTTATAGAGATCCTTCATCTCCTCGAGCGTTTGCAATCGATCCTGAAGCTTCGTCAGAGAGGCCTGGCCGAAACCGAGCAGTGAGCGCAAATAGCGCTCTCCATAGAACCAGCGGTCGCGCTCGTGCCAACCTTGGGCAAGGCCGAACACGATCATGTCGCGCCACACGCTTCGAAATCTCTGGTCATTGCCGGTGCCCGCCAGGCGCATGAAGGCGTTGATGAACTGCTCGACCGCCACATGAGCGTCATTGCCCAGCGCGAAGACCGCTTCCCACAGGATCGGGGCTTTCTCGACCGGGCCGACCAGAAGCAATGATGCAAATTTGGAAAGGAGACTGTAGCCTAGGTCGCTCGGGAGCGGATATTCTCCTTTCTCGTTCCGACGCGCCTTCATCTCCCTGACCTCAGCGCCCCAAAGGTCAAGGCAAAGACGAAATTCCGTCGCCACCTCATTGGGGCCAAGTGGGTGCTCGCGGTCCAGGAGCCATTGGAAAAGGGTGTTGAGGGAATGTCTTTCGAGCCCTGCCGACACCCGGTCTTCGGGCGCGCGGTAACGCCAGCTGGTCTCTTTCGATGCGACCGCCTTTCGCCACCCGTCAGCCTCCAGGCGTTCATAGCCTTCGATGACCCGGGACACTTTGATCGCATGGGCAGAAGCTGGGACGCTGCGGATTTTCATCCGACGGAACCGCGCGAGCCATTGGTTCCAGACCGCAGCGCCAATGCCATCTTCGGCTTCGCGGGGAGCTAGCATTACGAGTGCAGACCAGAACAGTCCAACTTGCATCAAGCGCCACCAGGCATCGCCGAGCGAGGAGCGATGCTGATAGGCCGTGTCACGGACAATGCGTATTGCCCGATCCTCGCCGCTCGACAGAAACCTAAGGACCAGAGGCTCCCAGATATCAAGATTCCCCTCGTCGTACAGCCATAGCTGCATAAGCGCCGAGCCCCACGGAACCATGTCCTCGTCAAATCTGCTTATCCGATAGCGACGTACGCCATCCGCATCATCAGGCAGTGAAAGCGCCACCTCCTTCACCACATCGCAAACTTGCCTGAAAGCCTCGGCCTGCGTCGATATCCACTGATAGCAGCAGCAGATAAGGACCGAGGACAAGGCAATCACATTGCGAGCCTTGACCCTTTCATCGAGCCCTGTCCCGACCCGAACATTTGCCAGATGGCTTGCTATTATCGCAGCGTTCTGATCGTCAAACTTGGTCCCTTTCTCGATCCATGAGCGGCATGTATAGGGCAGCGTCGCTGCAAGCCTATCGGTCGCGTCGGCTGTGCTTTGGCGCTCATAGTCCTGCCGCAGGTTTTCGGGGCATTCGAACACCAGCTCGGCCTCGACGTCTGTGGCGGCCTCGGATACACGATAGTTGTTCCGGTCGAGCGATGCCTGCAAGATACTCAGTTCCAGCGCGTATGCCGGATCTTCGGGGATTTCCCATGCGGACGTCAAACCTTTGAGATCGGATGCGAAGGCGGGATCCGCTTTCAGGCGTGCAACTGCGACATCATTCAACGTAAGCTTGCGATGCGCAGCAAACGCCCATCCCTTGGCAAATTTGAAAAGAGCGTCACCAAACCTGGCCCAGCTCCAACCGATGAAATTTTCGCCAATCAGTTTCACCCGGTAGTCATCCCACATATAGATCATGGGATTTGAGAGTACAGGTGCGAGCTCTCCGGACAGAAGCTTCGGCTCGAACTTTGCGACATTAACGAGGACACCAAGAACGGCGGCCGACCGCCCCTCTCTCAACAAGCGCTCGATATAGGCGGTGCAATCGCGCCCATTTGTCAGCCTTACCGTCAGCCAGCGTTCAAGCGCATCCAGCGCGGAAAACAGCGTGCCGTTATGCATGGAATTTGTCTGGCCCCACCTGAACATCGCGCCATCGCCGCGATAGGTGATCGTCGCGTTACCGACAGAAAGCTCGATGCCAGCTGCTTGAATATCAGGACCACGGCGCTGGTCGGCCGCCCAGCGCTCGACCGCGAAGTTGACCAGATCGATGAGCGCGCCAAGCGCCGCGTCCGGCGATATCTCAAGGAACGAGAAGAATGGACTTTTCCAGAACGCAGTCGGATAGGCATCGCTCTCATAGGAAAAGCCCAATTCAGGCTCAAGCTGGATCTCCGAGCTGCGATCCTCGTGTGGATTATCATCGAGGTGAAGGGCGGTGATCACCTCAGCGGCCGCAGCTGGGTTGACCCGCATCAGCGGCCAGAAGGCCTCGCCCTTGAAGATCAACGCTTCAAAGTCGTGGTCGACCCTGCGGTGCGGGCCAAGTGGCCATGCCGGGCGGGCTCGGCGCATCGAGATCGACCCCCTGGCAGCATGTCTACTCTCCTGCTTCGCCTTGAAGACAGGATCAGTACGCAGGCGTTCTTCTCGCTCCTCCGCCTTCCGGCGCCGCACCGCTATGACGTGATCGCTCACGAAATCGGAGATGTCCCGGCGCCCTGCCATTTCGAGAGCCCATTGCGCTAACTCTTCAGGAAGGTCCGGCGCTCCTGCTAGAGCCGCCGAAAAGAATGGCGGATCTTCACCGATATGGATCGTCCCGCTCGCCCGCTCTGCCTGGACCACCCGTGCAGTCCTGAGCGCGAGCTGCGCAAACTCCCGACGTAAGGGCGTGGCGAAGTTGCCGACGTGAGTTGGTACGCCATTGAGCCATGTGGCGCAGACATTGGAGACGGAGGGAAGCATGAGGACAGCGACACGATCTTCATGCCGCGCTAAAAACCTTGCCACTCCAGGCCATAAGCCGGCTACCACCGTCCGGTAGTTGGCATCGAAAAAGAGGCCTCCAGCAACCGTGCCGCTAAAAAACGCAGGCGCTTGGCTTGGCACCGTGGCAACATGCTGGAACCGGCGAAGGAATTTGTTGAGCCATTGCCCCCGGTTGGCCAGGAGGAAATCGGCACGCTCCTCCAATAAGCGCTCTGACTCCGGGTCCAGGCACAGCGCATCGAGCAGGACATCCAGTGCGAGAGGGGGGTTTCCCTCCTGCACCAAACGGAAGGCTTGGTCCCATGCTGTTTCCTCGTCCCGTCTTTCCCGCAAGAGATGTTGCCCAAGCATGCGCAGGGCGCCTGCCCAAAGGGGATTGGACGCATATCCAGCCCATGCCGAGACATCCTCGGCAATTTCCTTGAGATATTGAAACCTTGCCCAATCGGCGGCCAGATCGTGCTCGAATGCGATCCGGTTGTGCCTCACGGTCAAAGGCAATTGTGAGGGCCTGCTTTGCAGGATGATCGCGTCGGCCCCCTCAAGCTGTGATATCGCGAAACTGCGTTCGAACGAGGCTTCTCGTTTGGCCAGCCGCATGATCAGCCCTTGCAGATCAATCCTACCCGCCGTCCAGAAGTGCCAGAGATGATCGGCAACCGCAGCATGGGAAGCCAGGGCTTCCGCGTTGCTGCCCAATGTGTCTGCTGCGCTCATGAACCAGGACAGGGTTCGAAGGTTGTTGAGGGCCGCAACCGTCTGACCATGAGCGATAAGCCAGCGCAACGATGGGTTCGAGCAGATTGCCTTACTCACCTGCTGGGTATCGAGCGGATCGAGAGGAATGGCTTCTGGCGGAGTCTGCCCAAACAGCTGGCGACATGTTGCCGACCAGCTTTGCGGCTGACTGGTCAGGATAATGCTCCAGCTTGATGCAGTGCCGGCATCCTGAGGAGCGAGAAGATCGATCAACTGCTTCGCCGCAGGCAGGTCGGTCGCGATGAAGCGTTCAGCAGAGTCCAGCACCAGCACATTGCGCGGATGACTGGCGGCGTTCAGAATTTCGGGTAGTGGATGGGAAAGCGGCAGCGACGATCGCTTTGCGGCACTCAGTGCCGTGTTGAGTTCCTCCGGGCCAAGCCAAACCTGGTGCCAGTCCGGGAAGCGGTCGTCGAGGGTCTGTTTGACAAGAGCAGATTTCCCGACGCCTGAATCTGCCAGGACGACTGCCACGCACGCCTGCGTTAAAACCCTTTCCAACTCTGCATAGTAGTCAGATCGATCGACCCTATATCCGGTCGGGAGAACCGTCTGGATGCCAGCCCGATAGTCACGCGTGAGGTTTTCCACGGTGGTCCACGACGCCGCATAATCAGGATGCGCCTGGAGGGCATAGCTGCTCCTGAGCTGATGCCAGAGGTCCGAAAGCAGCAAAGTGCCCGAACCCAGCCGTGTATCTCGGGCTGCACCGATGATCGCCTGCCACAGCATGAGTGCCTCTGCCTGATCACGACTGGCCAGCACATGCCGGCATTGGTTGATCGCGTGGGCTGCGTCCTTCGATTGCGGCAGTTGGAAATCGAACGGCAAAATGTGAAGATGCCGGATGATTTCGACAGCTTCTTCCTCAGAAGCCGTTGCGTGACCCGGCACGATCCGCAGGCTGTCGAACACTCTCTGGTGCTTGCCAGAGGCTTTGATCCGGTCAAGAACAAGGGCTAGATCGCGACCTTCACACCATAGCTTAATGTCGGCCCAGGCCGTGTCGAACTGGGCATTCGTGCCTCGCGTCGCCAATGCGAGCTGATCGGTTTCACGGTCGAAGGGCCCGGTTTGCTCACGCCATTGCTTCAGCACGAGGCCAGCGAAGTCAGGCGGAAAGCCGTTGCGCGACACCTGCATATTGCTCTTGCAGGAGATTGCTAGCCTGCACTCCTTTCCTGCGCGAGAGGTGGTCACAAGAAGATCATCAATCGCCCAGCCCAGCGCCGCGACCTGCGACTGAATGTGGAGTCCCTTGCCTTCAATAGACGGCACGGTTTCCCCGGAGAGCATCCAAAGCAAGGCCCGCGCTGCCACCTGATCTTCAAAATCAAACCCTGGTCCAGCAGTTGAGCGGGTGGTGGCTACTTGCTTGCGCACGGCGCCGGCGGTGTCACCTTGCACGGATTTCTTCTTCGATCCTGTACCGGTCGTTCTCTTTGACATCTCCATCTTCGTACACGAGGCCGCTCACCATGCCAATTGTTTAACTTCCATTGATTGCCCTCTCGTAAGCGTGTCCGGGGGTCGCCGTTCATACCGCTCCACAGCACTTAGAAGTTAGCTGATGATCGTAAGCGGGCTGCCAAATCTGTCCAACCTAGCTCGCCCCTCTGATAATCAACCCTTTTGGGCTTCGGATGTGAATGACTGCTATCGCCAATTTGCCGCCTGTAAGCAGACCTACCGGACTGTCCGACGCAGCGGACATTGACATCACCTAATCGGCAGCGAAACTATGCCGATGTGTTGGTGTGGACGACCCTCCGATCAAGGTACAATCTGCGGCGCAGTAGCGCCGGAGGATTGATAGGAGGAAGCAATGCAGACCATCACGCGGATTGGCATGGATACAGCCAAAAACGTTTTCCAGTTGCATGGAGTTGACGAGAACGAGGCCGTCGTTCTGCGCAGGCAACTCCGTCGTCGGGAAATGATCGCCTTCTTCGAGAAGCTCCCGCCAGCGTTGGTCGCAATCGAGGCATGTGGGAGCTCCCATCACTGGGCTCGCATGCTTCAATCATTCGGGCATGAGGTCCGTCTGCTTCCGCCTCAATACGTCAAGCCCTATGTTAAACGCGGCAAGAATGATGCCGCCGATGCCGAGGCGCTGTGCGAAGCAGTAACCAGGCCATCCATGCGTTTCGTGCCTGTAAAATCACGCGATCAACAAGCCGCATGCATGTTAATGACTGTGCGCGAACGTTTAGTTGGCGTGCGATCGCAACTTTCGAACGCTATCCGTAGCTATGCCGCAGAGTTCGGGATTGTCGGCGCCGTCGGCCGACAAAACGTCAGAGCGCTGATTGAACGCATCCTTGATGACACGACCCTACCAGACCTTGCCCGCGATCTGTTCCGCTGTCAGGCTCAAGAATATGCGGCGGTGGAAGATCGCCTTGAGGAGATCGAGGCTAAATTGATGGCGTGGCACCGCGCTGACGATCTGAGCAGGCGTATAGCGACGATTCCCGGCATCGGACCGATCGGTTCCACTATGCTGAGCATGAAGGCGCCGCCTGCGGAAAGCTTCCGGTCTGGAAGGCAGTTTGCGGCCTGGCTCGGCCTTACCCCCAAGGATCATTCGACTGGTGGCAAGGTGCGCTTGGGCGGTATTACCAAAGCTGGTGACCCTGCCATCCGTTCCACCTTGATCGTTGGAGCGACCGCACTCCTCCGGCACATCAGGAAAGGCAGGACCAAACCTTCTCCATGGCTCGAAGCCCTGCTCAACCGGAAACCACCGAAGCTGGTGGCAGTAGCCCTGGCGAACAAATTTGCCCGCATCGCTTGGCGCCTGATGGTCTCAGGCGGAATTTACAACCGACCACCAGCCATGGTGGCCGTATGATGTTTACCCCTTTGTGGCGCGCAGCGGCATAGCGGTCACGACGGGTGAAGACCGAACTTGCAGGAACGAGTAGATGGATTGATCGATCGGATCGAGACACGTGAACATCCGAAGGTTGCACTGGCATTCACAATGTCGCCTGTGTGTTTGGAGCATGTGTAGCGAACACCATCTCGGCCAGCCGATTTATCCGCGCCAACAGGCCGGACATCTGATAGCAAGCGATCGACTCAACTACTGCTCGGTGCCAAGCAAGGGAGGGTCGTCCACATCTGCAACCTCTACCGCCTTCGAACCGGCAAAGCCGAAATCGCCCATGCTTTCGGACCCGAGGTGGCTGCGGGAACGAATATCCCTGCTGAAGATGTCTCCCCCAACTACCCCGGCCTAGTGACCAATGGCACTGAATTCAGGGTGATGAACTGGGGCTTTCCCAGAATTGGCCGAGGTGCGCAGGATCAGAAGCTGGCGCCCACCCCGACCAACAATGCGCGCGACGATAAGCTGCACACCGACTTCTGGCGCGAGAGCTTCGAGCAGCGTCGCTGCCTTATCCCCCTCACCCAATGGGCCGAGCCCCAAGGCAGAAAGAAGCGGGCGACCCGTACCTGGCACAGCCTGCCGGGCGGCGAGCCCTTCGCTGTCGGGGGGATTTGGAGGAACACCGATCTCTGGGGCAATTGCTACTCGATGGTCATGGTGGAGGGCTCTCCCCAGATGGCCGAAGTGCATGACCGGATGCCGGTGATCCTGCGCCGCGAGCAATGGGAAACCTGGCTGCATGCGCCGCCTGCCGATGCCTTTGCCCTGTGCAAGACCTGGCTTGGCGATCTGGTGATCGTGCAGACCAACGACCGCTGGGTCGATGGCACCCCGCGCCCAACCTTCGAGCAGGAGATCGCGGAGCTTCCCCTTTTCGGGGGACAAAAATCCTAACCCTCTCAATCGAGCCATTTCATCGTGCTTGACGAATCTTGGTCACGGACGGAACATAAAGAGAACGAAAGAGTCGTCTCATTATGCCCCAGCCTGCCGCCCTCCCTGCCGTCTCCCGTAAGAAGCTCGCCACCCTGCGTGCCGAGCTGGCGGGCGTGCGCAGCCTGCGCGGACCGGTCCTGCCCTTCGACGTGCCCATGCTCGACAACCGGATGGCGGCGGGCGGCATTGACGGCGCGGGCCTTCACGAGATCGCGGCCGCTTCCTCGCGACTGGGCGACGATGCCGCCGCATCGCTGTTCGCCGCAGGGATCGCCGCACGCTTCGCCAGAAAACCCGGCTTTACGGTGCTCTGGGCCCTGTCCCGCTTCGACCTCTATGCCCCTGGCCTCGAACAGGTGGGCCTCGGCCCGAGCCAGCTGCTCTATGCTCAGGGCAAGAACGATCAGGAGGTGCTGGCGGTCACCGAGGACGCCTTGCGCGACGGCTCGCTCGCCTGCGTGATCGCCGAGGTCAAGGCCGCCGACATGACCGCCACGCGCCGGCTCCAGCTGGCGGCCAGCGATGGCAAAACGCCGATGCTGCTCTACCGCCGGCACCGTTCGCGCGACCAGTGCCCGCTCACCACCAACTCTTCTGCCATGACGCGCTGGCGCATCGGCTGTGTGCCATCCCTCCCGCTGCCGCATCCCGGCGTTGGCCGCCCCCGCTGGTCGGTCGAACTCGTCCGCCAACGCGGCGGCAATCCTTTCTCCCTCGATCTGGACTCCTGTGATGACAAGGGTTGCCTCGCTCACCCTTCCCTTTCTGTCGATCGAGCGATTGCGTCGGCTGGAAAGACCAGCCAGGCGGCCTGAGCCGCTCCAGCCCCCCTCGCACGCCCTAGATCCCATCGACGACAATTCCGGCGCCTGCTCGGTCCCGCGCGGCGGCGGATGGAGGCCAGGTGCGCGCTGGGCGCGCGATGGCGCACTGCGCGATGACAAGGTGTCGCAGGCGCAGATCGATGCTCTGCCCGCTCATCAGCGCCCGACCATGCGCGAAATGGGGCGCCGCAGCGAACATGCTGATCACCCCTTCCGCTCGATGCCAGCCGATGATGGCTCGCGCTCACCGCCGCCACCCCCGGCAACCAGCGTGCCGCCACGTCTGACATGGGCCGATCTCTGTGGCACGCCCACGGTACTGGTCATGCGGACCGGCCAGCGTGACGTCATCACCGCCGCCTGCCCGGTCGCCATCAGCCTTGGCCTGCATCCTGGCATGGCCGCCGCCCATGCCCGTGCGCTGGTGGCCGATCTGGAGGTGCGTGACGCCGATCCTGACGGGGACAAGGCCTGGCTCGACAGGCTAGCTCTCCATGCCGTCGGGCACTGGACGCCCACTGCTGCCTCCTCGGGTCAGGATGGCCTTTGGCTGGATTTGTCAGGTAGCAGCCATCTCTTCGGCGGCGAGGAGCGCTTCTGCCGCCGCCTCCTGCGTTTCCTCGCCCGCCTGGGTTTTTCGGCGCGGATTGCCGTTGCCGGGGCTCCGGGGGCGGCCCATGCGTTAGCGCGCTACGGCCGCGAGGCCATCACGCTGGTCAAGCCCGGTCAGGAGGCCGAAGCCATTGCCTCCCTGCCCCTCGCAGCCCTACGGCTCCAGCCGCATACGCTGGAGGCAGCCTCCCGCTTTGGGCTTGAACGCATCAGCGACCTCTATTCCATGCCGCGCGGCCCGCTCGCCCGGCGCCTGGGCCTAAACACTGTCACCCGCCTCGATCAGGCGCGCGGCATTGTGGCGGAACCGGTCGTGCCGGTCATACCTTTCGAGAGGCCGATCGCCCAGCGTCGCCTGCTCGAACCCATCGGTACAGCCGACGCCATCATCCTGGTGATCGGCGATCTGGTCGATGATCTCGTCGCCGAGCTTCAGGAGCGCATGCTCGGCCTGCGCGCTGCCCTGCTCACATGCCTGGTGGTCGATGGCAGCGAGCAACGGATCGGTATCGGCACGGCCAGGGCCAGCCGAGATGCCAAACATCTCAAGCGAATGCTCACCATGCGGGTCGACCGCATCGATCCCGGACTCGGCATCGAAGTCATGACCCTGTCGGCGCAGCGCGTGGAGGATCTGCAGCCCGAGGCCATGCGTGCCGACCTCGGCACCGGGGACCGAGCAGCCGATTTGGCGCCGCTGATCGATCAACTCACAGGCCGGATCGATAGCCAGGGCCTATTCCGCATGGGGCTCAAGGAGAGCGATGTGCCCGAGCGCGCCACGCGCCGGCTGGAGCCTCTGGCCAGCCCCACCGGCTGGCCCGGCTGGAAACGGCCTGCCCGGCTGCTCGCCAAGCCCGAATTGCTCGACCGCGTGGTGGCGCTCCTGCCTGACCACCCGCCGCGCCGGTTCGTCTGGCGGAACACGGCCTACCGCGTGATCTCCGGCGAAGGGCCCGAGCGCATCCATGGCGAGTGGTGGCGCAGCGCCCGCGAGATGTGGGCGGTGCGCGACTATTTCATGGTCGAGGCCCATACCGGGGAGCGCTTCTGGCTGTTCCGCCGGGGTGACGGGGTGCAGACCGACACCGGCGATCTCAGCTGGTATCTCCATGGGCTGTTCGGCTGATGGCGACCTATGTCGAACTCCAGGTGACCAGCCACTTCTCCTTCCTGCGCGGCGCGTCGGCACCCGAGGAGCTGTTTTCCATGGCCATGGCACAGGGCCATACGGCGCTGGGTCTGGCCGACCGCAGCAGCGTCGCCGGCGTAGTGCGTGGCTGGGCCGGGCAGAAGGACACCGGCGTGCGGATGATCCCGGGCGCAAGGGTCGATCTCACTGATGGCCGCGCCCTGCTGCTCTATCCCATCGACCGCGAGGCCTGGTCCCGCCTCACCCGCCTGCTCTCGGTCGGCAAGGCACGCGGTGGCAAGGGCCGCTGCCTGCTCGACTGGGGCGATGTCGGTGCGCACGCCGAAGGCATGATCGCGATCCTCGTTCCTGATATGTCGAACGAGCGGACGGCGGCTGATTTGAAGGCACTGAATGAAGTGTTTGGCCCGCGCGGCTATTGCGCCCTTTCCTTCCGCCGCCGCCCGGGTGATCTTGCACGGCTGCATGCGCTCGACGCCCTCGCCCGCAAGGTCGGGGTACGCAGCGTCGCAACCGGCGATGTCCTCTATCACACCCCGGAGCTTCGCCCGTTGCAGGACGTGCTGACAGCCATTCGCGAGCACACCACCATCGACGCGCTGGGCTACCGGCGCGAGCGTCATATGGATCGCAACCTCAAATCCCCCGAGGAGATGGAGCGGCGCTTTGCCGCCTTCCCCGATGCGATCCAGGCGAGCGCTGATATCGCCGTGCAATGCCGCTTCGACCTGGGCGAGATCCAGTATCAGTATCCCTATGAGCAGGTGATGGAGGGACGCAGCGCGCAGGAGGCGCTGGCCGATCTCACCGAAGCGGCGGGGCTCCGCATGTTTCCGGGCGGCCTGCCCCCTGCCTATCGCGACCAGATCGACCATGAGCTGAAGCTCATCGGCCAGCTTGGCTACGCGCCCTATTTCCTGACAGTCAATGCGATCGTAGCCGAGAGCCGGCGGCGCGGCATCCTCTGCCAGGGACGCGGCAGCGCAGCCAACAGCTGCGTCTGTTATCTGCTGGGCATCACCTCGATCGACCCCATCCAGCATGAACTGCTCTTCGAGCGCTTCGTCAGCGGCGAGCGCAAGGAACCGCCCGACATCGACGTCGATTTCGAGCATGAGCGCCGGGAAGAGATCATCCAGTGGATCTATGAAACCTATGGGCGCCATCGCTCGGCATTGACCGCCGTCGTCACCCGCTACCGCACGCGCGGGGCGGTGGCCGAGGTCGGCAAGGCGCTGGGCCTGCCGCGTGACCTCACCAGGATGCTCACCGGTCTGGTCTGGGGCTGGTCGGTCGATGGCATCTCGGACGAACAGATCGAGAGCCTCAACCTCAATGCGAACGATCACCGCCTGCGGCTTTGCCTCGATCTCTCCCGGCAGTTGATCGGCACCCCGCGCCATCTCTCCCAGCACCCCGGCGGCTTCGTGCTGACGCAGGACCGGCTCGATGATCTGGTGCCGATCGAGCCTGCCCGCATGGAGGACCGACAGATCATCGAGTGGGATAAGGATGATATCGACGCCCTCAAATTCATGAAGGTGGACGTGTTGGGCCTGGGCATGCTGGGCTGCATGAACCGGGCCTTCACCATGCTCGCCAATATGAAGGGCATCGTCCTCGGTATGGCCGATCTCCAGAAGGACGATCCGGCGGTCTATGCCATGATCCAGAAGGCCGACACGCTGGGCGTCTTCCAGATCGAGAGCCGCGCTCAGATGTCGATGCTGCCCCGGATCAAGCCCGCCAAATTCTATGACCTCGTCATCGAGGTCGCCATCGTGCGCCCCGGCCCGATCCAGGGCGATATGGTTCACCCATATCTGCGCCGCCGTGAGGGAAAGGAGAATCCGGAATATCCCAAGCCCGAGCTGCGCGCCGTGCTGGAAAAGACGCTGGGCGTGCCGCTCTTCCAGGAGCAGGCCATGAAGGTGGCTATCGTCGGCGCCGGTTTCACGCCTGCCGAGGCCGACCAACTGCGTCGTGCCATGGCGACCTTCAAGATGACGGGCGGGGTTAGCCATTTCTACGATAAGCTGGTCAACGGCATGGTTTCTCGGGGTTACCCGCGCGATTTCGCCGAGCGCACCTTCAAGCAAATCGAGGGCTTCGGGTCCTATGGCTTTCCGGAGAGCCATGCCGCCAGCTTCGCCAAGATCGCCTATGCCTCCTGCTGGATGAAGCACCATCATCCCGATGTTTTCTGCGCCGCGCTGCTCAACGCCCAGCCCATGGGCTTCTACGCCCCGGCCCAGATCGTGGCGGATGCCCGCAAGCATGGGGTCGAGGTTCGACCGGTTTCCATCAACGACAGCCATTGGGACTGCACGCTCGAATACACGAACCGTCGTCATCTCGCGGTCCGACTCGGTTTCCGGCAGGTGCGCGGGCTGGCCAATCTCCATGGGGCCCGCATTGTCGCGGCGCGGGGCGACGCCCCCTATGGCAGCGTCGAGGAAGTCTGGCGCCGGGCAGGCGTGCCGCGCGCCGCCATCGAGCGCCTGGCCGGGGCCGATGCCTTCGCCGCCATTGCCCAGGATCGGCGGCAGGGGCTGTGGAAGGTCAAGGGTCTGGGCGAAGTGCCGCTGCCTCTCTTTGCCGCCGCCGATGCCAGGGAGGAGCAGTTCTCGCCCGAGGGTATAGAGCCGACCGTCAGCCTGCAGCCGCTCACCGAAGGGCGCGAGGTGGTCGAGGACTACCGCTCGATCCAGCTCTCGCTGCGGGCTCATCCGGTCAGCTTTCTGCGCGAGGAGCTGACCGCCATGAAGATCGTGACCTGCGCGGATCTGCCAAAGCAGCGCAACGGACTTAATCTGGAGGTCGCCGGCATCGTGCTGGTGCGCCAGCGCCCGGGGAGCGCCAAAGGCGTGCTCTTCGTCACCATCGAGGACGAGACCGGCGTGGCCAACGCCATCCTGTGGCCCGACAAGTTCGAGACCTATCGCCGCCAGATTATGTCGGCATCCATGATTGCCGTGCGTGGAAGGCTTCAAATAGAAGGCGAGATCGTCCATGTGATCGCCGACCGGATCACCAACCTGGACCCGATGTTGCGCTCGATCGGGCGCCAGGATCTGAACCTGCCTCACGGGCGCGGCGATGGTGCGGCCCACGGCGGCGGTCCCGATCCGCGCGATCCCAGATTTCCCAAGGGCCGCATGCTGGCTGCTCCCACCTTCCGAACTGATGGAAAGTCCGACGATATCCTGCCGGTTCGTAGCCATGATTTCCATTGATGGGGCGCTAGATCAACTCCTCGGGTGGTTCTCCTCCCCGATCACGCTCCAACTGGTCTGCGGTTGCCTCAAGATTTCGGGCCAGAAGCTCCAGCCTCAGCAGCGCTTTGGGGCTGGGCGTTCCCAAGGCTGGCCCGCTCGCTTCTTCTCCGGGACAATGCGGCGGCGAACCGGAGGGCAATGGAACAGAAGGGCGGCTCCTTCGACATATCGCAGGATAGGCAAATTTCCTCGTCCATTCCCAGACTAATTTACGCAGATGCCCGGCTCGCAATTCACATGGACTTCACGCTGCCGATACTTCGCTGGCATTGCAGCACTTTGTCTGCACGCAGCTTGCCCGAAAGCAGGCCCATCACTGCTGCTGGTCCAGCCTGCATGAAAACGACTCGCCCCGTCCTATTTCCAGCAGAAGGCGCTCTCATCTGTTTCGGCGCCTCCAACTGAAGCGACCACATCGGTGCTCGGGTCATAGGGAACCGACATCGCGGCTCCGCTGAAAAAGAGATAGGGTGTGGTGACCCTGCACCGGGTCAGCGGCTCGTCGGAAAACAGCAGGGGCGCCAACGGTGAAAAGAAGAGCGAGCGTGGTACACGCAGACCGCTGGCATAGTGCAACTCCACACAGCCGGATGCGCAACGCCTGAGCATCTCGCCGAGCCTGTACCCAGCCTCGTCATCGGGGAGCTTGTAACGCGGCGGGAACGGAAGCGTCTCGCAGACCTGTTCATCGTAACGCAGCATGCGCTCATGTATAGCGCGACGAACGGGACCAGCATCAAAAGTCATGGATGACAGCGTGACATATCAGCGAGGCTGGAACAATCACAGTCAGCTGGCTTAAAGTCCCATCATGAACCATCCGGCCCATGGCGCATTGGAGCAAAGATGAAGACGATCTCCTTTCCCGACGGCACCCAGGTGCCTGCTCTTGGCCTCGGCACATGGATGATGGCCGAGAAGTCACACCTGCGCGCCCAGGAAATCGCCGCGCTGCGCGAAGGCATAGACCTCGGCATGACGCTCATCGACACAGCGGAGATGTATGGCGAAGGGGAAGCCGAGAGCCTCGTCGGCGAAGCAATCGCCGGGCGGCGCGACAAGGTCTTTCTCGTGAGCAAGGCCTACCCCCACAATGCCTCGGCCCATCGCCTTCGTCGTTCCTGCGAAGCGAGCCTGCGACGCCTCGGCACCGATCACCTCGATCTCTATCTGCTGCATTGTCGCGGCAATGTGCCCCTCGCCGAGACGGTCGAAGCCATGGAGCAGCTGGTGGAGGCAGGCTTGATTGCACGCTGGGGCGTCAGCAATCTCGATACCGACGACATGGGCGAGCTGTTCGATGCAGGCGGCGAGGCCTGCGCAACCAATCAGATCCTCTACAATCTGACCCGCCGCGGCCCGGAATTCGATCTTCTGCCCTGGCTGAAGCGATGCTCCATTCCGGTGATGGCCTATAGCCCGATCGAACAAGGCCGCCTGCTAGAACGCCGCGCGATTGTCGACATCGCAGAGCTTCACAATGCCAGCCCCGCCCAGGTCGCACTGGCCTGGCTCCTGCACCGCGACGGTGTACTGCCAATCCCCAAGGCGGGAAGCGTGGAGCATGTCCGGGACAATCGCGCCGCAGCCGACCTTGTGCTTACCACCGATGATCTGGCCGAGCTGGATCGCCGCTTTCTCAAACCGACCCGCCACCACCCACTGGACATGCTGTAAGCCGGGAGGATCAGGAGATGCTCGGCCCGCCGCGCCCCCGACCGACCGACCAGTTGACCTCATCGCCGCGCATCAAGCCGGACACGGCCTGTCCTGCCTTGCGCTCCAGCATCGGTTTCCACGGCACCAGCGTAAAATCATGCGCGCGTTCGATCAGCGCAAAACGCCCGCTCACAAGATCGACCGGGCGGCGATAAATTCCCTCGATCCGCCCGCCATGCTTCGCCTCCTCGAACGGCAGGTCCAGTTCGCTCGCTAGCTGCTTTGCCGCCCGCAACAGATCCCGCCGCTCCAGCGCCTGGATCATCGTCTTGGGGAAGAGGCCGGTTTCCTCGTCCTGAGCAAATCCCTGCGCCATGAGCCACTGGCGCCTGCGCGCCATGACGTCACGCAGATCGCGACCGAAGCCGGCATCACGCAAGGACCCCGCTCCGATCTCAGGATCAGCCCCGGCAACCGGCTCTAGGGATTGCGCGCCATGGCCTTGCCCCGCACCTCTCGTCCCGCGCTGGCCCTGCCCCACCAGCCCGCGATCGACCCAACTCGCCGCCTCCACGTCAACCAGCTTCTCCAGCGGCAAGGTCGAAAGGCTGGTTATCGCAACCGGGCGATCGCGCAGTTGCTTTTCCTCCCACGCCATCACCCGGTCGAGATGGTCGGGCCCGATCACCCATTGCCCGGATGGTTCGCGGGTCACTGCGCCACCACCGCGCCGCATGGCTTCAAGCCGCCGGACATGGGTCTGAGCAAAGGCCTCGTTAGCGCCGGGATCGTGCCGCAGGTGCAGATCAACATCGTAGCGACCGCCATTGGCCCCCGCGACTTCGGCAATCAACCGGTCCGAGGGCCGGACCGTCGCCTTCAGGGGTTCGATATGGACCACCGATCCGGGTGACAGCTGATAGCTGTCGAGCGGCAGGCCGCGCGCGCTTCCGACATCAAGATAATGGCTGCGCCCGTCGGTCGCATCGACGATCAGATAATGCCGGTCCGCATGCTCGTCGGACAGGCCATGGGCCAGCACGCGCCCGACCATCGGCCGAGCCATGGTGGCGCCCGCCTCATGGATCACCTGATCATTCGCGGCCCGATCGACACCCGCGCTGGTGATCTCGCGTTGCATGGTGCGGATGATATCGCCGCGCTCACCCATGCGCCGCAGCGTCGCTTCCAGATCTTCTGCCAGCCGGTAGCGCGTGTCCTCTACCGGCTCAGCCAGCCCCAGCCGCGCCAGCTTGGCCAGGCGCCCCGCGCGCAGCGTCTGATCGAAGGCATCGCGGCCCGATGCATCGACCTCCCGCTGAGCGTCCGCTGTCTTGAGTAGGGAGCGGTCGATCGAGGTCAGCCTTTCCGCCTCCACCTCCGCCCGCAAGGTGCTCTCGACCTCGCGCTCGCTGCGCGGCCCCAGATCGAGATCGACCAGTTCGATGGCGCGCTCGCGGAGCCCCTTCGTCATATAGTCCTTGGCAATGACCAGATCGGCACCGCGATCATCCTTGCCGCGCACCACTATATGGCTGTGCGGATGGCCGGTGTTGTAGTGATCGACCGCCACCCAATCGAGCTTCGTGCCCAGATCCTGTTCCATACGATCCATCAGGCGCCGGGTCAGCGGTTTGAGGTCGTCATACTGATCGCCATCTTCGGGCGAGACGATAAAGCGGAACTGGTGGCGATCGCCAGCACTGTGCTCCTGGAAAGCCTTGCCATCGGCCTCATTGTCATAGCGGCTGTAGAGAGTGCCTCGCTCGCCCTCTCTGGTGGTGCCGTCGCGCTGCAGATAACGCAGGTGCGCCGCCGCCGCTGCAGCGGCCTTTCCGGCCAGCCGCACGATGCTGGCCTTGACAATAACGCGGCGGCTATGAGCACCGCCATATTTGCCCCGGCTCCCCAGCACGCGGCCAACTCCACTGCCGCGCCCGATGCGGCTCCCCGTAAAGCCGCTCTTGCCTGTCCGTCCGGCAGCGCCACCACGGGCAAGATTGGCCGCCGCCAGGACACGCCCGAGGAAGCGCTTCCCCGATCCCTTGCCCTTATTGCCGATGCGCCCGAGGCGCGGATGGAAATTGTTATCCTGCGCCATGGTCGACCGCCCTGACACTGGAGAGGCCGAAACCGGCACCTCCCGCCATCCAGCCCCGGCGCCAGCCAGCAATGGTGCCATCGAACCCCGCAGAAATCCGCTTTTCTGAGCCGTCATGGCACCATCCCCGCAGGCATGGTGCCATAAGAACACCCGAAAAAAGATGTGCAGACAATGGGTTATGGCGACGCAGTGCCATAGCTTTATCTTGCCTTACGCGCCCTCCCCCTCTCCCGGCTCCTCCAGCGCCGATCCTCCCCCCGCCACCCTGCTGCCCGCCAAGTGGATCAGCACCAGGCCGAGCCAGCCAATGATGCCTCCCGCCACCGACGAAAAATGGCTGATTTCTGGCGATCATGGCACCTTTCTCACCACAAACATGGGGTCTTTCGCAGGTATATCCGACGCTGAATTCACGGAAAATTCGGCCTGTTTCGGGTGGTCGGGCAGCACCACGAACATGCCGGTTTCGCGAGGCAATTCGCGTGGAATTTGGGGAGAAGTCACCGCATTTTGTCCGCTCCCCGCCGTCGCCTGCGTGATCTTGTCGACATAGTTGCGGGTCTCGGCTGGCAGGGGGCGACCGGCACTGACGCTCGCCCCATACCGCCCCGGTCCGGCATTGTAGGCACCGAAAAGGCCGGGATAGCCAAAGCGGTCATACATCGCCCGCAGATAGGCGGTTCCCGCCAGAATGTTGTCGCGCGGCTGGTAGGGATCGCCGCCCAATCCCAATGCCGAACGCATCGAGCCCCAAGTCGCGGGCATCAGTTGCATCAGCCCCATGGCGCCTGCCCGGCTGGTGATCGGCCTGCCCTGCCAGACGGTCAAACCGCGACTCTCAGCCCGGATCACCTGCTCGATCCATGCAGCAGGAACACCAAAGCGGGCGGAGGCTTCGGCAATGATATCGCGCCACTGCCAGACGGCATCGCCGCCCGCGACTTCACCCGCCCTGCCCCCTGCGACGCTCCCTGCCATGCCCCGCGCCACAGGCCCGCCAGCCGCCGCCGACGTGCCCGGTAGCGATGGCTGGCCATGGGCAGAAGGGATCAGCGAAGGCGCGCCAAGGGCAAGAATCAGCGCCGACGACGCGTGACGCCCCCGCCTCACCGCGCCCATAGCAACGTCGCCTTGCCGATAATGTCAGACCGCTGGGTAACCCCGAAATAGCGCCCGTCGAACGAGTCAGGCCGCTCGCTCATCAGCAGGAATGACTCGCCCTCCTCAAGCTGAACGCAGCCCTGCCAGAGAGGCAACTGTCGGCCGCGACCATCGACCTCGCGCCGCAACGCCACCTTGATGCCGTTCACCTTGATGACCGGACCGATGGCACAGACAGTATCGAGCCAACTCGCCACCACCCGTTTGGCCAGCGGCACGCCCGTGGGCAAATAGTGACGGCTGGCCGCCAGTGACCGGACATGACTTGGCGGCCATGCGATGGCCCAATCACCGCGATCCGGGAGCGTGCCGGGATCAACAAGATAGAGACCGATGGGCGCGCTGGCACTGGCATTCCAGAGCAGGCGCGGGGCTGGCGGCGCAAGGATCGTGACGCCAAGGGCCATCAGCAGACTGGCCACAGAGGCGGCGCGGCGCTGCAGAATCCGGCGGCGCGCGATGCGCTGACGGCTGCCCTCCAGCCACACCACCAGCGGCTCGGGGCGGCGCAGGTCGTGGGGCTCAGTCATGGTCGCCTCCTCGCGCATGAGCCAGCGACCATGCCTCCACATCGTCGATATGATAGACCCAAGTGCCACCATGCATCCGGCAGCGGGGCCCGGTCTCATCACGCCGCATGCGAAGCAGCGTCCTGAGGCTGACGCCGAGATGGTAGGCGACCTGTTTGTTGGTAAGATAGGGCCGGGTTTGGCGGGCGAACTGCGCGCGCTCTTCGGCATTTCGGTTGTTCGCTACCGGTGGTTTTTCAGGTGTTTCCATGGCCTGTTGTCCCTTGCCAACGGGCGAAATGCTCACGGTGGCAAGGGCTCAATTGAAACAGGGGATGCCTCTCCGGCAGGGTCGAAAACGGGGGGTAGCGTTTTCGACCCTCCCCCCTTCATGCAGAGGGATGGCGCCTTGGCTCGCAGGCATGCGGCGTCAACCGGGCCTCAGTCCGGCTTTAACCGAGCCGCCAGCCGAGCCTTGGCATCGCGCAATTCCTGCTCGATCTGACGGCGCTCACCGCGCGCCGCGCAGGCAAAGAGTTCCACGCGCAGTTCCTCGATGTGCTGCTCAATCGACATGACCTTCGCTCCTGATGAGTGCAAGATGAAGGCATGGCCCGGCGCCCTGCGCTCCGGGTCAAGGACCGCGCAGCGGCCGCGTCAGCGGCGGTGGGGGCAACGATTTTTCAAGGGCGCCGCGATGCTGGCAAGCATGACAATCACGCCCGACCGCCCCCGAAAAATGGTGGGGCCCCGCCGTCCTTGAGGCGGAGCGCAGGGCGCCGGATACTCGGCCCATCGCTGGCAGACATGCTTTCCCCGACCTCTCGCATCAGGGACTACAGAGCCCGGCGCGGACAACATGGTGAGGAACCGGTGGATAGCTTGTGGGCTACCTGTGGACAATCAGTGGATATCGCTGCCCGCTACCAGTCGCAACGGCTGCAATTCGCGGCACATGGCGTCGAATTGTTCAAAGAAATGGGCTTCGATCCAGCCCACGCTTGATGAGAAAATCGCAATGAGACCGGGCAGTTCGAGTTCCCGCGCCGCCGTCAGCCCATCCCTGAAAAGGGAGGGATCGCGCTGCCGGGCAGCAAAAAGATCACCATGCGCGCGCATGCTCTGGGACATCAACCAGAAGATATGGATCAGACGCTCGGACGCCGAGAGCCCTGCCGTGCCGACCCTTTCCTCACGCTGGTCGATGGCGACGCCCCATCGGGTTAACCAGATCTCATGAGCCATTCCATGCATGGCCCCTGACTAACGAATGCTGCACGCGGGGATCAAGGCCGCCACCGGCATAAACCCACAGGCCAGTTGCATGCATGACGCGCGCCGAGCAGTATGAGCGGCGAAATCCGACCTTGCAGACACATGGAACGCCAGCGCGCCCGCATAAAATCGTGGACATTACCCAGATGAGCCCTTTGCCGAATCGATCCTTTCAGGCGATCCTCAGCGCTCACGGACTGCCCGGTTTTCAAACGAGATAAGGGATAGTAGATGACGGCGATGTTAGAGACCATCCGGCGACTGGTGGAGCGATTGTCTCCCTCTCCAGTCTGCGCATCCTGTGTCGGGCGACACCTCAATCTGAACGTCGATGATGACCTGCAGGCCAACCTCGGCGAGCTGGCGGTCGAGCGCGATTTTGCCAGTCAGCGGGATCATTGCAGCCTGTGCGGCGAGCATGGACCTGTGATTCTCAAGCATCGGCGCCAGCACGCAGCCTAGGCGGTTTATCGCTTTGGCCTCGGGCACGCACGCCAACCGCATCCTGTGCCCGACATAAAGACGCTGCCCGCTCCTTCAGGATCGGGCAGCGTCCATGTATCCCAGCGAGGAAGCGCGGCGATCAGACCGTGACGGGAGCCGTGGCTACGGTTTCAACGGCATCCTGTTTCGTCGAGGGCGTCTTGGATGCTGCTGCCTCGACTTTCACCTTTGGCTCTGCTTTTGCCTTGGGCTCTGCCTTTGCCTTGGGCGCGGCCTTTGCGTTGGGTGCGGCCTGTGCCTTGGGCGCCGCCTTTGCCTTTGGTGGAGCCTTTACTTTGGGCGCTGCCTCGGGCTTGGGATCAGCTTTCGCCTTGGCGGGGGCCTTGCCTTCAGCCGAAGATGTGGTCTTCGTCTCGGCCTTTGCCGTCACTTTGGGCGCCGTCTTTGCGCTGGCCTTGGGCGCGGAAACGGCCTTGGGTTTTGTCGCAGCCTTGGCCTTCACCACAGTTTCGGGGGCAACTTTGGCCTTGGTTTCTGCGACCGGTGCAGCCGGTGCGACTGCCGTGGTCACGGCTTTCGTGGCCTTCGCGCCGGACTTCGCCGCAGGCTTGGCAGCGACCGGTTTCGCTTTGGCCGAGGCACCCTTCGCACTGGTGGCCGTCGCTTTGGCGGGCGCGCCAGCAGCGTCAGCGGCTTGTGTGCGCTTGCGGCCAAGACCAAGCTTATGGGCGATCTCACGGCGCTGCGCGGCATAGTCAGCTGCGACTATCGGATAATCGTGCTTGAGGCCATAACGCGCGCGATATGCATCCGGCGTCAGACCGTTCTGGGCAAGATGACGCTTGAGCGTCTTGTATTTCTTGCCGTCGATCAGGCTGACAATGTGATCGGACTTCACCGAAGAACGGACAGACACAGCCGGTTCATACGTCGGTGCATCCGCTTTGGGCGCGGTGCCCTCGGCGAGCGCCGTAACGGCGGCATGCATGTCCTTGAGGAAGGCGGGAACGTCTTGCGCCTCGGGCTTCACATTGGGATTGTTGAGCCAGGCGATGGTGATGTCACCGGCCAGTTCGATCAGGCTTGCGTCGATCTCGCCATTGGTATCGGACATGATATTTTCCTCATCTTGCGACGGCAGCAAGGCCTACGCCCGTTGCAGCGCTCAGTCAAATATTGACCAAGACGAGGCGGCGCCAGTTCCGCGCAGGAACTGGCGCCGCCGCGTCCTCACTATCAGCATTAAATTGTAAAAATTCCCTCTATTGCCGTCTTCGCAAGAGGATGCAAAAACACGCAGGCCAGAATGACAAAGATCGTTCGATTGACATAGAGGGAGTGTCCGATGCCAAAGAGCAAAGACGCCGGGATGATAAGCAGGGCTGCGCAGCATCGCGTGGTTCGAGGCATTCATGCCGGTCGAAGCGATCGCAGGATCGGTGCGCGGGGAGCTTCGCACCATGCATCCGCTTCGATGGGCGTGAGCCAATCGACATGGATGCTTCATTATATGAACCTCCGGGGATAGTTGCCGAAGCCAATATTCGGGACGGAAGCCTTCAATCTCATCCGGGCCAATTCAAGTCCCACCATTCGGATCATGCCCGCCCGGCTATCTTCGGCAGGGTGATATCCCGTCACAAGGAAACTGCCGCTTTCCCGAGGAAGCGGCAGTCACATGACTTCTTTGACGATGCTCTGGCGCCATGATCGCGACCACCAAGCCTCCCGCCTGCCGTATAATAATGACCCGTAGCGTCGCCGTCTGTGCCGGTCGGCGTTCAGACGATATGCAGCAGGGGCACTTCGAAATCGGCGGCATCGAGATAGGCGATGATCGCCTCGACATTGCCAAGCTCCATAACGGTTGCGCGGTCGATCAGCACACCATCATCGCCATCCACCGGGAACAGCCGGATTACCCCCTCCCCGGTAAAGACAGCGCGCTGCGCTGCCCATGAGGAGCATCCGGCACACCACCGGACATAGGGCAGACCATGCGCAACGCAGAAGTCTTCCAGAGGCTCGAACCGACCCAGCGCCACCTCATGCGCCATCAGGGCGAGCGGCGATCCGCTGGCGAGGTGCTCGGCACGGAAGGGCTCGCCTTCCCAATCGAGCGAGAGGCCCTCACCGATGACGAAGCCGATGAAGGTCGGAACGTGGATGGCAGGCAGATTGCCGCCGATCACGATGGAAGCGGAAACACGGTCAACCATGGGAATTCTCCTGATTAATTGATTACCGCGCCGGGGCCGAAGGGCGCCCCCGGCGCGATGGATTTGAAGGAAGAGAGACGGAGGGATGGCGCCGCAGCGACGCCATCCCGGCAGATCAGGCGGCCAGCGGAATGTCGTCCGCGTCGTCGCCGGTCCGGCGCGAGCCGCCCGGTTCGAGGTCTGTTTCGGGATGGCTTTCGGGATCGTTTTCCAGATCGGAAGCGAGGTCGTCATCGGCCTCGATGTCATCGGGATCAGCCTCATCATCCCCGGCCCCATCATCCCCGCCCTCATCATCCCCGGCCAGAGCCCGCGCGACCTGCTCGGCACACTCGACGGTGCCCACCCCGCCCCGCCCGGTGTAGGCAGCGGGCGGGAAGAGCATCCAACGCGGCACCCAGCCCTCGTGCTTCTCGCGGCCATCGGCACCGGCAAGATGGTTGCGGATGATGGCCTTCAAGACCTTGGTCTTTTCGCCCGCATTGGCCTTGGCGATGTTGGACCCGGCCACCTCTTCCACCATGGCGAGCAACACCTCGCGGTCGCGCAGCGCCTCGAAAAAGGCTTTGTCAGGCTGCCAGTAGGGGGCCATATCCATGCCGATTTGCTGGCCCAGCATTTCGATGATGGAGCGGCCCGAAACCAGCGTTTCGCCCATCACCACGGCCAGCACCGACAGCACCTGCACCTCGTCCAGCTCGATCAGCCGGGCGAAGGCGACGGCAAGGCGATTCTCCATGCCATAGCCGCCCCGCGCGACGGTGGTGTCCTCGGGATCGAAGTGCATCAGAGCCAGCGCCGCGCGCCGCGCCTCGTCGAATTCGGCCTCGCCCCGGCAGTTTTCGACACTCTCGCGGGTGCCATCGTTGCGGGCGGTCTGGGGTTCCAGCTTGACGATCCAGAGCGAGGAACCGGCAATGGCGTGGGCAACCATCAGCCGCAGGGCAAGGCCGAGATGGCCAAGCAATGCGGCGCGCAGCGCGGCATGTCGATGCAGATCGATATAGGTCTGCATCGTGCCGGTGATCTCAGGGCGTTGCACCTTGGGCGCGGGCTGACCCGTGCCCTCGTTGGCCAGACGGCGCGCTTCCTTCGCGGTGAGATAGCCTTCATGGAAGGTCACCTCGCCGCTGTGGCGCGCTTCAATATAGACGCGCCCACCCTTGCGCTTGGGCGCGCGCACAAACTCCCAGCTACAGAATTGTTCGCCACGCTGGAGGCTCACCACATCGCTCCAGCCCTCGTCGAGATAGGCGGCGCTGCGCTCCTCGATGGCCTTGTTCTGGGCCGTCCAGAAAGCATCGCTGTTGGAAAAATAGCGATCCTCCCCGAAGAGGTCGGCAATGATCCCGGTCATGCCCTCAGTGTCGAACAGGGCGTGTTTGACGGCAATCGAAGCGCCGCCAAACAGCCACGCCTTCAACTGGTGGCCAGTGGGAACATAGGTGTTGTCATCGTCGATCAGCGCCAGCCATGCTCGCTGCTGGCTCTTGCTGGCCATGGTGAGATGCCGCACCGTCGAGGCATCCACCTCCCCTTTGCGGTAGAGGTCGCGGATGCGCGGCATGAGGTTGCCCAGCGCAAGGATGCGCTTCACACCCAGATCGGGCAGGCCGAAGGTGAGCGCGATCTGTTCGACGCTGCGCCCTTCCTTGACCAGCCGGGTGAAGCATTCCCAGCGGGTCACCTCATCGGGATCGAGCCGCGCACTGTTCTCGATAAGCGACGCCTCGATGGCATCGGCATCATCGCCCGCCTCAAGGATCGCGCAGGGCATCGCCTCGATGTCCTGCCCGGCTTCGCGCCGTTCCTCGGCCACAAGGCCAGCGGCATGAAAACGCCGGGCTCCGGCGATAATTTCGAAGGCCCCGGCAGGATCATCGTTCGCCGCGCTGGCGGGACGCACCAGAATGGGGACGATCACTCCGCGCTGGCGCACGGTGGGCAGGATATCGGAAACATCGGGCGCTTTTTTCGAGTAGCGCATATTGGCTTTGCTGACAGAGAGCTTGCCAAGATCGATAAAGTCGAGTTTCATGGTTTTACTCCAAGCGAGTGCCGGTCCGCCATGACCCTTCCAAAGACGGCGGACCGGTTTCGATTGAGCGGGGAAACGCCCGCCCGCGTCAGGCCGCTGGCCTGCTTCCAATCAAACCAGCGGCAAGGGTGTGCCCGTCCGGTTGCCAATGGGCCGGACGGCAAAAGCGGATCAGAAGCCGATCAGGCGCAGGGCGATTTCCGCCTGCGAAATCGAGCCGAGATTGCGGGCGGTCTGCGCCCACAGCGACATCGGGTGACTGCTGGTGAAATCGAGATCGCGCTCGATACGCAGCCCGAAGGGCAGGCGCACCGATGCGATTTCGGTAAGGCTGAACGAACCAAGTTCCGGGCAGCCAAAACCCAGATCGGCGAGGCCAAAGAGGGCGTCGCCATCCTCATCGATTTCGCTGGCCAGCCATATCGCGCTGCCGCAGGGATTGAAGAGTTTGAGGACGGGGACCGGATCGGGATCGGGCAGGCCATCACGCTGGGCCGCCATGTGGCGGGCGGCATTCACCGCCAGCGCCACGCGGATTTTATCGGGAAGGAGGATCATGCTGCGGCCCTCCATTCCTCGCGGGCGAGATGCGCGCCCCCTCCGGTGCCTGCGCCCTTGCCCACGCCCGCGTCTGCACCGGCCAGCCTGCCCGCCTTGACTTCCTCATGGCGTGTCAGCAGCCAATCGGCGGCTTTGCTGGCCTGACTGGCGGCGCGGAAGATCGCGCGATTGTCCTCGCGCAACACCTCCAGCCAAGAGCCGAGGTAATCGGCATGTCGCACGGTGGGCACGATACCGAGCGCGGCACAGAGGAAGGCCGAGCCCATTTCCGCAACAAGCTCCTCCCGAGCGTAATCCCTGCTGCCAAATGGATTCAAGATGTTACGGTTCAGTCGGGACTTGTGGCCAGTCGCGTGCGTGAGCTCGTGAAGCGCCGTTCGAAACCAGTTGATGGGCTCGAAAAAGGCCTGCGGCGGGGGCACCTGCACATAATCGGCGGAGGGCACATAGAAGGCGCGATTGCCACCGATGTGGAATTCGACGCCCGAGGCGGCGATCACCTCATCGCCGACCGGGGCAATCCGCCCCATCGGCAAGGGCTCGGGATCGCCCGCAAGGCCAGCGCGCAGTCCTTCGCATTGCGCAATATTGAACACGGTGAAGCGTTTGAGGAAAGGAATGCTGCGCGCCTCGCCCCCTGCCTGTTCTGCCCGCTGCTTCTCGGCTTCCGGGGTGAAGCGGTCGGCATAGACCACCGTGACGCCAGCCTCGCCCTTGCGGACATTCCCGCCCGCCTCAAGCGCCTGCTTGAAGGTAAGCCAGCATTGCGAGGGAAAGCGATGCTCGATGACCGCGCCCCACAGCAGCAGCACATTGACCCCGGAATAGGCGCGGGAGGTCAGGGCGTTGCGGGGCATGCCCGGTGCCAGCCCGCCCGTCGAGGTGTCAGGGGCCGCCCATGGCTGAACCCATGGAAAGCGCCCTGCCTCAAGCTGGGCGATGATTTTGCCGGTCACCTCATCATAGAGGGCGGTGCGCGATTCCTGCGGACGCGACGATGCGTCCCCACGCCCACGGCGTGCAGCTTCCTTCACCATGGCGAAGGCTCCTTTTCGGTTGTGAAGGGAAAGGGTTACGTCGGGAAAATGGTGGGGGAGCCCGAGGACGCCCCCCTAGGTATCGGCCTGAATGATCAGCCTGAAAGATCAGGCCCAAAGATCAGGCTGTCGGATCAGTTCAACTCCGTGCCTTCCGACTTCGCCTTTGCAGAGCGGGCGGGCCTGCGGGGGCCGAACCCATCGCGATCCTGACTGGCATCGACGGCCTCGCGCGACAGTTCCTCGGCGGGCAGGTCAACCATCTCGCCGTCGCGCCGACGCTGCGCCGTGCGCCGCACGATGTTCCACACATTGTCCTGCTGGCGCGACCGGAACATACGGATGGGCACGAAGCCGGATTGCGCGGTATCGATGTAACCCCCGAAATAGACCTCACCCGTTTCCTGCGCTGCGCGCTCCCAGATCGATCCCAGGCGGACATCGCGGCCACGCGGGCTCGTGGTCATGAGATTGAAAAGGGGCGCACGCGGATTGTCCGACGTGACCCTCTGAAGAAAAACACCATCGAATTCGAAACCAGCCTCGGCAATATAGCCATTGACGCCGCCATTTTCGCTACGGATCATTTCACCGATATTCATGAGCCTTACTCCATCCTGTGGTTCATCCTTGCTGCCAGAGGTTTTTCACTTCCCTTCTGACAGCTACACCTATACAGGACTTCAGGAATTGAGAGTATCACATTGTTTTCTTGACAGAAAACCCATCGGACCTGGAGAGTCCGAGCATCTCTACGGGGCCGCGACCAGCGGCCCAGCAGACACACAAGACGCATGGGCCGCGCGCGAGCGCGGCCCATTCCTTTGCTGCCAGGGATCGGTCGCAGACCGAGCCTTCCGATCCATCGTTCCCGGAGCCGTCCTCGCAGGGTCCCCAGGGGCATGCGGATTGTCTTGGTGGCAACAGGCACGGGAGGGGGGACCCAGCGCAGCTTGGTGAAAGCGGGTCGGCGCTGCTCCTCAGAGCAGACAAACGCCGCCGGCCCGCTTTCGCCTAGCGGAGCTTCCCCCTGACGCAACTCGTTGCCACCGAACATCCGTATGGCACGCCAGGGACACTGGGAGACGGCGCAGGGGACGCATGGGTCGGCTGGCGCACGATCCCCCATCGCGCGCCTCATCCGCGCGATTCCATCAGCGAAGCGGCTCCAACCTTGTCCCCGCCACTGCCCTCGATGCCTCAAACCTGCCCGCTGCCCCCTGCCCCCTGCCCCTGCAGCCCAGCGATCGTAACGCGCAGGGCCGGGACGCTTCGGCGGCCCGGTGCTCCTGACGCCGCGCGCGGTGGCAGGAGCATAGAGCGCGGTCGCGGCTCTGCCGGAGGGCCCCAGCCGCTCCCCGGCCTTCAAGGCATCAACCCCCGGGCAACCACAAGCAACTCCTCGACTGGCCAAACGCACGAACCATTGCACTCTTTGCACTTGAGCGAACCATGCCACACTGCGAAAGAGACCGCGCCTTTCAGGCATCCTCTCCCAAACTTCTGAATGGGCCGGTCTCGCGACTGGCCTTTTTTTTTACCCAAATGCGACGGCGTCATACCAGCCGCCTCCTGGTGACCGCGACATGGCCTGACTTACTTGCGGCCCGTGAGCAACAAGCTGCGATAACCACCTCCTGCCATCTCTCGGGCATGCCGGATCAGGCGCCTGACACGCGAGCGCAGCGCATCCGATACCCCGGCCCATTCCCGCTCAACCCGTTCCTCGCCCACAAGCGCGACGGCGATGTCGCGCTGGCTCGCTCCATGCTCCAGAGCATCGCTGATCCGCAGCGCCTCCAGCCCGCGCGCGACCCGGGGATCGGTTGGAAAAAGCGCGGGCACGAACCGGCGCTGGCGGCATAGACCCAGGAACCGCCGCAGCGGACAGAGCATGGCGTCAGCCGAGGCAAGCCCTGCCAGCCGATATTCGAGGCGCACGGCGTGATGCCCGGATAGTCGCCCCTCCTCGATATCAAGACGGATATGATGCCAGCCGTCCGAGAGGAGGACGTGTTCAACGCCGCGATGATCGGTCGCAATGGTCAGCCAGGGCTCGATATCGCTGAGCAGCAACGCATCCTCACCCCGCTCCAACGCTGGAACAGCAGCCACAGGCAGGATCTCCGGATCGAAGGCAGCACTCCAGACCACCCTCGCCAGGGGGGCGGGGAGGCATGGGTCTTCCGCGAAAGTGCAGCCCCCACCAGGCAGGCGTGCCCGTGGCGCGGGTGGCTGTGCTCGCCTGGGCGTACCAGTCGATATAGTCGGCATCGCGCCGCAGCCATTCCCACATCAGGCCGGCTCGATCGATGCCGCGGAGCTTTTCGTAAGGGTGTGGATCGCGCCAGTCCTCGGCGCGGCACCGGTTTCCCTGCCTGCTCACGCCATCAGGGTCCGGTTCGCCACGCTACACACGATTACTGTGTATCAGGCGCAAAAACAAAGGATTGCAGGCCGCCTTTTTCGCGGTGAACCCATGGAGTCTCCTTATTTTGCACCAAGCCGGTTAATGTTATGTCGCTTTTATGACATCGATGTCTATCCGACGGGGTGAGATCCCGCCGGGTGGCCCCAGGACCAAGAAAGGCCGCGCGCGGGAGTCCGGTGGCTTGAAACACCGCCTGTGCCCGGGAAGATGTGCCATGCGCATCGATAACCTTGCGATCCCCTTCAAGCGGATCGCGGAAATGACGACGAGCATTCAGGATCTGATCGACGCCATGTGCGCCGTGACGACACAGCTGGGATTTCACCACTTCGCGATCGCCAACCACCTTGATGTTACGCTGACCCAAAGCGCGATCCGCCTGCACAATTACCCTGCCCTCTGGGCCGAGCACTATGACCAGAAAGGCATGGTCTATATCGACCCTGTGCTGCTCCGCAGTCATCTGACCCGGGACGGCTTTGCATGGTCCGACATGGATCGCCTGGCGCCCATGACCCAGATCGACAGAGAGGTCATCACGGCAAGCCGGGAACACGGAATCGGCGAAGGCTTTACCGTACCGGCCCATCTGCCCGGCGAGCCGGGAACCTGCACCTTCGTCAACAACACGGGCGAGCCCATCCCCCCCGCTATTCAGGTTCTGGCTCATATCGCCGGCATTGCCGGTTTCACGGCGGCCCGCCGCCTCTGGCCTGGACGCATGCAGAAGGACTTGAGGGTGCGCCCAGTTCTGACGCGCCAGCAGATCGTCATCACGCAGTTGATTGCAAAAGGCCTCAGCGACAAGCAGATCGCCCGAGTCCTCAAAATCTCCAAGGAGACTGCAACCGGTCATGTCAAAGACATCTACTTGCGATATGGCGTGAACAAGAGATCATCGCTCATCTACCTTGCCGGAAGGGATGGTTACCTCATTTAAAGCATAAATATTTCTTCATTCCACCCCCCATTTCTTGGGGTAGTATTCGCCCGGACCGTGCATAAATTTCGGCTCCCTCACACCAAGGGAGCCTGAACAATGCTGCTCAATGAAAAGCCAATGGAACACACGGCCTCGGATGAGGCCATGCGCACGATGTTCGCCGCGCGCAAAGCGGTCTTTGTCGATCTTCTCAAATGGGACGTGCCGGTGCTGGCCGGACAGTATGAGGTCGACCAGTTCGACACGCCCCACGCCAATTACATCATCCTGGCCGAACCCGACGGCAACCACCTCGGGTCGGCGCGGCTGCTGCCGACCACACGTCCCCATATCCTCGACAGCTTCTATGCCGATCTGTGCCGCGAGGCGCCGCCGCGCGCTCCTGACATCGCCGAGATCACGCGGTTCTGCCTCGACCGCCGACTGTGCGCCGCCGAGCGGCGGCAGGTGCGGGACTCGCTGGTGACGGCGCTGGTCACCTATGCGCTGCAAAACGGCATCACCGCCTATACCGCGATCGCCAGCATGCCCTGGTTCCGAAAGATCATGACCTTTGGCTGGGACTGCAAGGCACTTGGCATGCCGCGCGAGATCGATGGCAAGCCGACGGTGGCGCTGCGGATCGAGATCACGCTCGAAACACCGGAATTGCTCAGGGATGCCGGGATCTACTCGGTCTGTGTTCCCCACAACGGCTTCATCATGGCCTGAAGGAGCATGAGACATGGATACCATCGACATTCCCTATGCGATCATTGCCGGTCCTATCGAGGACCTGCGCCGCAACGGTTATTGCGTCATCAGGGATGCCCTGCCGACATCGCTGATCGCCGCGCTGGACAATGATCTCGACCCGACCTTCACCGCGACGCCCTTTGCCAAGGGCGGCTTCTATGGCGAGACCACCAAGCGCTTCGGCCGACTGCTGATCCGCTCGCCCCATGCCCAGGCACTGGTGCAACACAGTCTGATCCTCGCGATCGTCGAGGCCATCCTGTCGCCATGGTGCGATCGCATCCAGCTCAACACCACCCAGGCCATCGAGGTTCATCCCGATGCGCCGGCTCAGATTCCGCATCGCGATCAGGATATGTGGCGCGGCCCCATTGGCGAGGTGGAATATCTCGTCAATGTGATGTGGCCCCTTACCCCGTTCACCCGGGACAATGGCGCGACCCGCCTGTGGCCAAACTCCCATGGCCCAAAGGCACTGGCCGCAGAGCCCGACACATCCCCTGTCGCCATCGAGATGGAAGCGGGCTCGGCACTGCTCTTTCTGGGATCGGCACTGCATGGCGCGGGCGCCAATCGCACCGTCGGGGTCCGGCGAGGCCTGGTCATCGGCTATGCGCTGGGCTGGCTCAAACCCTATGAGAACCAGTGGCTTGCCTATCCGCCCGAGATCGCCAGAACCTTCCCGCCAGAGCTGGCCGATCTGGTGGGTTATCGCCAGCACCGCCCGAATCTCGGCAATTTCGAGGGACAATGCCCGTCCGTTCTGCTGGGCGATGGCCCGATCCATGCTCTGGGCGCCCAGGACGCATTACGCCCGGATCAGCAGGAGATGGTCGAAGCCTATGTCGACAGCCAGCTCACTCCGCAGCCGGAACGACAGTCCCGACCGGAGCTGCCATGAGCGCGGGTGCCACGACCGAGCGGGTGCTGATTGCCCTGCGACAGCTGCTCGCCAGCCGGGAGTTCAGGCCTGGTGCACGCCTCGATCCCGCTATGCTCGCCCAGCAGATCGGTGCCAGTGCCACACCACTGCGCGAAGCGCTTCATCTCCTGACGGGTGAAGGTGTGGTCGAAAGCCGGGCTGGGGGCGGCTTCAACCTGCCCTTCATCGATGCCTCCAGCCTGCACGACAGCTATGAGTGGTCCGAGCAATTGCTCAATCTGGCTATCCGGCATTGGCCTCGGCGCCACCACGTCGTGCTACCACCGCCGCTATCAGCAGAGATGGGCACCATTGCCGAACGATGTGCCGCGCTCTTCCTCCATATCGGGCGTCATTCGAGCAATCGCGAACACGGACGGGCCATCTCTCGCCTCAATGCCAGACTTCATCATGTGCGGCTCACCGAGCAACGGGTGATCGAACGACTCGATGAGGAATTACAGGATCTGACCGCCACAATACTGAGTCAGGACCGCCCGTCCATCACCCGCTCGATCTCGAATTACCACAAGATTCGGCAAAGACTTTCCACAAATATCATCAAGGAAATTTACAACGGCCAGTGAAATCATTGAGCAATCATTATCAAATTTATAATTTCACTATATTTTCCGTATAAATTTCAAACAACAACGATGGAGAGGTACATTTCTTGGGCTGCACTACCGCAGCGACTTTGAAAAAGGAATGTATCATGGAAAAGCATGACGACCTGATCGAGCTGGGTACTGCCAGCGTCGAGACCCTGGGCATTGCCGGTGCTCACAAGGACGAACAGGGCCTGGTGCCCACGGCCGGCCTCTCCAACGACTGACCTGGTGGCGCGCAGATCTTCCGACCTGCGCGCCATTGGCTACCTGGAAAGGACGCGCCATGGGGTTCGAATTGCGCAAGGGCATCTCTTTCTGCGAGGTCAGCGAACAGTTGTTGTTTCTCGATCTTGTCGCAGATCGCTATTTTTGCCTCCAGCCTCACGCCGAGCATGCATTTCGCAGCCTGTTGGCCGGCGAACATCTCGATGACGCACAGCGCACCAACCTCTCCGGTATGCTGCACACCGGTACATTGATCGAGATTGCCGGCTATGGCCAGCCCCGCGCTTTCCGCATCCATAAACAGGCATCGCTCAGCCTTCTCGATATGCAGGGAACGCCCATTACATTCTCTCGTGTCGCGAGTGCCCTCTCGGCGATCATGGGAGCGCGCTTCAGTTTACGCTGGCGGCGTCTTCACAAAATTCTGCGCGCGATCGATCTCGGGCGCACGGCTTGGCCGCGCTCGGGCCCGGTCGACCTCGATGCGATCAAGGATGCTGCGACAGCCTTCGAAAGAACCTCACGCTTCCTGCGCTCACATGACCAGTGTCTGCCGCGCTCGATTGCCCTGGCCCGCTATCTGGCTGCGCGCGGCCTGCCTGCAGATCTGGTTCTGGGTGTTCGGTTGCGCCCCTTTGCCGCCCACGCCTGGGTGCAGTCAGGACAATGGCTGGTCAATGATCGCATCGACACGATCCGTTCCTACACGCCGATCGTTGCCGTCTGATGGGCACGCGCTTCATCCTCCGCGTCGCGCCACAGGACCACGATGACGCAGCCCGGCTGATCGCCTTCAAGGCCCGGATCTCGTCTGTTCCCGACATGGAGGTCATCGGAGACCTCGGACACGTGACGGTCGCCAGCCAGAACGGACAGCATCTGAAGTGCGGAGACCGAGGCATCATTCTGGGGACGGTCTTCAGGCGGGGCGAGCGAAGCGGCGTGACCGCTCTGTCCCATGCGGAGCAGACACAGATCATGGCGAGCGGTGGTCGCTTTCTGTTCGACGCCTGCTGGGGCCCCTATGTCGCATGCCTCTTGTCTTCCGACGGCACTGTCATCCTCCTCCGGGCGCCCTGGGGCGATCTCCCCTGTTATCGCTTCACTGGTGACGGAGCGGAGTATTTCGCGTCCGACATCGACCTGCTGACAAGATGCGCCGGTTACCAGCCCGCCATAGGCTGGAATGCGGTTGTCGACCATCTGGTCCACGGCGCTTTCTACCACCGGGCAACGTGTCTCAGCGGCATCGAGCAATGCCCCGGCGGCGAGAGGCTGACCCTCGCCGGAGATGGGGAACAGCGCGACGACCTGTGGTCGCCATGGACCTTCGCGGCCCGGGAGCATCAGATCACATGCCCGAAGGCAGCGGCAGAGCTGATAAAGGAGACAGCACTTACCTGCATCAGCGCCAGAGCCTCGCAGTTCGAGCAGGTCATGGTCACGCTGTCCGGTGGACTCGATTCCTCGATTGTTGCGGCGAGTCTGGCGGCAGGTCAGGCCCGGTTTTCTGCCATGACGCTTGTGACCCGCGATGCAGCCGGCGATGAACGCCACCATGCCAACCGGGTCAGCGAAGCGCTCGGTTGTCCGCTCATCACCACGCAGCGCGAGGCTACTCAGGTCGACATCAGACTCTCGGGCGCGCGCGACCTCCCTTACCCCTGCGTTCTCACCTTTTTCGCTGAGTCGATGCGCCTGGCCGATGATGCCGCTGCCCAACAGGGAGCGCAGGCAATCTTCAATGGCGGCGGTGGCGACACCGTCTTCTGCTCGATACAATCGGGCGTGCCGGCGGCGGACCGCCTGCTGGCCGAAGGCTTCAGCCGTGGCTTCCTGCGTACCCTGGGCGACATAAGCGACTTCGCGCCGGCCAGCGTTCCAGCTGTCCTGCGCGATGCGCTCGCGCGCGCCTGGTTCGGGAAGCCGCCCTATCGCCATGGCATGTGCATCGACCTCCTCACCGAGGCGGCGCGGCAACGTGTGGCGAGCAAGCCTGCCAATCCGTGGCTCTCAGTTCCTGTCTCCACGCTGCCCGGCAAGGCCTTTCATGCCTACACGCTGGCCTATTTCAAAAGCTATGTCGAAAGCCTCGATCCCTGCAGACCGGTGCCGATCGTCGCCCCGCTCCTCAGCCAGCCGCTGGTGGAAGCCTGCCTTTCGATCCCGAGCTGGCTATGGTTCGGCTCCGGCCTCAACCGACTTGTTGCGCGACAGGCCTTCGCCGGGCTGCTGCCCCCGGAAATCCTGTCGCGCCGGTCCAAGGGCACACCCTCCAGTTTCGGTTTCGAAATCTTCGACACCCACCGCGATGTCATACGCAGCATGCTGGTCGATGGGGAACTCGCCCGGCAGCGCCTGATCGACCTGCCGAGCGTTCTGGCGATCCTCGACGCACGCCAACCGGCGTCCGAAGACATGGTCTCGCGTATCCTGGACTTTATCGATGTCGAAGCCTGGGCCGCCGGCTGGTCAACCTCCCCGTGATGAAAGGAGCGTCTCCCGTTTCCCCCTCATCGCCTCCCAGCGCTTGTATTGCGCGGTCTTCGCCGGATCCGGATCGATCCGGCCCTGCAACCAGAAGGAGAACCAGTCGAGGTTGCGCTCATAGACGGCCTTGCGGTGAACGGGTTGCCATTTGTTATGATATTCGTCGGGATAGACATACATCTCGACGGGTTGCCCCGCCTCGCGCAACGCCATGAAGGTTTCGAGGCTGAGGTTCATTTCGCGGTCGGCCAGTTGCATCAGCAGCGGCCTATTCATGCGCTTTGCCGACAGAGACATCGAGTATGGCGCCCAAAAGGCCTCGTCACGGGCAATCGTTGGCGGATAGCCGTCCTCGCGTTCGGCATCGGCAAAAGCAATGCCTCCGGCATTCATCATGGCATTGGTATCAGCACAACAGGTGCTGATCGCCGCCGCCGCGAAAAGGCGAGTGTTGACCAGAGCAAAGCGGGTCGATGAGGCTCCATCACTCAGGCCGCTGAGACCGATGCGGGCCGGATCGACGATGCCGCGCGCCAGCACCGCCTTGACCCCCGTGACCAGCGAAGAGAGGAGACTGCGCCGTTCATTCCAGTCCTTGACCCCCGCAACGACAATCTCCTCATCACTGTGCAAGCCGGGATTGTCGTCGCCATAGAAGGCGGGGCGTTCAAGGCTCAACACGGCAAAGCCACGCGCCGCCAAGGCAAAAATGGGATATTCATCCCCTGTGGCGCCGCGCAGGAACCCATTGCTGTGATATTGCGTGACGACCATTGGCAAGAGGGTCCCCGGCTTGTAACCCGGCGGCAAAACGAGGTCACCCCAAGCCGGAAGCCCGATGTCGTTTAACCAGGTGAGCCTTGTGACTGTGCCGAGATCCAGGCTGTGGAACTCGGGGTTCGGATCGTAAAGCGTGCGCTGTTTGCCGCTCTTGAGGTCAATCGCAACGATATGACGCGGCGTAACCGCATTCTCGGAGGTACAAACCAGGGTTTCCCCGTGCGCGAGGCAACCCCGCAAGACATCGTCGGTCAGCAGGATATGCTGAAACGCAGGAGTCCCCGGCACCCAACGCAACAGGCCCATCTGCGCATTGTTCCAGCCCTCCCGCCGCATGATGATCAGCGCGCGTCCATCCCCCTCCCACCAAAGCTTGTAGAGGTTACCGATACAATCGCGCGCGGTGCAGGCAATGCGCTTGCCATCGCGGTCCTCGACCAGAAGACGCAGGGAACTTTTCGGATTGCCCGACACATGCTCGGTCCAGGCATGCAGGCCGGATGGGGAACGGGCTGACGGCGCCCCCCCCTCCTTGGGCAACAAGAGCGCGCTCTGCGCCGGATCAGCGGGAGCCGTACTTCCCGTCCCGGGATCGACAACGGAAACCACCTGCGGGAGGGAGGCCGAGACAAAGGGCCTGGCGCTGAAGTTGGTAATCATCCGCGCATCATTGAGCCAGCCGGCCCGGCCTTCCTCATCAATGGCTTTCTCGGCCTCGGTCCGGGCCGCCGTTGCCGCATAGACAAGGCGGCGCCCGTCTTCGCTCCATGCAAAACGCTCCACATCCACCGGTGAGTGGGTGACCTGCTGGCCTTGCGGCTCCCCGCCTGGCCTGACCTGTGTCGGCACGCGCCAGAGTTGGGTCACGCCGTGATCGCGGCGCAAATAGGCAATCCACTGCCCGTCCGCCGACCAAGCGGGGGTGGTGATGGCCGGGGTACCGCTGGGCATCAGCACGCCGCCCTCGGGCGTGGGCATGGTGCCGGTCATTGTGATGAGATCGCCGCCACGATCGAGGGCATCGGCTCGACCCGTCCCGTCAAGACCGACCACCACCAAAGCCCGGCAATAGGCGTTGCTGTCGGGGTCCGCCCGGTTGAGCACAAAAGCGACGCGCCGTCCGTCCGGCGACAGCGCGAGGGGCGACGGGAACATCCAGTAGGCTCCGTCGGGATGCCCGATGTCGCGCAACTTCAGGAGATCGGCCGCCGTGACCGTTCGAGACGCCGCCGGCTTCTCGTCCGATTGGGGCAGCAGGTCTTTGCAGGACGCCCTGGCCAGGGGAGCAGCCACCAGAAAGCCGAGAGACATGCCCAGGCTTGCGCCAAGGCGCAGCCGCATCGATGCGCGCGTTACCATGACTTGGTGATCCCCATGCCGATGGTGCGGCCGATGGCCGAGTAATTCGTACTGTCGAAGGGCGTCTCATAAGCGGCGCCGGTCGCAATCACCGGCGGCTTGTCGTTGAACAGGTTCTGCACCGTCAGGCTCACCGTCAACCCATGGAGCGGTCCATTCTTCCCGCCAAAGACATATCGGGCGGTGACATCCTGCATCACCATACCGCCCAGCCGGATTGGGCTTGTGGTCCGCGCATCGGTGACCCCGCTGATCACGGTGGTCAACGTGTTGAGGCTGAAGCCGCCCTTCCCCCAGCCGAGGCTGGCGTTGCCCCGCCAATGCGGCGGATTGAACAGCGTGCCCGCAAGATCAGTGGTTGCTCCCCCGGCGATCAACTGCTGGTGGCTGACCAGATAGGCGACATTCGCGCTCAGATTGAGGGCTCCGGCATCCCGCCCCAGACTGGTCTTGTAGTTCGCCAGCACATCAAGCCCATGGATCGTCTGGCGCCCGGCGTTGAAATTGGTGTTGTCGATGATCGCCACGACACTGGACGGATCGAATGTGTCGCCAGCATAATTGGTGAAGGTGGCCGGGTTACCGGTTGCCGAGGCGATCTGCGCCGGGGTCGGCGCAAGATTGACCCAGGGCGCATAGGCCGAGGTGTTCAGGGCCTGAGTCGAATAGGTGATCGGCGTGACGATCCGGTCCTTGTAGATCGTCGAGAAATAGCTCGCCTCAAAACGCAAACCCGGGATGTGATGCGGGGTATAATCCACCGTGACCGCCCAACTGTCCGCACGCTCGGGCTTGAGGTTCACATTGCCACCTTCGACATAGAGGGCCGTGGCGTCTGCTGGAAAACCGGTGCCACCAAGGCTGGCAGCGGTATAGGCCGTGATATATCCCCCCTGGTGTTGTTGATAGAGCGTTGGCGCCCGATAGGATTGGCCCCAGCTTCCCTTGATGCTGACATCTGGAACTGGCGCATAGATGATCCCCAGCTTGGGTGTCGCCACCGATCCGATGCCCGGATAGCGCTCGTAACGCAGCGCGCCGCTCAGATTAAGGTGATCGATCGCAGTCACGCCTTGCGCCGAAGAGACCACCGGAACGCTGATTTCGCCATAGGCATAAGTGCTACTTTGCGAGCCGACGAAATTGTTTGAATCGTCCGCCCCCTGGAAAAAGTTCATGCGGTTGACGCGATAGCCGACACCAGCCGCCAGCTTCACCGGCCCCGCCGGCAGGTCAAACATCGGCCCGTCAGCAGCAAATTCGACCGACTTGCCGTCGTTGCAATAGCAGGCAGGATAGCTCCCGATGAGTGTCGAGCCGGTAAAGAGATTGTTGGTGGAATGGACCGTCTCGGTTCCGTAGACACCGGACAGAGCAAGATGCCAGTCCCTGCCAAACCGCAGTTTGAGGCTCGGCGCGATCGCACCAGACCGACTGGAGGAATAGGTCTCCTGACGGAATTCGTTCCAGCTCCCATCGGCACTCAAGGTCACGCCCGAGGCAGTCCAGCGCTTGTTGTACAGGGCATCGACCTCAAAGGTCAGTGTGTCGGTGAGAGCCTGATGCGCGGAAAAAGCCGCCGCGTGATGATGCATCGCCGGATAGATGACGATGTTGGGCCGCGCCGCCGTGAAGGAGCGCTGCTGGGAAAAGATGTCGCTGTTCTGCCCATACTCATAGGCCGCGACAAATCCACCCGTCGACCATCGGTGCCCCGTCACCACGCCATATTGCTGCGAAAAGTCACCACCATCGGTCGCCCCTCCCAGATTGGTGCTGACCTGCAAGCCTTCATAATCGCGCTTGAGGATGACGTTGACCACACCGGCAACAGCATCGGAACCGTAAAGCGCCGAGGCACCATCCGCGACCACTTCCACGCGGTCAACCATGCCGAAGGGGATCGAGGACAGGTCGATGCCCTGCCGCGTGGCGTTATAGGTCAGACGGTGCCCGTTGAGCAGCGTAAGCGTGGCATCGCTCCCCAGACCCCGGAGATTCGCAGTCGAGGCACCTGCTATGTTGATCCCACCGGCGGCAGGAACGCTGAGCGCTACGCCGGGATTCTGGCCGCCCCCGAAATCCTGCGGCAGGCCGCGCATGACATCGCCCAGCGTGGTTTGCCCGCGATCATCCATGGAGGCATGATCCAGAACGATGATGGGCGAGGCAATCGGCGCGCCACGAATGCGGCTGCCGGTCACGACAATGCCGGGGTCGGTCGCTGGATCTGGCGCGTGCGGATCGCTCGACCCGCTCACCGAGACGCGCTCATCCGCATCGACGACCAATCCGCTTTCCACCGCCCGGATGTGCAATCCGGATCCGGCCAGAAGCGCTGCCACCGCTGCCTCAGGTGAGTAAGAGCCGTTCAGCGCGGGCGCCTGCCGACCGGCCACCAGACGGGGCAAGACGCCAATGGTTCTGCCCGAAGCCTGAGCGACCGCGCGCAACGAGGACGCGAGGGACTGAGCCGGAAGATGATAGACCTGAGTCAGCGGCGCCTGGGCTCTGACGTCAGGGGTGGCGAGAATGAAGGCCAGCAAGCTGGTGGAAATCGATGCGGCTACTGCCGTCTTGCGTAGCAATCCCATGAAAACTCCCCAAGCAATCCGCCGATGCGGTATCGCTGGGGGCTCTCAACAACCGAAGGGCAGCATCCCCGGTAAGCTTTTTACTGCTTTCGATGGGACAGGAGAATATTCCCCCGGCTGTCGCGCGACTGGGTCAGATCGAAGGCTGCCGAAAGCGCCTGCGCCAGGCCTCCGCTGTCCTTGGCGGGGAAACTTATGGTGTAGTGCAAAGCGCCAAGATCAGGGTCCGTGAAAACGATCCTGGCTGGGGCATAGCGGTTGGTCCCGGCGGCGATCTCGCTGAGCGGTCGATCGTCGAAAGACAGCATGCCGCTGGTCCAATCGCCCTGATCTGCAGGGTTAGGGCCAGCCTTCGATTTCGACGGATCGGCACTAACAAACAGGGCTTGTCCCGGCTGCAGGAACTGCCCCGGGCGAGGCTTGACTGCGGCAGCGACCGACGGCTTGCGCACTTCAATCGATCCACGCAACAGTGAGACCAGCGGCTGCTTGCCATCCAGATCGACGTCGAAGATCGTACCGTGAGCAACAACTTCCGAGCCTTCGGCTGTGACGATGAAGGGATGGTTCTGATCATGGGCGACGTCGAAACGCGCTCTGCCCTTCGTCAACGTCAATCGCCGTTCGGATGACGTAAAATGCACGGCAAGGGCGCTGTCAGTATCGAGGATCACGCGCGAACCATCCGGAAGGGTCACAGTCCGGATCTGCCCTGGCGCGCTTGCGAATGTCTGCTGCTGCGCGGAAATCGGCGAGGAGTTGCCCAGCCACGCCCGTGCCACACCAGCATAAACCACAAGCGCGAACACCAGGCCCGCCGCGATCAGCAGGACGGTACGTGTGATGCGGCCCACCACATGTTTTCCAAGGCGGTCAGGCTCCTTCCCGGTCGTGGTGCGGTCCAGGATGCTGACACCATCGCCGGTTTCCACGATACGGTCGAAAGCCTCAGCATGGCGGGGATCACGGTCATACCATTCCTGGAACGCCAGAAAATCGGCCTCATCGGGCGTGCCTCGCAATTTGGCCCACCAATCGCCTGCCTCGTCCCGCAAGGCCTCGACCGCGGGTTCACCCTGCCCGGAGACGCTCATCAACGCGACCTCAGGCTACGATCAAGATGGGCAATGGCCTTGCTGATGCATGACTCAACCCCCTTCTCGGTCATACCGAGCCGCGCTGCGATTTCCTTGTAGGTCAGACCATCGATGCGGTGAGCCAGAAATATATCCTTCGTTTTCGGGCTAAGCCGTTTCAGGGCGGCTTCGGTGCGATTGATCAGATCACGAGCTTCTAGTGTTGCGACCAGATCCGGGGCCGTCAAGTTTGCGTCCTCCACCGGAACACTTCTGGCCATCGCTTTTTGTGCAGCAGACTTGGCGCGATTGCGCAGCAAATTTGTCGCGATGCGATTGAGATAGGCCTCGGGCTGCTCAATCGGTTCGTCCCGCACCGCCTCTGCATGCGCCAGCTTCAAGAAGCTCTCCTGCACAAGATCATGGACATCCTCCCTCGGAACACGGCGATGGAAAAACCGCAACAGCCTGGGTGTCTCACGCCGATAGATATCTTCAAGTGCCTGGGCAGGAGAAGCGCGACCACCGCTTTCAGGCGGTAGGGGATCGCCTTCTGCAAGCCGCGGCGAAAGTCCGAAAAGGAAAGATCGAACAGACATCGGGCCTACTCCGGCCCCTCTGCCAGTTCGATCGATCCTGGCTCGTCACCCATTAAATCATATGTCATGCTCGAACTGCCTCACATAGCGAGGCAATCCGGCCAGAAGCCGGGTGTTGAGAACATGCTTGAACACGCGCCGGCGCCTTTAGCTGCAAGCAGCTTGTACATACGCGTCGGCCACCCGGACTCTGTATCTTTGGAGCGGATTGGAATTTCATCGATTTCAAGCGAGGTTCTCACGCCTCGACGCTGCACTATTGGCAACGCAAAGCAAGCGTACTACAGTTTTGTGATATCGCAAGCGTCGAATGTGGATTCCTTGGACTCCACCTGATACGACATTAATTGCGACGGCGCCCAAATTCTCATGCCGCCTCCTGCGTTTTACTGCTGACGAAGCCGTCATACAATGGATTGGATGAATACGCCTGAAGCAGCCATTCCTTCACAAAGACGTAAAATAATGAATTTCTGGCAATCACTTCACAGTTGATTTCGTGATGAGCCCGAATGGTACGCAGAACGCGATGCATGTTGATGTAAGAGAATTGAGACTATTTGTAAATTTCTCTAAGGCCTGTGGACATTTAGCGTAGCGCGATTTTGATGGCGGCGAGGTTGATCATCGCCCACTGAGGGCCGGATAGCAGAACTCCGATCACTACAACCTACCGGCTGGAAGGCTGCCCGCTGCCCTCTACCGCTGACAAATCCCCCGTTCAATCGCTCGGCTAGGGTCACCCAAAGCGGACCTCTATTTATCCAGAAAAAATCTAGGCCCGACAATGCATCAAGGCTCCAACCCTATCTCAACTAATGCCCGATCAAGCAGCTTTCGGCCAGCTTCATTGTCTGAAACAATGTGATATACTTGATCGGTCATCGCCTGAAACTCAAAGCTCCCGGACAAATTATCTCCGAATGCGTCAATAAGCAACGCCCGGATAAAAGTCCTCCGAAGATCCTCAGGCCCAAGTTGCCCACGCCTATAAAGCTGTCGAAGGCTTTCGACAGGATCATTATCGGACGATCCTGTGAAAATCGCGGCTCCCGCCGCAGATGTGGATTTGGCCCCTAACCGCCGCAGCCGATCCTGTAACAAGAGAACCGCCTGATCGATACGCCCGATCGAAACCATTCAATATGACCTATCTCGATCGCTTAAAATCAGACGACCTCAGCAACAACGACGTGGCAGAGATTTCTTCATCATCGGAAACGCCCGGATTGTCGATGTTCTGCAGTTCCAGGCATTTTTGGATGATGAGGGCCATGTCGTGGTTCATAGCCTCATTCTCGTCATTTGCTTCCTGCCCGGATCGGAGGCTGGCCACGCATTCTTCGAAGCGGTCAGCAATGAGCAATTCCAGCCCTGCTGCAAAATAGCGCAAATAATGCCCATCGGGGAGACGATGCAGAGGCTTCAACGTCGCTTTCGCGGCTTCGACTTCACCGGACGTCAACTCAAAAAATCCCAATTGAAACCGAGCGATAGAATATTCCGGATCGAGCTCTACAGCCCTGGACAAGGCCCTATGAGCTCCAATGTGCCGGTTCAAACCGACCAGCAATGATCCCTTGAGAAAATACAATCGTGCATCCTCGGGGAACTCGGCAGTCAACGTCTCCAGCAGCGTAACAGCCTGCGCTGCATCCCGCTTGGCGACAGCAATGGCTTGCCCTATCCTGATATCGTCGCAAAGCAAGGCATGTGGGAATGTCATTTCACTGTCCTCATCGACGTTCTCAGTTTGCTCAAGGCAGATTTATGCAACTGGGAGACTCGGCCTTTTGACAGACCTAGCATAGTTGCAATCTGCGCGAATAGCAGGTCATTCTCATAATGCTGGTGGACGACCACCCGCTCAGGCTCTGACAATTGGCTGACCTGCCGCTTTAGCAAGACCCGCATTTCCCGCCAGGCCAGATTATCAAATCCATTTCCTGCGTTGCCCACGATGCTCGAACCTGCTGCCCGATTATCCTCCTGAAGCATCAAACCAAGAGCCAAATCTGCCACAAGTTCTGCAAGCTCCTGGGCCGCAGTTTTCTCTGGCGTTTGATTGTCCACAAGAGAGGCCAACCTTTCACGCTCGAGTCTGGCGCGGAAGCGAATACGAGAACCTTGCTCATCGAGTTGCGCAAGGCCATCAAGAATTGCACCATTGATACGCGATTTGGCATAGCCGATAAAGGATACCTCGTGGCCTGGATCAAAGCGATCAATCGCTTCTAGAAGCCCTTGATAGGCGAGCTGCTCCAAGTCCTTTCCGCTTTCGCTCGGCATGGCCGTCAAACGGGCCTGCCGACGAGCCAAGGCGCGAGCGAAGCGACAGTATCGGTCGAACAGTCGCTCGCGCAGCATTCCATCTCTGCTCTTATGGAAGCGTCGCCACTGTGCCGCCTCCTCGCGCTGCGCAGAAACTATGAGAGAAAGGCCGCGCCGAGCACCCCCAGACCCTCTCATCTGAAACTACCCAAAACCCCCTCTATTATGAGGGCCCAGCCATCAATCAGCACAAACATCAACAGCTTGATAGGAAGAGCGATCGTCGCTGGAGGCACCATCATCATACCAAGCGACAAAAGCGTAGCGGAAACGACGATGTCAATGAGAAGAAAGGGTAGCAATATAACGAAGCCGATCGTGAAACTGACCCTTAGCTCATTGATCATAAAGGCCGGAACCAACTTGAGCATCTCAACCTGTTCCGGGCGCTGCGGCAAGGGCGCCCGGGCTGCATGATAAATAGTCGCAAGATCAGCATCACGGGTCTGAGCAAGCATAAAGCGCCGCAGCGGAACGCTGCCCCTGTTTACCGCTTCCTCCACCCCTATTTTGTTCCCCAAATAGGGCTGAAGTGCCTGAGCATTGATCTCACTGCCAACCGTGCCCATGCTGAACATCGTAAGAAACAGGCTCAGACTTACCAACACCGCATTGGGCGGGGTTTCCGGCATGCCGAAAGCATGACGCACCATCGACAGCACAATCACGATCCGGGTGAAGCTGGTCATGGCGACAATGATTGTCGGCAAGATGGTAAGAAGCGCCATAATGATCCCGGCGCGCATAAAATCGTGGGAACCGACCGCATCCAGACCACTTGCGGCTTGGACCGGAGGGGCACCCATGACCAGGAACATCGCCAGGGAGAATATCACATTACGTTTTCTGACCATCTCAAGCGTCCCGAGCCGGCGAAGGCGCAGTTGGCGGCTCAATCCCCGATTGCTTCAGGACCTTTGCACCGGACGGTCCGCAAAGCAGGAGATATTCGACCCCATCGCAGCGGGCGAGACAAAGATCGGCATGCACCGAAATGCGGCGCGCTTCGATCACTTCGATCCTTCTCTCTCGCATCATCGCCTTTGCGATGGACGGCCAGGCACGCGGTGCTGTCAACCTTTGCGGATAACGCCGCAGGGCAAAGATGGCCCCCATCGCGATAAGCAAACATGCTGCCAAAGCGCCAAAAATGCGGAATATCGAGATGTCAGGTGCCGCGTTACCCCCAAGATGCTGCGCCATAGCGCTGGAGCATGGAAAAAACATACAAAGACAGGTTATAGGTACGCGAAGCCGAATTGTCATGAAGCATCCGCCAACGACTGGATACGAATACCAAAATTGTCTCCGACCGAAACGAGTTCCCCTTTGGCAATAGCAATGCCATTGACACGAAGCGTCACGAGGTCACCCAATTTTGTATCGAGTGTGAAAGCCTGACCCACCTCCAGAGCGTTGATTTCCCCCACTGTGACCTCAGCCACACCAAGCAAAGCCTCCACCGTCACGGGAAGCCCGTCGATGACTGTCTGCTTAGCATTAAGCCCCGACGAAGCCGATCCATTGCTGCCTGCCAACTATCCAGCCTTTCGAATAAGATTGATGCGCTCGGTGAGTGTAACCCTCGTCCCATTGTCATCGCGCATGATTTGGGCGCTGCCATTGACTGGTATGATCCCGTCAATCGTAATGGGGAGAGGCTCATCTGTCCTACGGTCGAGCACAATGAGATCCCCGACCCCCAGGGACGCAATATCCTTGGCCGTCAAGGAAGCATGCCCCAAATGGCAACCGATGGGTACCGATTGCGCCGCATAGGACGCAGTGCGGGTGCCCAATTGTGATGGGTGTCCCGATCCCGCGGCTCGCCGACGGATCTGAGTGATTGTGGCGACATCCACCTCAATCGCGATCCCCCATCCCATCGAAGATGTCAGCAAGAAAAACTCTGTTCGCTCCGAAGCGGGTGGTCCTGCCTTATTCGGCTTTCTATCGGAGCTGCCAGTCAACTGGTCAAGGAAGCCAGCGAAATCCGCACATAAGGCGACGCCGATATGCTGGAGGATCGCCCGATCATCCGCTTGATCGATCGCACCACCCCCGCCAATAACAGACAAGCCCAAAATAGCTTGCGCTTCCTGGCTCAGGCCCGCGCGGGCAAGCCCTTGCCCCTCCCAATGCAACGAGCGCAGTTCGACCCTGGACCGGCGGGCAACCGAGATATCCGGGACTTCTGCAAGCCATTCGGCAAGCCACGCCTCAAAAATCCGCTTGATTGCAGATTCAATCTCACCTGGACAAGGCACGGGAAGCCAGAGTTTGGCCGCGTTATTCATCCTTGGCCACGGATGTTGAAAAGCTGCTGAAGCATGTCATTGGCAGTGCTGATAATTTCAGAGCTCGCCTGATATCCGCGTTGAATGATGATGAGACTGCCAAACTCCTTTGACAGATCCACGTTCGATCCTTCGATGTAGCCGGCCTGGACGGTGCCGACCCGTGGATCGCCGGTCGAAGCCAGTGTGACGCCCGCCTGTCTGGAAGCCATAAAAAGACCGCCGCTCTGTTCCACAAGCGCCTGGGGATCCTTGAAGGTAGCCAGGGCGACCGCTCCCAATGTCTTGGTCTGGTTGTTGGAATAGCTAATCGAGACATTGCCACTGGCATTGACCGTGACAGACGTGAGTGTGCCAGCAGCCGTGCCATCGACCGATGACGTCGCAAGGGTTGAGGTGGTGCCAGACGAGTAGGATGTCACATTCGATGAAAAATCGAAGACCACAGACAGACCGCTGGTGGCGTCGCGAAACGTGAGCTTGGAGGTCGATGCGACCGGCGAGCCGCCCGTGAAGCTCAAGGTCTGGCTGCCGATCGTTGTTCCCTGGCTGTCTGTCACTGTCACAGTCCAGTTGCCGGTTGTGCCCGACTGAGCAAGGGTGGCCTGCCAGGTATGTTTGGTTCCGTTCGCGTCATAGACAGAGATATTGCTGACCGTATCGGTGGTTGCCGAAGATGAAAGATTACCGGTAAAAGCCACCGTCGTGGTCGCAATCGGGGGATTGGTGTTATAAGGCGTTGTCGAGACAGCGACGGTTTTGCCGCTGTCGTCCAGGGTCGCCAACCGCCACTTGGTGCCGCTCATGGCAATATAGCCGTCTTGATCGATCTGGAAATTTCCAGTGCGCACATAGCGCACTGCACTGCCATCCATGACCATCAAGAAACCACCTCCGTTGATCGCGAGATCGAGTGGCTGACTTGTCTGCTGCAACTGCCCTGCGGTAAAATTGATCGCACTACCGGCAAGCTTGACGCCTTCCCCTGTGGAAGAACCGCGTCCGAGCGTCGCTCCATCCGGATCAAGGGCACTCGAAATGTTGGAAAATGTCACTGTGGAGGATTTGAAACCCTGGGAATCAAGATTGGTCACATTGTTGCTGACAGTCTGCAGCCCGTTCTCGAATGCATCGAGACCGCTCAAACCCGTGTTGATCGCTCCGAACATGTGACCGCTCCTACCTTACCTGCGTGACGGATGAGAGTGCAAGACTGCTGACGGTCTGGCCGTCGGTTGTTTTGATCGTGATTGTCGGCGCACCGCTGGACAAGGAGATGGCTGACACCGTGCCGGTCAGCGTGGTGTTGCTCGAACTTACATCAACCGTCTTGCCAAGAATGGCGGTCGCCTGCAGGACGGCCTGCGCGGAAGCCACCGCCTGTAGATCGGTCGTCATCGTCTGCCCCTGTTCGATCTGTGTGAATTGCGCGAGCTGTGAGACGAATTCAAAATTGTCCATCGGCTTCAACGGATCCTGATAGGTCAACTGTGTCAGGATGATCTTGAGAAGCGAATTGAAATCCAATCCATTCGTGCCGCTCGTGGACGCAGACGAGCTCGTCCCGGCATTCGAGGCAGACACAGCGCTTACCGGCGAGGTTGCCATATCAACGACCTCCTTCCAGGCGTCGTTCGACACCATTGATCCGCAATTGCGCGAGCAAATGCCCCGATTGTTCGACCGTTTCGCGTAAAGCATGCTCGAGTTGCATGTCTTCGCTCCCCGCCCCGCTCACTCGGACATACAGCTGCAAAGCTCCGTCAATGCCGGCAGGTGCCACGGTCACATGGACGGTGCTTGGATCAGACAGTCCGTCCTGAGCTTGCTGGGGAGCCAGCTCTCTTTGCATCATGGCCCTGTCGCTCCTGCTTATATCAACCATCTCGGGTTCGCTCTGCGCAGACACACCGGCTTCAACATTGTCTGCGGGGGCGGAGAGGGCGAGAAAGGACTCGTCCGGCCCCGCGCCGACATGCAACTGGCTGAGGAGCGACTGTGCCAGAGTGGCATTATCCTCAATGAGGCCATCGGAAATCTGACCTTCAGCATCCGCGAGATAGTCTGCTTGATGGTGCGGATCTGATGCGATCAACCCTGAGAGCTCTTTGCTGCCATTCACCGGGGAGACCATCTGTGGCGCTTTTGCCTGTCCAGGAACGACCGCTGCCTGAGGGCGGCCCGCCACACGGCTGACAGGAGATCGCGATCCGTCAGAGCGTTCTGCGCCGCCTTCCGGTACGGCATAGCCCAGCAAAGAACCGTCGATGAAGCTGGTTGCCGATTGGCCGATCCGTTCAGACGTCAGCGTCACAGTTTGTCGCGGCACATTTGATCCGCCGCGGATGCCAGCAACCGACCGGGTCCCCGCCGCCAGCTCACTGCGCTCTTGAAATAGCGTGGCGAAGCGCTCGCTTTCCGCGTTCGACACGACATCCAATTGCGTGGCCCTTGTGAGTTGTTCACGCCCGACCTCGCGATACGAGCCTCCCCCATAGCTGTTCGAGGTGTAAGCCACGCTCATCGAGAGTGTCCATGAAGCAGGAGATCGCCGATAAAATTCATCTGATCATCCTCTTTTTTCCGGGCTCGCATCCGGGCCACCTTGTCGCGAATGAGTTTGGCCGCTTCGTGCCTTACGCTCGATTGCCCAAGAGCCTCCAGGGCAGCTTCATGGTCGAGCACGGCGGCGTCAGCGGCTTTGCAAGCCGAGCTGTGCTGGCGCTCCTGCTCAAGAAGCCAGCTTCCTGCGCAATCAGCCAACTCCGGCCCGCAATAGCGTTCGGTCACAAGCGCATGCCAGGTTGCGAGAGCCTCATTGCGCTGGAGGTCGCTCGTCCTTTCTGCTTCCCGGGCGACCTCAAGCGCATGCCTTGACGTCAATCCCTCAAGGCGCGCGAGCTGGACCTGAGCTTCTCTCAAACGAATGATCTTCTCGATCTGGTGCAGATGGTCGGGCGCAGGCATGCTATGTTCTCACAGATCCGAGCTTTGCAAGCTTCCCTGCCGTGCTGCTCCACGCTTCAAGCTCATCCTCACCCTGGCGAAGAAACGCATTGATAGCGGCCTGAGCCTCGACAGCCTGATCGAGATCGTGGTCGCCGCCAGCCTTATACATTCCGCTTTCGATGAGAATGCGCGCCTCCTCATGACGGGCGAGCATAGCCCTGCAGTGAACTGCCGAGCGGCGCTGGTTTCCATCCACAAGGCCATCAAAAAGTCGACTGATGCTCCGGCCGATATCGATCGCCGGGAAGTGACCGATTTGGGAGAGCCGGCGTGAGAGAACGATGTGGCCATCAAGCAAGGACTTCATGACCTCAACGATCGGATCGTCGACATCGTCACTCTCACTCAGGACCGTAAAAATCGCTGTGATTGCGCCGGCCGAACGAACCGCTCCGCACCGCTCGACGAGACGGGGAAGCTCTCTGAAGACGCTGGGCGTATAGGCGCGCACAGTGGGAGGCTCCCCAGCGATCAAACCTACCTCCCGCAGCGCCATTGCAAGCCGTGTAGCTGAATCGACGAGGAAAAGAACCTCTTCACCCTTTGAGCGCCAGTGTTCCGCCAGACTCAAAGCCTGCTCCACCGCCTGAACCCGCATGAGCGCGCTTTCATCCGATGTCGCGGCGACAAGCGTTGTATAATCTTTGATGGATGAAGCTAGGATACTTGTCCAAAGCGCTTCAACCTCTCTCCCACGCTCGCCGACCAAGCAAATGACAATGCGTTGAGCTTTTACCTGTCGCAAGATCTGCTCGATCAAACGAGTCTTGCCGACGCCGCTTGCAGCAAAGATGCCGATCCTCGCGCCAACGCCGATCGTCAAAAGTCCGTCTATGGCCCTGATGCCGGTAACCAGTGGCTTTGTCGGAGCAATGCGGTCGAGGGTCGCTGCGTTTTGCTGATCAAATTTAAGGGAAGCTGGAGCTGCCTTCCCGTCCAAGGGCCTGCCTAAAGCGTCAAGGGCCCGGCCACTGAAATCATCCCCAACCATGACATCGCCGCCACCGAGGGCAGGACGGACGATGTCACCAAGCCGTAATTTGGCCAGCGACCCGAACGGAACAAGCTTTACCCTATCATTTGCTACAGCAACCACCCTGGCGGCGGCGAGGAACTCTCCGCTTTGTGCTGATACTAGAGAACAGTGTGCGCCGATGGGGAGATCAGGCCCTAATGCCTCCACTTCGGAGGGGCCAATTGCGCAGACACGACCTTCCTGAGGAAAGAGCTCGAGCGCTTCAAGCCTCGAGAGCAAGCCACTCTCAGGCATGGTCACCTTCCAGGAATTCGAGGAGTCTGATCAATCCGTCACGCGTTCGGATAGGGATCGCGCCGAGCCGCAAATCAATTCGCGCCGCGCCTGGCTCAAGCGTGTGATCAAATTCGAGCTGCAACTCAGACGGCAACTCCATACGCCCGACGTCAGAACGCAAAGCCTGAGGCAAGGCAATCCCGACTGCCACCTGCCCCTCCAGTTCGGAAAGTCTCCGTTTGATTGCGTCAGCCAGCCACTGCGCGTCGTTGTCTCGCAAATCCACGAGCCGCCGGATTGTTGCGGCAGCAAGGGTGACGGCGGTGCTTCGCAGATCCGCCAACCCCACGTGGAAATCCGACTTGGCCTCGTCGAGAGCCTGTGCGAGCAGAGCAACGTTGCGCTCGTCATTCCGTATATGCTGCGCTGCGGCTTCAGCCTGCGCCGCCTCCCTTGCCTTGGAGAGCTCGCTCCGCCAATCTTCACGCATCCTGGTGATCTGACTGAGCAACTCGGCATTCTCGCTCTGGAGCCGCAGCAACTCGGGATCAACCTTTGGTTCCGCTATGACCGTTGCCTCAGATGCATTCATCGAGATGGCAGGTGTGACCGCGGCTTTTCCCGAAAAGGAGAAGAGCTCCGCTTCCCGCGCGATGTCTGTCTCACCTTTAAACAGCATCTGCCCGATCCACCTTTGACCGACTACCCTCACCCTTGACATTGCGCTGCTCCACAGCGCCAAGCGCGGCACGGAGGCTTGCTACGCCCTTGGGCGTCATCCCCGCAGGCCGGGCTCCACGATTCACCGTGTCAGCAAGGCTCTTGAGCGCAGCGGATAGACCGATCTGCTCAGGTTGAGGCAGCATGGGTGTAATCCTGGCTCTCGCTTCAGGACCGATCAGATCAAGAACCTTGAGCCGTTCCGCACTGCTCATCTGAGCCAGGCGGCTGATCAAATCTTGCAGATCAGACGCTCTTCTGCTCATGATACGGCCTCCTCCGCTGCCAGGCGGACGCGGAGCTCTTCTGCGAATTCCGTTAGACCTGCCGCTTGGTCCTCACGGCGCTTGCGCGCGCGAAAACGATCGCTGGCAAAGCCGACAACGAGTAGCAAGATCGCCACGCCAATCGCCCATGGCCAATAGGTGCGCCACAGAGAGGGCGTTTGCATCACCGCAACAGGTGCGCTGCGAGCAACAACCCGATCACCTGGGGTGGGCCTTGCTTGTGGCAGCTCTTCCGGAAGCATGCCTACAAGAAACTCCAGCTCATCGCCCCTCGCCGCGTCAAATCCCTGAGTTTTAATCGCCTGAGCCAAACGCTCGGAAAGGTCTGAACTCAGTGTCTGGCTTGTTGTTATCCGAACAGCATAGGCACTCTGCGCCCCGCTGCCCTGAAAAGCCCCTTCGTCTGCAGACTCACCTTTCGCGAACGACATGGGAGCGCTGTTGTCAAAAGCCTGAGTCGCAGGAGCCTTGAGGCTGACATTAAGGGCGTAACGCAGGTCAGGAACTGCAGCGTGAATCGCGCGGCCGATCCGGTCTCGAAATCGATCGAGATCTCGATCACTGTCCGTGACAGCATTGAACGTCGAGGCATCGGCGCTTTCGCTGACCACACGCCCCGTACCATCGAGAATGGAAACGGCGTCGGAAGTCATGTCGGGCACGGCGCCAGCCACAATACGCTGAATACCGCGAACCCGCGCCTGGGTGAGCACAGCACCTGGCTGGAGAATAACGGTAACGGACGCCTTGGGGCGCACCTGATCTTCCTTGAAAATACTCTTTTCTGGAAGACCAAGATGGACACGGACGGCCTTTATCCCGTCAAGCATCAGCAAAGTCCGAGACAGTTCACCTTGCAGTGCACGCTGATAATTGATCTTTTGATCAAACTCGGTCAGCCCCATATCTGACTTGTTGAAGAGCTCAAAACCCACCTGCCCACGCAGGGGAAGCTCGGACCCGACAAGCTGGATCCTGGCTTTGTCGGCCATGCTGCTGTCGACCAGGATGGTTCGACCATCGTCTGCAAGCTTATAGGGAATTTTCTGCTCATCGAGCACCTTGACGATGTCCGCTGCGTCCTGGGGCTCGATGTTGGTCAAGATTGACTGATACGTCGTGCGTACAAATTCCCAATAGCCGGCGCCAAGCACCAGAACAGCGATGAGCGCGATCACCCAAAAACGGGGAGCTGAAATCGCCCGAGCAGAATCGGCGAATGGTTGGGGGGAACTGGCCATCGCGTCCTCAAAGTTGCATGTTCATGAGGTCATGATAGGTATCAGCGAGTTTCGAGCGGATCTGGACAGCCATCTCAACGGAGGTTCTTGCTTCCTCGATGGCTAACGTTACCTGATGCACCGGTACGGGATCGCCAACCGCATAGGCTTGGATCAGTGCATCCGCTTTGGCCACTTTTGCATCCACTTCGCGAAGCCCCGTCTCGACCAGATTGGTGAAACTCAAGCCGTGGCCGCCCAAGGCGCCGCTCATCTGCGCAGGCCCCGAAGCGACCGCCTCGGCCACAGCTGCAACCGTGCTGCCAACCGGGTTAATTGGAGGGATAGGCGCCATCAACGCTTTCCAATATCGAGGGCACGCATCGCCATTTGCTGAGCCAGGGACATGACAGTCAGATTGCTCTCATAGACACGCGAAGTTTTCACAAGATCTGCCATTTCCTGAGCATGATCGATGTTAGGGAAGTTTACGAAGCCCGACTTGTCTGCGTCCGGGTTTCGCGGATCATAAACGCGGCGAACGCCGCGCCCCTGAGCAACAACGCCCAAAATACGCACGCCTCGCGGATCGGCGACTTTGGCACCGTGATCGACAAGGTGAGCGAATGAACCGTCCGGACCAACCTCGAGCCTGAGCGGACGATAGGTACCGCCGCCAGCGACGCGTGTCGTGTTTTCATTGGCCAGATTCTGCGCGATCATCTGCAAACGCTGCCACTCAACATCGAGCGCGCTACGACTGATTGCAACCGGATCAACACTCATCAGGCATTCCCCATCATTGCTCGCTTCAACGCCATTCGCTCACCCAGCATTTCGACAAGTGCCGAATAACGCATGGCCGTTTGCGAGGCATCGGCGATCATCAGATCCATGCGACGGTCCTCATGAAGACCAAACACCTGCCCTGCACGGAACTGGATCTGCATGGCGTCAACTGCCTCACTCCCCTGAGCCTTGGCTCGGCGCAAAGCGGTCTCAAAATCAACCGTAACAGCCTGGAAACGCGGAGAATTAACGTTTGCGAGATTATGGGCAATCGCTGCCATTCTCATCGAGAGCCCGTCAAGCGCCTTGGACGCCACAGACATGGTCAAGGGTTCCACACTCATGGCTTTGACGCATCCTCAAGTTGAGGCACCGAGAAGATCGCACCATCTTCGGCCCGCGCGAAAAAACGCTCCCCGGCATGGGCTGCCTGCAACGCCACGACTTTCCGCGATATCACCGTATGGCCAAGATGGACCGTGAAAGAAACCAGGTCGCCGGGTCGAACAGAGGGAGCAGGCGGAAAATAGGCGTGCCCCAAATTCTCGCCCGCCAAAATCGTGTCGCGCGCGCGCACAATCTGCATTTTCCGGTCAAACAGCAACTTGCCTGGCTCGCGGGCAATTCCTGCCGGGCAAGGCACTGATGCCGTATCGGCGGCACTGACCGGATCGCCCACCTGCTTGGCAACAGACAGAACTCTGCACTCGCCTTCATGTGCGAGGGACGCAGCCATCAAGAGTGTCGCGAGCGGCACGAAGATCACCGGCGCAAAGCGTTGGCGATGCCGTAGAGCTGGTCGGCAGCCTGTACGACCTGAGCGCTTGCCGAATAGGCTCTTTGAGAGATGAGAAGACTCACCATCTCCGTATTGAGATCGACGTTGGACTGCTCGCGCTGCCCTTGAACGAGATTCCCAAGATTTTCTTCGCCCGGCGCGCCCTGTGTAACCTGACTACCGTCGGTCACTGCATAAACGCCTCCGTCGCGCCGCTCGATCAGCGTCGTGTCGGTAACGCTGACAAGATCGATCTGCCCAATCTGACTGGCATTTTGAGAACCGGGAAAGGTGACATAAACCTTGCCGTCAGGATTGATCGTCAGGTTAGACGCATCATGAGGAACATTGATTGACGACTTCAGGGCATAGCCATTGGACGTGGCGAGCGTTCCGTCTTCCTGCACCTGAAGTGTCCCGCCACGCCAAAGCAAGGTCTGGCCGCTAGAACCCATCAATTCGATAAAGCCGTTGCCGCTGATCGCAAGGTCATTCGCGCTGCCCGTCAACTGCAACTGCCCTTGCTGCTCAACCATCGGGCGCGTGGTCAAGCCGACCGAACTGATCCCATCCTGCCCAGTCCAGGCATAATTGTCCCGGCTTCCAGTAGCAGGAACCGCAACGAGTTCGGAAAACCGCAGATCGGAGCGCTTGTAGGTCGGCGTGTTCACATTGGTTATGTTACCGGCAAGCGCATCGAGCGCCTGCTGCTGGGTTCGCATACCAACTGCCGCGATTTCAAGACCTGCGCTCATCGTGCGACATCCCCCAACCTGCTTGCAGCCTGCCCCATGAGATCATCATAGACAGAAAAAATACGAGCCCCGCTTTCGGCCTGTCGACTTGCCTGGGTCAATTCAACCATCTCACGACCAAGATCAACATCGGCCGAGATGATCGCTCCAGCACGCAACACGCCCCCGTCTCCTGAGTCCGGAAGTTGGGTTCGCGTGGCATCAAGGCCATCATCGCTGCCGGGATTGAACAAACCGACCCGGCTTTCCGCCTGGCCGGAAATCATCACTGTACCATCGTTCAGAAAGAGCGGCGCCCCGGCACCAATCGTGAGATCACCGCCTCCATCTGCCTGAAGCGCGCGCCCCAGCGCATCGACAAGCCGACCGTCTGCATCACGATGCAACTGCGCCGAACGGGCAAGATAGAAACGATCGCCGTCGCGCAGCGCCAAAACCGCGCCACCATCTGTCGCCAGATCGAGAGGATTGCCAGTAGTCTTGAGCGCCGATGCACCTGAAGCCATGCTTCTGACGACATCAATCGGCATAGCCTGTCGCAAATCTACAATTTGCGAAAAGACGTGACGCGATCGATACGCGGGCGTGCTCATATTGCTGACGTTCTCAGCAGTCACATCGATGCGACGCTGAGCGGCATTCATCATGACCGCACCGAGTTCTGCTAACCCCGCCAAGTGAACTGCCCCTATTCTAGACAACCATTCAATGGCCTAACATATGTTGCTGCGCAATGACAAAATGTTGCTAATCCATCAAAAATCCCACTTGGCAAGCTTGGCAGGCCGTTCAACTGCACGAGTCGCGAGCATTTATGGGAATTCCAAATAGGATTTTTAATCATCCGGGCCGCGATGGCCTATGGGACGTGATACCCCCACCCCCGCCATCAAATTGCTCTGAACGAGCGGCAGAGCTCAGGACCCGGGGCGTCAAATGATCAGCCCGATCAAGCACCATGGACATAGTGCCAGGAACTGTTCCCCAAGCAGCCTCAACGACATAATAGCCGACTTGCGCACCTCAACTGCAATATTCAATAGCAAACTCGAGTGTCGCGTATTTTGCGACACAGCACAGGCGACCATGGACGATGGCCTTGGCCAACTCACCTGCAGGCGCCGCCTTAATCGGCCCGAAACCAGGATCATTGACCATGTCGGCCCAGGTCAAGGCCATGAGATCAATAACGCGCCTGTCTCAAATCCCTGCGTAGAGGACAGCGGATACAACAGTATACTGGAATGGCATCGACCCGCTGCACGAAACTGAGGCCAAGAACCCTCAATTCACCATTGGCAGAAGCCAGATTTTACCCTATCCGTCTCGACGTGCATCGTCTGTAAGGTGCGAAAAAATTGAAAAATCACATCAATTTATATGCCAAGTGCATGTGCGCAATGCTGATTGCACCGACATCGCAGGCTGCGTTGGCGGACGATTTGTACCGCCCAGGCCTGACACAGTCACTGACGAGCGATCGCCATGCCCAACGCATCGGAGATCTCGTCACGGTCGTAATTGTCGAGAGCGCGCAATCAAGCACGACGCAGCAAAACAGCACTCAGCGATCAACCTCGCTCAGCGGTAACGTCAATTCAGGATCGTTCAATAAGGGCGCCAACCTCGCTTTCGGCAATTCCTTCGAGGGTTCCGGCGGCGTGCAACGTACTGAAACTTTCGTAACACAGATGACCGCATCGATCGTCGGCATACTGCCGACCGGAGATTTTGTGATTGAGGGATCGGAAAAGCTTCATATCAACGGCGAGACAACGACTGTCGAAGTCCGCGGTCGGATCCGACCGGCCGACCTCAATGGTGATAATCAGGTACCATCGAACCGGATTGCTGATGCGCAAATCAATTATAACGGCAAAGGCTTTGTAACGCGAAGTGCCGGCCCCGGCATAATCCATCGGCTTTTCTCGCTTCTAGGACTCTGATTTATATGCACCGCATTTTGCTGGGAGCATTCTCGCTGGCGCTCGCATTGGCGCTGCCGGTTACGCCTCAAGTTCTCGCGCAGGAAGCGCCGGTCAAAGCTCTCGGGCGCTTCGACGGCTGGAGAGACAATGCCCTGGTGGGATATGGCCTGGTAACCGGCCTTTCCGGCTCCGGCGATTCCCGCAGCAGTGCGATTACCCGCCAGGCATTGCGCAATGCGCTCTCGAGGCTCGGCACGATGGTATCACCCGACGACATCAGCAGCCGCAATGTTGCCGTGGTCATGGTCACTGCGATGCTCCCCCCCTCATCCAACATCGGGGACCATATCGACGTAACTGTTTCCTCTGCCGGGGACGCGAGGAGCTTGGCAGGAGGAACCCTGCTGATGACAACACTGGTTGGACCGGACCAGCAGGTCTATGCTCTGGCCCAGGGCCCGCTCGTCGTGGGTGGTTACCAGTTTGAAGCGCAGCAGAATATGGCGCAGCGCAATTATCCAACAACGGGCCGGATCGTTCAGGGAGGCACGATCGAGCAGTCCGTCAATGCCAAGCTGGTCAATGCAAGGGGTGAGGTAACCTTCATTCTCGCGCAACCGGATTTCGAAACGGCACAGCAGATCTCCACGGCTGTTGAGCGGCGCTTTGGTGCCGGCAAAGCCCATGTCGAGAATGCAGACCGCATTGTCATGTCCGCCCCCTCCGATCCTGCAGCTTTGGCGAGCTTTATCGCCACAGTCGAGGGAATGGGGGTAAGGCCCGCAAGACAATACCGCGTAGTTGTGAACGAACGAACCGGCACAGTCGTCGCAGGCGGAGATGTCATGGTGTCACCGGTGGTAATCTCGCAGGGCGACATTCGCGTAACCATCGAGACGCGAAACGACGGTTACTCCCCTTATTTTCAGACTGGGCGTGATTTCACGTCAGGCCGTGGCGGAGACATCTCGCGCCTTCTCGTCTCGGACACGAAACTGACGGTGGAGGAAGGTAAGGATGACGCAACGATTCGCCTAGGCTCTACGACCATTGGCGACCTTGTTCAGGGACTTTCGGCGTTGCACGTCGGCACCCGGCGCATCATCAGCATTTTGCAAGCCCTGAAAACTGCAGGTGCGCTTCATGCTGATGTAATCGTTGAGTGAAGTCGAATGGCGATTGGCAAACACTACACCTTCAGGAAACCCCTCGGATTCCGCCTGACGTATCTGAGCTGGCATTCTTGCGCGGGCAACGCCTAGCATATAATTTCAAAAATTCTCGTTATGATCTAGGAACTGACGGGGGCAGGTCAGTCACCGGCTGCCACCAAATACGACGGAGTTGTCGCAGCTGAAGCCGGATTCAAGCAGCGCGGTAGCATGCTCCCGGCTCAAGCCCGAGATGTTGCTCGATAGGAAATCCGCTTGCTTTGCCACTGAACCAAATTGAAGCGTAGTAGCCTCAGCTCGACTTTGTACGATTTTTGCTCAGGTCCATGTCCAGAAGATGCCGTTGTTGGCGACATGGTTGAGGGCTTGATCGAGGGGCAGGACGCGTCCGCCCATGTCATCTATATCTTCCCATTTTCGTTGATGTGACCAATAGGCGATCCTGACCTCGTCACGGGTGCCAGTTGGCTTGAGACGCGCGATCGGCGCCTCGGTTTCGATCAGATAGAGATGGTAAGCGCCCTTGTCCTCATACCAGCCTACGCCGCCGCCATTGGCCAGGTCGAAGGCTTCAATGGTCTTCGCTATCTCGTTCTTTTCCATGGCACGATCCTAGCGGCGCGCG
>Ga0116227_10000897_pt1 | contig 62650 bp, 54 predicted proteins | sample S1TSphgellanicum_FD_89693 | JGI IMG/M metagenome (GOLD analysis project Ga0116227, IMG submission 89693) | Host-associated microbial communities from peat moss isolated from Minnesota, USA - S1T2_Fb - Sphagnum magellanicum MG | ecosystem: Host-associated > Plants > Peat moss > Unclassified... | reverse complement strand
TTAAGATAGCAAATCAATATAATAAAAACAAGATAAATAATTGAAAGTCAGATATTTATACCAATAAGCCAATTCCTTTAAAAACAAAAAAAGTCGGAAGATTATTCTTCCGACCATTCGTGGCTTTATGCCGGCTTTTCTGTTTTATATACATTATGCCTTCAACTTCAATAACTTATCTGCATTGCCATGGGCAATCTTCGCTATTTGATTTTTGGGCAAGTCAATTGCGTTTAAAAATTCGATACCCATTTCATTGGTGCTAAACGGGTAATCGACAGAGAACATAATATTATCAACGCCGAAAGTATCTAAAGCGATTTTTAATGGCGGCTGGCTGAAAAATCCGCTGGTGGTAATATGAAGCTGCTGATGAAAAGTATCAGGAAGCGAGCGTTGGTTAGCACCTCCGTTTCCGGGTTTAAAGGCGCGCTCAGATCTTACCATCATCATAGGCAGCATTTCGCCCATGTGGCCAATAATTAAATTTAGTTTAGGATACTTATCGAAGATTCCCGCGTAGAGCAGGCGTAAAACATGCAATGCGGTTTCCGAGTGCCAGCCCCAACCGTAGCAGGCTAAAGCTTCGGCCATGCCCGAGTGATTGGGTAAGCCGCTATAATAAATATCTGCTACTCCTTTTGGCGGCAAGCCGGGATGCAGATAAATTGGCACGCCCAGTTTTTCTGCACGCTCAAATATAGGGGCAAATTTTGGGTGATCTAAAAACTGATCCTCCGTTAGTCCGCGGATCATGGCACCGCAAAAATGATGCTCTTTTACTGCCCGTTCTAATTCATCGGCTGCAGCATCGGGGGCAGTCATGGGTAAATGGGCAAAGGCGGTAAACCGGTTTTCATAACCAGCAATTTTTTCGGCAATCAGGTCATTGTATTGTGTGGCAAAGGCCGGGCCTGCCTCCTGACCTAACAGGTTAGCGCCCGAGCTATCCACAGATAATACTTGTGTACTGATGCCATTGGCATCCATTGATTGTAAGCGCTCGCCGGTAATATCGGCCAACTTAGGTATAAGCTGTTGCATCCGTTCATTCTGGCCAAAACCACCCAGAGCATCTTTCGGTATTTGATTGGCCATCTCCGGGAAAGAGATATGCTCTTCAAGTGTGACTATTCGCATATTAAATAATTAGGGGTTCATTCTGTTAAAATACTCGGCGATGGTGTCATTGTTTGCCGCCGCTCTGGATTCACTGGTGCCGAAGGTTAATTCAGTTTTGCCTGCTTTCAGTTGTTCAAAAATTGATTCAACAAAATCACTAACAGGAGGGTGCCCGTCATGGATACCTGGCGCGCCAAGATCTGTGTTTAACGCAGGAGGGATAATTTCAATCACTTCGGTACCGGTCGATTTTAGTTGATGCCTTAAAGACAAGGTAAACGAACGCATAAATGCTTTTGTAGCACAATAAACCGGAACTTTTGAAAGCGGAACAAAGGCCAAACCCGACGTAACATTCATAATTGTATTTGGCGATTTGAGTTTTAAAAATAGTTGGGTTAAATGGATAGGTGCGGCAATATTGATCGCAATTTCGCTTTCAGCTTTTTCGTAGAAGTCATCGTCGGCAATGTTCATCCAGTTTTGGATGCCCGCATTATTAACAAGCACATTCAGATCGGGGTGATTTGCTGCTATCCAATTAAAAAGTTCAATGCGTTCTGCCTCGTTTGCAATATCGCATACCCTGGTAATCACAGCGGGATGCTTTTTTGCTACCTCGTTTAAAGCCGATTGGCGCCTGCCGCAAATAATAACAGTATTATTTTCCTTAATAAATCTTTCGGTAAGCCCCAGGCCAATGCCGGTGGCGCCGCCGGTGATCAGGATTTTATTGTTTGCTAAATTCATGGTGATGTTTTATAATTTTATTCTTTTTTTATCCGGTACGTCAATTCGGTTGGTGTCAATCCGAATAGTTTTTTGAAAGCAAATGAAAAGTGCGATAATGCTTCGAAACCCAGGTCGAGATATATTTCGGATGCTTTTTCCTCTTTCTTTTCAATCAGAAAATAAGCTTCCTGTAAGCGTTTTTGTACTAACCAGCGGTTAGGGGTTTGGTTAAATATGGCTTTAAAATCCCGCTTAAAAGCCGATATGCTGCGGCCGGTTAAGTAGGCAAAACGCTCGATGCTTACATTGAATTTATAGTTGCGGGTCATAAACTCTTCGAGGTTTATTTTTTCTGGCTTGCCGAAGTCGAAAAATATACCTGTTAGTTCAGGTTGGTTTTGCAGCAGTATCATCAATAATTCTTCTCGTTTGATATCAGAGAATTTGGGATCAATGTTGCCGCCATGAGTATAATAGGGGAGTAGGGAGTGAATGAAAGTAGGGATCAGTTCACTTGTATTTATTTTAACCATTGTCTCTGTTGAGATAAATTTAGTGACATGTGGTTTATGCTTTCCCTGAAACATCCGCAGGAATTTTTCATCAAAAAATACGAATACTTTTTCCAGTTCGCCATCCTCTTTTTCCTTCTTATACCTACCTAAACGGTTTTTGCGGGCGAAACCATACTCGCCCGATCTGAAAGTATAAGTTTTTTCGCCATCGTAACACCGCATTATCCCCTTAATGATATATAGAAAGGTATGCATAGGAATAAAATGCTCATGCGAAATTTGATCAATCACATAATGGGGTTTTGTTACGCCTGTATTCATTTAATGGTCTTAAATTTAGTCATACTTTCTACCGCGGCTAAAACAGCTTCTTCCTTATTAGCAATCGGTTTCCAGCCTAAAATGTTTTTTGCTTTTTCGTTGCTTATATTACGGTTTATGCTTAAAAAGTAAGCTGCCTGTTTTGCCTGATGACTAAATAACGATGCTATACCGACTAACCAGTTAGGCAATACTTTGGTAGATACTTTCCCCGATATTGCTGGCATTTTATTTTTGAGCAATATAGCGATTTGGGGCAGTGATATTTCACCATCTGCCGATGCGATAAAGCGCTGCCCTTTAGCAGTTGGGTTGGTCATTGCGCGGATATGCAAATCGGCCACGTCGCGGATATCAACCACGTTTAAGGGGATGTTGGGGATTGCTTTCGCTGAGCCGCTTAATAACATTTTTAAGAGACCAAGGCTGGGTGATTTATCCGAACCTAATGATGGCCCGAAAATAGCAACCGGGTTAATTACAGCCAATTCTAAACTGCCGCCTTCCTGCTCCATAAAGTTCCAGGCTGCACGTTCGGATAATACTTTCGATTTTTCATAGATCGATAAACCTTTTTCATTCGGATTTGTCCAGTCTGCTTCTGTCGTTATGGTATTCCGGTCCTTGTTACTAAAGCCAAGTGCGCCAAAACTCGAGGTCATTACCACCCGCTTTACACCTGCATCACGAGCCACTTTCAATACCCGAAGCAATCCTTCCACAGCAGGGCGTACTATTTGATCTTCGTCTTTTGATTCTATATGGGTTGGCGATGCCACGTGTAATACATATTGGCAACCTTTTACGGCTTCGTCCCAATTGGCATCTTTTAGCAAATCTGTCTCAATAAATGTAAGCTTGTTAGCTATATTGGGGAGATCAATGCCACCAGTTTTTATCATGTCAATCACCTCATTTTTTCTGTTGATTGAACGAAGAGTTGTTTTTACGTGATAACCTTTTTGCAATAACTGCAAAATGCAATGCGAACCAACATGGCCTGTGCCGCCTGTAACTAAAACCGTTTCCTGATTTTCCATCTCTGATTTTTTATATACAAAGTTGTCCTTAAAAGCTTTGGCTTGGTTTCTTCAGAAGTCCAAATTTGTTGTATTTAAAAGTCCAAATAAGCGACTGTTTTGCACCGATTTATTGGATTCTCGTTTTGGCTACAAAAACCCTCAATTAGGCTACAAGAGGTTAAGCCTATCTCATCACCTTTGTTGTGTATTTATTTAAAACATAAAAGATCATGAGTAATTCAAGCGGAAATAAAGTATGGTTTATTACAGGCGCTTCGCGCGGATTTGGTCGGGTTTGGGCCGATGCGGCACTTAAGCGTGGCGATAAAGTAGCAGCCACAGCACGTAAGCTGGAGAGTATCGCAGAGCTAAAAGAAAAGTATGGAGAAAACGTACTGACTTTAGAACTCGACGTTACTAAACCAGAACAAGTGAAGTCGGCCGTTGAACAAGCACACGCACACTTCGGCAGGCTGGATATAGTGCTTAATAATGCAGGCTATTCACTGGTTGGCACCATTGAGGAAGCCAGCGCGGACGAGATTAGGGCAATGTATGAGACTAATATATTGGGCCCGGTTGCTGTTATCCAGGCGGCTTTGCCGTTGTTACGTAAGCAAGGTGGCGGCCATATCCTTGGTACATCGAGCAACCTTGGTCATGTTACGTTACCGGTTATCGGCTATTATTGCTCATCAAAATGGGCATTCGAGGCCATTCACGAAAGTTTGGCTTTAGAGGTTAAAGCTTTCGGCATTAAAGTAACTATTATAGAGCCGGGAGCTTATGCTACCGAGTTTGGCAGCCCAGAGTCATTAAAATTTGCAGCAGGTCTTGATATCTACGCAGATTATAAAGAAAACTTCTTTGGGAGCTTAAGGGGTATGGAAAGAGGAGATCCTAACGCAACGCCGGAGGCTTTATTCAAAGTTGTGGATGCAGAGAACCCACCATTGCGATTTAATTTGGGCAGCCATAATTTGGCCTGGACACGTGGTGCCTATGCCGAACGTATTGCCACCTGGGAAGAGTGGGATGCCGTATCCAGTGCAGCTCAAGGTAACTAAGTAATCTATTGGTAAACAATCAATAATAACCGGTAATTAAAAATATTATCGGTTATTATTGCATTAAATATTCAGCATGAAAAAGGAAGAAGTAGGCCATATTAATATGGCTTCATTATCAGATATGCACAGGGCCTTTGGTTTACCGGCACCGGCGCATCCGTTAATTAGCCTCATAAACGGCGTAACTAACCGGGCTATCCTAAGCCAAATGCCTACCACTTCTCATGTACTGCATTTTTATAAAATCTCCTATAAACCAAACCTGGGTGGCAGGTTAAAATATGGGCAGGATTATTATGATTTTGATGAAGGTGGACTGTTATTTGCTGCACCTAACCAAATTATTGGCAACCATGGGAACAATGACCCGGAAGTTTGCTCTCAATATACTTTACTGATCCATCCCGACTTTTTTTGGAATTATCCGTTAGCAAAGAAAATTAAGCAGTATGGTTTCTTTTCCTATTCTACCAATGAGACATTACACCTGTCGGACAAAGAAAAGGAAACAATCATTTCCATTTTTAAAATCATTGAAGAAGAGTTAAACAGCCGGATAGATGATTTTAGCCAGGATGTGATTATTTCGCAGATCGAATTATTGCTCAATTATGCTAATCGATTTTACAAACGCCAGTTTATTACCCGTAAAGCAGTAAGCAGCGACCTGCTGCAAAAAATGGAAGAAGTTTTGGACGAATATTTCAATAACGAAAAATCTTTAAGCGAGGGTATACCAACCGTTCAATACCTATCCGATAAGCTAAATATATCGCCAAGTTATTTGAGTGATATGCTACGCTCACTTACCGGGCAAAATGCACAGCAACATATCCATATTAAATTGATAGAGAAAGCAAAAGAGAAACTATCTACTACTAGTTTATCTGTAAGTGAGGTTGCTTACGAGTTGGGGTTTGAGCATCCGCAATCCTTCAGTAAGTTGTTTAAAACCAAGACCAATCTTTCGCCATTAGAGTTCAGGAGATCATTTAATTAGGTACTGAATAACAGTGTAAATCTTGGCTTCTTTTTTTGTGACATGGTACTTGCAAACTAATGCGTACCTTTGCAGCATAATCTGGCATCTTTAAAAGTAAATATACTCCCCATTTAGCCAGATACTTACTTTAAAAAGAATACATGTTATTTCAAGATTTAAAATTAATTGAGCCCGTCCTCAAGGCTTTAAAAACCGAGGGTTATACTACCCCAACACCAATACAGCAACAATCAATTCCAATTATATTACAACGCAAGGATTTGTTAGGTTGCGCGCAAACCGGTACCGGTAAAACTGCGGCCTTCTCTATCCCTATTTTACAAATACTACACGAAGATCGCCTTCAGCATAAGGAACAAAAAATTATTAAGTCGCTGATCCTTACACCAACCCGCGAACTGGCCATTCAGATAGGCGAGAGTATTGCTGCTTACGGTAAGCATACCGGTTTAAAGCATTTGGTAATATTTGGTGGTGTGTCTCAAAACTCACAAGTAGATTCGCTGCGCCGTGGTGTTGATATTTTAATTGCTACTCCAGGTCGTTTATTAGATTTGATGAACCAACGTTATGTAAACCTTGAGCACATCAAAATTTTGGTGTTGGATGAGGCCGACCGTATGTTGGATATGGGTTTTGTGCATGATGTTAAAAAGATCATCGCTAAAATTCCGGCTAAAAGGCAGACCTTGTTTTTCTCGGCCACTATGCCTAAAGAGATCCAAAGCCTGGCTGATACCATTTTAAATAAGCCAGAAAAGGTAGAGGTTACCCCGGTATCTTCAACTGCTGATACCATCAACCAATCGATCTTTTTTGTTGATAAAGGCGACAAGCGTTTATTGCTATCACACATCCTGAAAGATAAAAATATTAAGCGTGTACTGGTATTTACCCGTACCAAACATGGTGCAGATAAGGTAGTAAAGGATTTGATCCGTACTAATGTTACTGCCGAGGCTATTCACGGTAATAAATCGCAGAATGCCCGTCAGCGTGCGTTAACCAACTTTAAAAATAGCAGTACTCGCGTATTGGTTGCTACAGATATTGCAGCACGTGGTATTGATGTTGATGAACTAACCCACGTAATTCAGTACGAATTACCGGAAGTACCTGAAACATATGTACACCGTATTGGCCGTACAGGCCGTGCGGGCTCGAGCGGTATTGCTTTCTCTTTTTGTGATGAGGAAGAAAAAGAATTGCTGAAAGATATTCATAAAGTGATTGGTAAAGCTATCCCGGTTGAAACTGAGCATCCTTATCCTTTGCGCGAACTTTCTATGGCCGAAAAAGCCAAGTTTGATTTGAAAGCAAAAGAAGCTAAAAAGGCATCAGGCCAACGTGGTGCAGCCAGGCAGGGCTTTGGTCGCAGCCGTAACCACGGTGATAAACCCTCAAGTGGTGGTAGTGCATCTGCTGGTGCTGGCCGTAGTTCTGGCGGTAACCGTAACAGCGGCAGACGCTAATAAATTATTAAAGAGCCATCCCGACTTGTCGGGGTGGCTTTGTTATGTTTAAACAATATATTTGCGATAAAATCTATTGCATCAGTTAAATATATTTCTGTACATTTATGATGAAAATTCAACCGGTTAATATGCAACGCTTGCTTGATCTTGTGCGTAACAAATACTTCCTGGTTACTGTGGCTTTTGCAGTGTGGATGCTTTTTTTTGATAAAAACGACATCTACTCACAGTATCAATACCACCAGCAGGTAAGTAAGCTAAAACAGGAGAGCGAATTCTATCAAAAAGAAACCGCCAAGGTATCCAAAGACCTTGATGAATTAACCTCAGACAAAGCCAAACTCGAAAAGTTCGCCCGCGAAAAGTATCTCATGAAGAAAGATAATGAGGATGTTTTTGTGGTAGTGAAAGAGAAGAGTAAGGATTAAGAGAGTAGAGAATCAAGAATCGAGATAGCTTCCGTCAACATACAACAAAGCGTCACGGTTCAATCCTTGCGTCATTGCGAGGAACGAAGCAATCCCCAGCCTACTAGCACTAACTTAAATAACGCATAATCTGTTTTTCATTAGGAAGAGAGGTGTGATTTATTGATTGTCAGTGGATGTACTCGTAACGACAAAGGGAGAAATCAACTGACCGGCAGCCTCAATTTATACCTTACCGCCACAATCCTAATCCCAAAAACTACAATTACAGCAGCCATTTTGGCTACACCAGGATCAATAAAGTGTAACATCAATAAGTAAAATGCTCCGCCTATAATGCAGGCCGAGGCGTAGATCTCTTTATGGAATATCAGCGGAATGGTATTCAATAAAATATCCCTGATCACACCGCCGAAGCAGCCTGTTATAGTTCCCAGCGCCACACAGATGGCTGGGTGCAGCCCTGCACTTAAGCCTTTCTGTAAGCCTATAATGGTGAACAAGCCAAGCCCTAAAGCATCAAACAAAAACAGGGTGACTTTAAAGGTTTTGATGTAGTGTTTAAAAAATATGGTGCAGATAGCCGTGATTAGGATAACAAGTGGTATATCAATATTGCGCATCCAACTTACAGGTGTAGCACCGATCAGCACATCGCGTACCGTACCGCCGCCAATAGCTGTAACGAAGCCGATAATAATAACACCCATAATATCCAGCCGCTTTTGCATGGCCGAGAAAACGCCTGAGATGGTGAAACTGATGGTACCCAGCACTTCAATAATGGTACTTACATCAAGGATCATATTTCGCCCTCCTGTTTGCGCAGGAACCATTCTGTACTCAATAAGGCAAGTATCAAAGCAAATACCCATTTAATATCAATCAGCTCGCTGTAATGCTTGTCTTCGTTAACAATAGTTTTAATATTTTCATTTTGGCGGATCAAGCCAGGTAGTTTGTTAGCGTCAGCAGGCAATAGCATTTGGCCGCCCGATTGCTTGGCCAGGGTTCTCAGCAGTTGATGATTAGCTGTACTTTGCCTGGCTTCCAAATCAATCGACTTAACGCTTAATTGTCCGCTGGCCGTTAGCTTCTGTTTGCCGATTTGCGTGGTGGCAGTATAGGTGTAATCGCCCGGGGCAAGTGCACCTGCATCCAACTGATAACTCTGTCCGGCGCGACTAAACTGGTAGCTATAATTTTTACCTTTCCCGTCTTTCAAATCCAGTTTTACATCAGGGGTGTTAGTTAAAACCAGTGCTTCATTATAAAGTTCGGCGTTGATGACTACATGCTCACTCTCATCGAAAATGTTCTTGCCTGTATATGCCCTAAAACGCTGGCGGTTGGCATTGGCGGTAAGATATTGTATGCTTTGCGATAAAAGTTCATCGAGCGCATTGTGGTTGCCGTAAAGCTGGTATTCGGCCAGTTGCCAGCGCCATAGGCCTTCACCTGCAAGAGTGGCTGTACGGCGACCGTGGTTGTCATCAAATGCCCAGAGTGGGTATTGGGTTGGCACGGCACCTATTTTTTGTTTAAATAACACATTAGCGGTCGAGCCAACATTATAACTACCGAAAGGCGCCAATAGCGGAGGCAATTGCTTTAATTTATTTAATGTAGAATCACTCAACGTAAAACTGCTGAAGTCAGTCTGCGGCAGCGCAAACGCTTCCTGTACATCCGGGCGACTGGCTGTTATTTTAATCAGCTTTTGCTGCAAATCAAAATCAAATACATTGGTCTGCGCACCGGCCATATACCAAACCGGAGTGGTGCCCGAGCTAATGTCTTTTTGCAGAGCCAGATTGTTGGATAACTGTACTTGGTGTAGGATAAGCAGGTTATAATCACTCAGCTTAACTTTGGGCAAGTCGCTTACTTCAATCGTTTTTAGCTCGTAGTTGCGATTGTTTTCTATCGATTGTTTCAGCGTACCAATATCAGGGTGCGGACTGTTATAAATTAGTAATATCTTTTGGCGTGCATCCAGCACATCAATGTAAACTGTTTCGGTGTTGTTCTGTAGCGATACCTCATTTTTAACCGGTGCCAGGTTAAAGGTGAATTTATGCAAGCCTTTTTTATCAGCACTTAATTTTAGGGGGATGGTTTTGTTCCAATTATTAGCATCAATTTGGATGCTTTTATCGAGAATAGGCTTGCCATCTTCGGACACGTTGAGTAGCATGGCTTCCCCAGAGCTTAGATAGGCGGCGGCTTGTACTTCAACTTCGAAATCATTGCCTAATAGAGCCGTTTTGTTGTAGTTGATATTGTTGATCAACAAATCGCGGCGAATAGTGGTATCGCCCAAAGCCACGGTATAAATGCTCGATTTAAAATTGCGTGCTTCGTATTGCGGATCGCTGCCTTGATTGTACAGGCCGTCTGTAGCTAAAATTACAGCACCGATATTCTGGTTTACATATTGCTCATTCAATTGATGCAGGGCAGCAGAAATATCAGTTTGGCGACCATTAAAGTCGGCGCTTAATCCGGGTTGAAGGCTTTTATCGAAATGAAACTCGCGCACATCATACTTATCGCCCAAGGATTGCTTTAATTGATCCAGATCGGTTATAACCTGCTTAAGGTTTACATTGCGCGGGTTGAATTTGGCGATAGAAGATGAGTTATCCTGCGCTATCAGTACCAACGGCTTTTGTGGTTGGTAGTTAACCGTTTTCAATAGGGGGGATAACAGTAGCAACGCAATAACAGTTACCGCCAATGTACGGGCAGCGGCTAGCCCATAACGGAACTTATTGCTAAGGTTGGTAGGTTGTTTGTACAACAGCCAGGCATATAAAATACCAGCGCCCAGGCATGGTAAAAACCACCAGCCCGAAATTGTACCCCATGTTACTGAAAATAAAAACAGCATATCTGTAAATTCAAATATGCTGTTTTTATTTTTAAAAGAAATGTTTGTTGAACCTCTTGGCTATATAATTTTGATGCGGATTGGCCCTTTAATGTTGTTTACATCTACAGGTTGGTTCTTTTGAGTTATAGCAACTTTGCCTTGCTGTTGTAAATCAATCGCGGTAGCTCTTATTTCGTCCATATATTTACGCCAGTTAGGTGCAAACATATATCTGGCAACATCAGAGGGGCAAATAGATGTATCTGCTCCGCGGGCTGTTGCCATGTCTATAATCGTTTGGGCTATTGTTGATTTCTTCATTCGCTTTCAAAACGTCAAACGTAGAACGTCTCACGTCAAACATAAATCTACAGCATACCGCCATCAACTGCCAATACCTGGCCGGTGATGTAGGTAGCCATGTCTGATGCCAGGAATACACAAGCATCTGCAACCTCGGTGCTTTCGCCGCCACGTTTCAATGGGATGCCCGCTGTCCAGCCTTCAACCACTTTAGGATCTAATACGTCGGTCATTTCGGTGCGGATAAAGCCTGGCGCTACCACGTTGGTACGGATATTACGAGAGCCTAATTCTTTAGCTATAGATTTTGAGAAACCAATTATACCTGCTTTAGAAGCTGCATAGTTTGATTGACCAGCGTTACCCTGCACACCAACCACAGAGCTGATGTTAATGAATACACCTGCACGGTTTTTCATCATAATTTTAGAAGCAGCTTTGGTTACGTTGAAGATCGATTTTAGGTTCACGTTCATCACGTCGTCCCAGTTCTCTTCGGTCATGCGCATTAACAGGCCGTCTTTGGTTATACCGGCGTTATTAACAACAATATTTAGCGTGCCAAATTCGGCAACAATATCACTGATCAGTTTTTCTGCTTCGTCAAACTTAGAAGCATCAGAGCGGTAACCTTTTACTTTGGTACCGTAGGCTTGCAAGTCATGCTCTAAAGCCTCGCCTTTTTCAACAGACGATAAGTAGGTGAATGCCACATTGGCGCCATGCTCGGCAAATTTCTGAGCAATCATGCGGCCAATACCTTTTGAAGCGCCGGTAACCAATGCGGTTTTTCCTTCTAACAGTTTCATAATTAAAAAAAATGATTTCGGGCGGTGAAGATAAGGATTTAACAGGGAACTGCGAAAAGGGATGTGATTAGTGCAGTTGAAGCGAGCAGGTACACTTAATGAAACAATAAAGTGAAAACTTAATATAAATTAAAAATTAAAAAGATATATATTGAGGCTAATTTATATTGATCGCATCTATTACTTTACAACAAAAATCTATGAAAACAATTAAGTTATTTACAGCATTAGCATTATTTCTTACCGTTTCTATCAGCGCTTTTTCGCAGGCTAAAACCGGGCAGGTTTATTTGATTAGGGTTACAGGATATACCGGTTCGGCAGTTAATTACAGGTTTTATTTGGATGGCAAACTGGTTTGCAAATTGGGGAATAAAAGATTTTCAATTCATGATGTAAACGTCGGAGACCATACCATTAGCGTATCAAGCGGCGGGATATCAACCGGTAAAAAATCGACACCATTGAAATTTACGGTTGTTGAAGGCAAAGCAAACTATGTAAGTGTAGTGAGTACCGAGGCCGGTTATTCAAACAAGATCACCTGCCAGGAAATTACACAGAGTTCGGCCGAGCCACTTTTGGCAAAAGGCAAGCAGGCGAAAGATTGCCAAATCACAGAATAGACATAAACAAAAGATGGCTACCCGAAAGGTAGCCACTTTTGTTTTAATCCGTTTTTTTATCCGGCTCTTCATTAGCCGGGTGTATATAAACATCCTGCTGTGGAAATGGTATTATAATTTCGTGCTCCCTAAACGCAACATCAATCGCCTTAATCATTTCACTTTTTACAGATGCTCCTTCTTTATAGTCACGTACCCAAAAAATGGCCTTCATGTCAATAGAGCTGCTGTTAAAGTTGAGGAACAATACCACAGGTTTGGGGTTGTGGTGTATCCGTTCATGGGCATCCATGAGGTCGAGGAGTATTTGCTGCGGTTTTTGCAAATCTGTACCATAGGCTACACCTATCACAATATCCATTTGCCTTTTGCTGCCGGCCAAAGTCCAGTTTACCAAATGCGAATTCAGTAAATCGCCATTGGGGATCACAATATCAGGGCCATCCCATTTAGATATAACACTACTGCGGAAGCCTATTGATTTTACTGTGCCGTTTTGCCCGGCTATTTCAACAAAATCGCCAACGTTTACCGGTTTTTCGAAAGCTATAATTAGGCCGCTCACCAGGTTGTTTACCAGGGTTTGTAAACCGAAGCCCACACCAACACCCAATGCACCTATAATAAGGGTAATACGCTCGATAGGGAAGCCCGCAGCTGCCAATGCCAGGAACAAGCCCATGCTGATGATAAACACCCGGATCAACAATAACCAGCTGCCTACACCTGCTTTCCTTTTTTCTTCGCCGCTAACAACAGGGCCTGTGTTTTTCTCAGATACGAAGTAAGAAACTATCCGCGATGCCAGTATCGATACCGATAATATTACAAAGAATACCAGCAGGTTATTAATGGTGAAGGTGTAGCTGCCAACTGTTCTGTCCTCGAAAAAGAATTGTTTTAATGGGTCTGATATAAATTTGAATACATAAAAATTGCGACCGAATAAAATAAACCAACCCAGTATAAGCGCCATATAAAACAAGGTTGGTACCTTTTCGCCCACCCGGTTAAAGTTGATATAAAATAATTTTTTGTCTTGGTGGGTGTATATGGTTGAGGCAATGTAGAGTCCTTCGTTAATGAGCCTGATGGTCCACAGAAACAAAATGCCGATAACAACACTGAGGTAACCGCTGGTTAATAAGCTTTTAGAGAGGTTATACCTGCCATAAATATTTGCAATAACAGACAAGGTTTCTAAAACCACAACGAGGGTAATAAAATAGAGGGTTAGTTTTTCGCGCAGTTCGTATTTACGGCCCCATATTAATACATAGAGGCCAAATATCAAACCTAATGTGGCCAATACCAGCATTCCCCATCTTTCGGTACGCGAGGCTTGTAGAATGATGTTATCGCCACAGCTCAGTATAAAAAAGCCGAGGTAAGTAAGCCAAACCATCATCCAGTACCAGGATATGAAACGCTTAAAAATAAAGGTGAGGCAAACACCCGAGATGAGCCAGAACAAACAATTGAAAACAAAAGGAGGTTCGGGGAAAATAAACTGCCCCAGGTTGAGTACAATAACAATGGCCGACAAAAATGGATACTGTAATACCCGTTCGCCGGCAAGTGCTTTGTTTTCGCTATCCTGATGATTTATAATTTGCTTTAACGAGCGAATAAAAAATGTAGAAATGGCAACACAGATCAAAACAAGGCAAATTTTGCCGGAGTTATCTTCTGCATAGAACAATAGAGTAAGGCCAGCCTTAATTCCCGAAAAATGGATGATTTGATCGAACGGCCGGACATAACCAACATCGGCACCCAAATCAGGAAACTCACGATCGAATGTTTTTGATGCCAGGTTCTTTTGGTAATCCTCAATTTCTGCAAGGTTGTTGTTAAGCCTGTTGGCCATCAGGTTTACCTTTTCCTGTAGCTTATGCACGTTATTGGTGGCATATTTTAACACGGTATCAGTAGGGGCAATATCTCTAACTACCAATGTGAGTTTATGCAGGTACTTACGTATTTGCACCGAGTCCTGAGGGAAATGATACACCGCAGGGTCGGCCTGTATAGAGTCTGTTTTAAGCCTGAAATTAATGAGGTTTTTTTCGTACAAATCAATTTGCTTTTTGCGGGCCTCAATCTGGTTTAGCAATTCTCTCAATATTTTTGAGGAGGTTGTAAGATTACGGTAGGTTTGCGTAGTACCCTTGTGGGTAAAAATGCCATCTCCAACAAAATCAGCTATTGATCTCATACGCTCAAGTTCACGGTCAATAGCTGCCGAATCGATGCCGGTTTTGATATAGATCTTCACTTTTTGTGTGATCTTTTTCATATCCTCCATCAGCTGGTTCTGCTTTATTTCTTCCTTTTCCCGCTGATAGTCGTCCATGCTTTTTTTGGCTTCCTCCACCTCGAGCCTGTTTACCTTGGAAACAAAATCTTTCCGTATGGTATCAGGCACGTGCGAAGCGCCTTTTTGTTGTGCAGCAACATTAAACCCAACAAGCAAGATGAGTAAAACAGGCAAGAATTTTGTAAAGCGTATCAATACCAATTTCATATCTTTTATAGATAGGACAGAAGTAAGTAAAATAGAAAAAAATATTGAATTGTTGTTTTTAAAGAAAAAATTGCCGGAGAAGGCAATCGCTATATATTGATTATTGACACTAAACTTTAATCAATTTTCCCAATCAAATCGTTACAAAATCTCATTCTTTAAATTCATTGCTTTTCAGTTAATTTGCTGTTTCGGCCTTTTGCGATGGAGAGGCTAAATGTGAGCAACTAATTACATACTTAATATAAATGAACTATAAACATCTAATTTTTACTACCAGTTTAGCCCTGGCCTCGATAGGTGCATTTGCGCAGGATAACCTGGTTAATTCGTTAAAAGCTAATCAAACTGCTACCAGTAAAGAGAAATTTAAATTTACAGACGTTATCAATATCGAAAACACGTCGATTAAAAACCAGGGCTCGTCTGGTACTTGCTGGAGTTACTCAACCACTTCTTTTCTGGAGTCTGAAATGATTAAAGCGGGTAAAAAGCCGGTTAATCTATCAGAACTATATACTGCCCGTTGTGCTTATGTAGAAAAGGGTAAAAACTATGTACGTATGCACGGTGCGCTTTCACTAGGCGACGGTGGCGAATTGCATGATGTAATTAACATGTACCGCCAATATGGTGCATTGCCGTACGAGCAATACACGGGTTTAAACTACGGTACCAATATTAATAAACTAGGCGAGATGGGTGCCATGACCGAAGGTATTTTAAAAGGCGTTGTGCAAAATGCAAACGGCCAGCTTTCGCCAAATTGGATTAATGCTTATACTGCCACCATTGATAGTTATTTAGGCAAAGTGCCAGAGAGTTTTGAATACAACGGTAAAAAATATACCCCGCAAACCTTTGCTCAACAAGTGGTTGGTTTAAACCCTGATGATTATGTTGAGTTCTCGTCATTTACAGATCACCCTTACTACAAAAAGTTTACGCTGCTGGTGCCCGATAACTGGTCGTACGACCAGGTTTATAACCTGCAGCTGGATGATGTAACCAACGTAATTGATAACGCGCTCAAAAACGGTTATACCATAGCATGGGCTACAGATGTAAGCGAAAAAAGCTTTAGCTGGGTAAATGGTGTGGCTTATGTGCCAGAAACGCCTTATGAGTTAATGACAGCCGAGCAGAAAAAGGAAATGTTTGACGGCCCGAAACCAGAGATGACGATCACACCAGAGATCCGTCAGCAAGCCTTTGATAATTATAATACCACAGACGATCATGGTATGCACATTGTTGGTTTGGCTAAAGACCAAAACGGTAAAGAATATTACATTGTTAAAAACTCTTGGGGACCAAGTAACGATTACAAAGGTTATTTATATGTAACCAAAGCATTTGTGCGTTACAAAACAACCGCTTTACTATTAAACAAAAAAGGTTTACCTGCTGATATTGTTAAGAAAACAGGAATTTAATAAAATTGCGATTTTTTATAACAAAGCCCTGCCAGATATCTGGGCAGGGCTTTGTTATATTCTATATTATTACAGCTGGTGCCTGTAGTCTTTGTTGGCTTGATATTCGGATCGGTGTATCAAGCCTGTGGCAGCTTGTAAAGCTCTGCTACCACTATGTGATGCCGCAAGTACATTGATATAATCACCAAGTTGAACTGCATATATCCGCGTTGGTACTATAGCTGTGGGTGCTAAACCAAGTAAGGCGTTGATGCTGCGCCATATGTTATAAAGAAGTCTTGATTTTCCTAAGCCACCGTTGCCGCCGTCGAACCGATTTTGGATAGCCATATTAATACCGCTTTGTCCCAGGAAAGTATTACGTGGACTCCACTCTATTTTAGCCCATACAGCGGCAATGATAGTGCTGTTATATTGTAAAAAGCTTTTATTTGTGCCAGAGGCTTCATAATTATGATAGGCAGTTTGCCAGTTTGTGGCAAGTACGGCGTGACCAAGCGCTCTTAATAAATATTTTATTTTTCTACGCACTAACCCAGGGGTAGATGCAGCGTTTCCCTTTTGGCGAGCAACAAGCATCCAGTTTTGCAAATCAGAGTGGGGTATAATGTGCCGTACATGGTGTACCCGGCCACGACCCAAATTTCGTTGCTCTTGTTTAAAGCCGGTAATGGCCTCCAATCGTTTTGCTCCAGTCAGGCTTTTATAGCCAAGTGCTTTTGGGCTTTTTTTCTTGGCTTTCTTCTTTTTTGCCAGTTGTGCCACCCCCATTAGCTGTACAAATTGATGGCTGTTGCGGCCTGTTGCTTTTAATTGAACACCCTGTTTATCGCCAAGTGCTTTGCTGCCCATGGCATCGGCTTCGCGTTCCAGATCTTCATTATCGTTAACGTTGATGCCTCTCATTTGCAGCGTCGGCTTTACACGCCCATGTTTTTGCTGTACTACATGCCAGGCTTCATGGGGCAAATGTTTTTCTTGTCCGGGTGCTACGTGTATGTTGGTGCCTTGTGCATAAGCATGGGCATTTAGCTGCGCCGGTTGAGCGGAGTTGTAATGCACTTTTACATCGTCCATTGATTGGCCCGATAGGTTTTCGATACCCGATTTAAGGTTGTTAGGAAGTCCCGTTTTATTAACTTTTTTCTGCACCGGCCGATTATCAACCAAAACTTTGGCTTCGGTGCCGGGTGTTTTAGAAAGGGCATTTGCTGTAGATACTGCGCTCTCTTTACTTTTATCAGCTTGAACACGCATAGGTTTCTTTGATTTAGGTGAAGGCAAATGAAAACTACTGATAAATAAAGATAGATAATTGGCGCTATTTTTTCAACAATACCCTAACGTTAAGCTGTTGCCTTACTGTAAAGCCCAGATTTTTGTAAACCTCGATAGCACGGGTATTATCGGTACGTACGTGCAGAAACGGCGTTTTGCCCAGCGCTCTTATTTTCTTAATCTGGTAAAGTAGCAGTGCGCGTGCGTAACCTTTACCCAAATGATCCGGATCGGTGCAAACGGCGCTTATTTCTATATAATCATCGATATGGAGCCTGTGACCAGCCATAGCCACCAGTTTATCGCCGCTAAATATGCCTGCATAGTTGCCAAACTCAATAGTCCGTTTTTCAAACGGGCCGGGGTTGGTTAGTTTGGTAAGGGTTAGCATCTGGGCAACATCATTGATACTTAAAGGGGTGATCGCTTCGTGATCAACAGTTGGTACCGGGACTTCATTACCCATCATTTGATATACTTTTGATTGATGGATCAGCTCCCATTGCTTTGGTATCTCTAATTCTTTGGCCGTAATAAAAACCACAGCACGTTCGGCTGGCAGCATATCATATAGTGCTGCTATTGAAGTAGTGCTTAAATCCTTAGTCCCTGCAAAGGGCGAAACCTCTTTAGGGAAGTATTTTACATCATCGGTGCCATTGGCAAAATGTTTATTGCCGCTTGCAAGTGCATTAAATAAAGGGTTATCAAGTACGTGGTCCATCACCGCAAATAAACAAATTATAATGCTGAAGGTAATTACCCAATTGGTAATTACACCAACATGATGGCAGGTTCGTCTGTTTTTACGCGATGCATATCAATAAATGCTTTTACCGCTCTTGATTGCGGGATGTTTTTTCGATAGACGAGTACCACGTTCATGGTACCTAACTCTTTATTAATAGTAAAGGTATTGAGCTTACGACCGGCGTAATACTGGCTAATTATTTCGGCAGGTAAAATGCTGATGCCATGGCCTGCCTCTACAAAGTTAATGATGCCTTCGATAGAGTTAAGCACGGTGCTTTTATATTGTGTAATCCCTTTAGAACCCAGCCACGATTCGAGCCTGGCCCTGAAGATGCAGCCCTCATCAAATACAACAATTTTTACGGGCGATGCAGTTATTGCATCGGCAAGTTTGGTTACCGTGGCAGGGGCTAAGATAACCAGCTGCTCTTCCTTGATGTGGATCTGATCCAGCTCGGTAATATTGACCGGGGCCGATACGAAGGCCGCATCCAGTTTATAATTCAGCACATCACTAACCAGGCTATCGCGCATGGCCGATTTAAATTCAAGCTCTACATCCGGGTAGCTTTCTGCAAATTGGTTAAGGATTTGCGGCACTTTAAGCGCCATGGTAGTATCGATACAGCCTATTTTAACATGGCCAATAATTTGATTGGCATTCTTAATGTTATTCTTGGCTTCGTCAATCAAATGGCTTATCTGTTTGCAGTACTGCATCAGGGTTTCGCCGGCGGTTGTTAGGGTTACTTTGCGCGATGTACGTGTAAAAAGATCAGCGCCAAATTCCTCTTCCAGGTTCTTGATTCGTGCAGTTACGTTTGATTGTACCGTAAACATAGCTTCGGCGGCTTTGGTAAAGCTTCCCTGGGCTGCAACAGCTTCAAATATTTTGAGATCATTGGTGTTCATTAATCATTATTTATGATTTATTATATCTTAATAAATCGTTTTTAATAATCAAATATGAACATTAATTTTGGATATGCAAAAAGGTATAATTAAAAAACTTAAAATAGCTGCGTTGGTAGTATTAGCAGCTATTGGGCTGATTGCCAATGTGTCTATTGCACAACCAAATCAATCATCAAAATCAAAAAAGCAGATTATGGAAACTAATTCAGTTCATTACCTTAATATTAAAGCCAATGGCTTAAACATATTTTATCGCGAAGCTGGCCCTGAAGATGCGCCGGTAGTTTTGCTATTGCATGGCTACCCAACATCATCGCACATGTTTAGAAACCTGATCCCGATTTTAAGCAAGCAATACCATGTCATCGCGCCAGATTTGCCGGGTTACGGTTATTCTGACGCGCCAGATCATACGCAGTTTGCGTATACGTTTGATAATATGGCCAAAACTATGCAAAGCTTTATAGACGAGCTGGGCTTGAAAAGATTTGCACTTTATGTGTTTGATTACGGCGCACCAACCGGCTATCGTTTGGCTTTGGCTAATCCCGAAAAAATTACAGGTATTATATCCCAGAACGGTAACGCTTACGAAGAAGGCTTAAGTACCGGATGGGCAGGCATGCAAAAGTATTGGGCAGACGATTCGAAAGAAAACCGTTACGCGCTGCGCGAATTTGTGTTAGAGAAGATGACCAAGTTTCAATACTTCCACGGCGTAGAAGATTCTACATTAGTTGCTCCTGAGTCATATACCCTGGATCAGCATTTTTTAGATCGCCCCGGAAACGTTGAAATTCAATTAGACTTGATGTTGGATTACAGAAGCAATGTAGCCTTGTATCCAAAGTTTCAGGCCTATTTCATGGATCGTAAACCACCTATTCTGGCAGTTTGGGGCAACAAAGATCCTTTCTTTTTACCCGCAGGTGCAGAGGCTTATAAAAGGGACGATCCTAACGCAACTGTTAAGTTTTATGATACCGGCCATTTCGCGTTAGAGACTCATGTAAATGAAATTGGCCAGGATATATTGAAGTTTTTATCAAAATTGCCAAGGTAAATCGATAATGTGCAGATATGTAGATGTGCAAATATGCAAATGATTGATGAGCATCTGCACACCTGCATATTCGCACATCTGCACATCAAAATTAAACAGCCCCCTTCAATAACCCACCTTCGGCACGGATGGCAGCACCATTTGTGGCAGAAGCCAATGGGCTTGATAAATAAACTACTGTATTAGCCACTTCATCAGTGGTTAAAAAACGTTGGATGATAGATGTAGGGCGCATGGTTTTAAAGAAATCTTCTTCAACCTGTTCTTTTGTTTTTTGCTGATCTTTAGCCAGGTTATCTATGAAACCACCAACACCTTCAGATAGGGTGGGGCCGGGCAGCACCGAGTTTACGGTTACATTAGTTCCTTTGGTTAGCTCAGCCAGTCCGCGAGAAATAGCTAACTGGGCGGTTTTAGTCATCCCGTAATGGATCATTTCTTCGGGAATTTGTATGGCAGATTCGCTCGAAATAAAGATGATCCTTCCCCAGTTTTTCTTCAGCATTTTATCAAAATAAGCACGCGATAAACGGATGCCGCTTAGTACGTTTATTTCGTAAAATCTAAGCCAGTCTTCATCGGTAATATCTGCAAAAGCTTTAGGTTCAAATATGGCAACGTTATTAATCAGGATATCAACATCGGGTACCTGGCTAATTAATTGGGCTATCTGATCTGGTTTCGAGAAATCGGCTACAACGCCTCTTACTTCCTTATTTCCGGTTTCGGCAATGATCTGTTTAACAGCTGCGTCAACACGCTCGGCAGTGCGGCCATTAACAATAACGGTTGCACACTCTTGGGCAAAACGTTTGGCAATGGCATAACCAATGCCCGCAGTTGAACCACTTATCAGCGCAGTTTTATTTTTCAGTTGTAAATCCATAGTAAATGCTTTTGATTTATACTAAGCTAAAACTTAAGGCTTATTATAGTTTCGGTAATAGTAAAACATGTAATTGGACTGACAATAAAAGGTGCATTAGCATGTGTTAGTCGCTTGTTTTTCTTGATCTAAGAAATGGGATATGAAACAGGTAAGTAAGAATAATACCGATAATACAGCCGCTTATTACGCCGCCGGCGCGTTCCAGGGCCACATCCCAAAAGTATTGTCCGGGTTCGTGCATGGTGATAATCAATAGTGCAACACCTGCAGATCGGGTGGCGGTTTGCAGCTTCAATAACTCGCACACCAATATGGATGCTGCAATACCGATGCAAATCATAAATAAGTTGATGGGATGGATATAAAACAGCGCTAAACCGATGCAGGCACCTACCACATTGGCTATAATACGATTAGTGGCCAGGTTCATGGCGTCTTTATCGTCGGGCGCTAAAACCAATATAATGGATATTAAACACCATGCCCCCAAGGTTGGCGATAAGCGGTACAGGTAAAAGCCAATAGTAGTGCCAATTAAACATTTTAAAATGTATAGTAGTAAATTGCTTTGTTTGGGTGTCAATTGTTTATGGTATTATTGTTTAACTATTAAAACCATTGATATAAAGCTATAGAATTTGTTTTGTCTGAGGGCTTTTATAAAGCGTATTATACTAAAAGAGACACAAAGTATTGTGCCTCTACGGAATTGAACCCCAAAGGGATGATTAATGATCATCCCTTTGGGGTATTAAATATTTACGTAGCGACACAAGATTTTGTGTCGCTCTTTGTGTCGCCTATTTGCGTGGACTTTTACCTGCCCCTTTCCTCGCCGTTACGCGGATCGGTTTTCGTTTTCAATAAGTAATCATAAGGCGGTTCAGCACCCATCAGGTTTTTAACAAAATAATCCCAGCGGCGGCGCATCATGTATGGGCCATAGGTACCGTAGCCGTGCGGGCTGTTAGGGAATATAACCAGGTCGAAACTTTTGTTGGCTTTCTCTAATGCCTCGGCTACAAGCAAGGTATTTTGTGGTGGTACGTTATTATCCATTAAACCGTGGGCAAGCATTAGTTTACCTTTCAGATTTTTGGCGTAGTTTTGGTTGGCTTGGGCTTCGTAGTTGGATATGCCATCTGCATTTTTTACCAATAAACCATCGTAGCGTTCGCCCCAATCGTCTTCATAATTACGGTTATCGTGGTTGCCCGATTCAGAGATCCCTACCTTGAAGAAATCAGGGTAGCGGAACATGGCAGTTGCGGTTGCAAAACCACCACCAGAGTGTCCCCAGATACCCACACGACTGATATCCATGTAAGTATATTCTTTTGCCAATTGCTCAATGCCGGTAATTTGATCTGGGATGGTGTTTTCAGACATATCGCCATAGCTCATATCGTGGAAGCTTTTTGAGCGCCATGGGTTGCTAGTGCCTTCTAATACCACTACTACAAAGCCTAACTCGGCCAAAGCCTGGTTGTCGCCGCGGGCCGATGCAAATGACCAGTTACCAACGCTGCCTCCCTGTGGACCAGGGTAAATATAATCGATAACCGGATATTTTTTATTCGGATCGAGATGGGTTGGTGTAAACATCAATCCATAAAGATCAGTTTTGCCATCATGAGCTTTGATGCTGAAAGGCATAACCGGTTTCCAGCCAGTAGCAATCAATCTGCTGATATCCTGTTTCTCTAAAGTATTGATCAGTTTACCATCTATTGTACGTAATACGGTAACAGCAGGTACTTCTGGTTTAGAGTAACTATCTATGAAATAACTGCCAGATGGCGATAAGGTAACCTGGTGATTGCCTTCCTCTGGAGTTAAAGTAGTTAGGTTTTTACCATCGAAACCAATTTTGCACAACTGGGTAAAGTATGGGTTTGATGCTTCTCGGCCATCTGCCAAAAAATAAAGCTCACGCTTTTTCTCGTCAACCTTTAGCAACTTGGTGATCATCCAATCGCCTTTGGTAATCTGGTTTTTCAGCTTACCGGTTTTGGTATCATATAGGTATAGCTGTCCCCAGTTGTCGCGCTCAGAGTACCAGATAATTTCATTGCTTTTGGCAAGGTAACGCCAGTTGATGGCTCCTTGGCCAGATTCAAATTGGGTTGGTACGGTTTCTTCAAATACTTCACGTACAGCACCAGTTGCGGCATCTGCAATACGCACTTTCTCTTGCTTGTGGTCGCGTGATGTTGATACGAAAGCTAATTGTGATGCATCAGCATTCCAATCCACATCATTTAAAACACCGCCACTAGAAATATCATCGCTCAGGGTACTTCTATGCGGATCAGCAGTAACTTGTAGTTCAATTACTTTGGGTTCATCCACATTAATAATAACGCGTTTGATGGTTGCAATCTGCTCATCGCCGGGCAATGGGTATTTCCATGCTTTCAATACCGGATGGCCTACGTTTGTAGTTACCAGGTACATATCGCCAACGTTGCGTTCGTCTTGCTTAAAGGTGGCAACCTTCTTAGAATCCGGCGACCATGCGACTATAGCAGCATCACTTGATTGCCAACCTGCGTTATCCGTAGCGTAACCGAAATTCTTAACGCCGTCTTTAGTAAGCTGTGTTTGTTTATTGGTGGCAATATCGCGCAGCCAAAGGTTATAGTCTTTAATAAAAACTGCTCTCTTGCCATCCGGCGAAATCGACTCAATACTTTTGCCTCTGCCCGGTCGATCTGCACTTGCTGCTATTTTAGAATCATCCGCACTCAACTGGGTGCTTTGCAAATCGTATTTCCATTGCTTGCCGGCAGCTTTAAAAATAATTGCTTTATTATCTGCCGTGTAAGTGATGCTCTGAAAAGGCAGCATAGCCGGTTCGTACTTGTTACCGGTAGCGGTAGAAAGCGCGTCTGCCAGTTTCTGCTGGTCGAAGGCTGGCGTGCTAGTGCCTTTAACTGGGTTAACGAGTATAAACTCACTGCCTTGCGGGGTTAAAGTGCGATACCAAAACTGATCGCCTGATACCCAGTTAGGGCGAACCGGTCCGTGATCAACAAGTGGTTCGGTATTGTAGGTAAGCATGCTTTCGGCACGGGCATAATCATTGGTTGTTAACGCGCCGTTTTGCGCGTTTGCAGCCAGTACCGCTGCGGATGCCAGCGCGGTAAGTAAAAATTTATTCATCATTGAAGGTTCAATCTGTTTAAAGCTAATTAGGCCATGCAAATTAACGTTTTTCAATTATAAATATATTCTGCTGAACTTGAAGCGATGGTGGCTTGGTGTAACGGGTTTTTATAAAGTTGTTACACAATGCAGTTGTGATATCTACACTAAATATGGTTCTTCGTGCTGGTGATTTATCTTATTAATGTCTCAATTTCTTAGAACAAGAATTTTTATAGCTCTTTAACTTAGTTTATAAGGCTTTATCACTATAATTGTTACAATGTTCCCCCCGCGATTGATGAAGAGGTTTTGTTTGATTTTTGTATTGCTAATGTGGCAAAGTGTGTTCGGTATGCGCCGTGCTACCATTATTGCCGCCGAAGCCGATACGTCTCAAATTAGCGCTCAGCAACAAATAGACAGCATCAATAAAGTAGTGCGCAGCAGTTTTTTGGCTAACCCGGGCAAAGCCCGCGATTTGGCTCAAAAAGCTTTGTTGCTATCCAAAAAATATAAATACCAAACAGGTATAGCGCAAAGTTTTTTAAATATGGGCACTACCTATTGGGCGCAGTCGTACTACCCAATTAGTTTGTTTTATCTTAACGCTGCGCTGCGTACTTTCGATAAAAATGCCCACGAATGGCGGTCTGATTGTCTGCGTAGTATTGGGCGGGATTATGTAGATCTTAAAAAATATCCCGAGGGATTAGCTTACATTAACCAGGCTTTAAAAGAAGCCGGTAATGATATTAAAGAACAGGAGCGTGCCCTTACCGAGCGCTCATTTGTGTACGTAAGATTAAAGCAGGCTGATAAAGCGATCAGCGATATTAATAAGGCAATAGCGCTCAGTAAAATATTGCATAACCCCGGCGAAATTGCCGTACTATATAGCAGGTTATATAGTGTATACCTGGATAAGAAAGACTACGATAAAGCAAAACTTTACTGCGATACCACTTACGAGCTGAGCCTTAAAACAAATAACATCCGCCTGCGATCGAGTGTGTGGGTGGGGCGTACTGTTATCGCCTACAATAATAAAGACTATCCAACAGCTATTGCAAATGCGCAAACTGCGGCAAGGCTGGCAGATAGTTTAGGCGTAATGGATATTTACTCTAATGCCATTAGGTGGCTTTACCGCATTTATGGTACTACCGGTAACAAAGATCAGGCGCTACTATATCAGGCTAAATATATCCAGGTACAGGATAGTTTAAACAGACTAGATAAGCAAAATAGCGTACAATTGATACAGGATTACTTCGACCTTAATACCAAATTGCGTGATATTGAGCAAATGGAGCAGAAGGATGAAGTGAGTAAAGTATTGATTAAGTCGCAGCGAATTACCATTGCCTATCTTGGCGCAGCTGTGTTTGTGCTCATCGTAGCATTCTACATCTTATACCTGTTTTATCAGCAAAAGAAAAACCTATCGCGCCAATTGCAAATCCAAAACCTGGATGTGGTTGCCAAAAATGATGTGATAGAAAATCAATCACGCAACCTGGATGAATTGAATCAGTTGAAAGACAGACTGCTTGCCATCATCGGGCACGATTTAAAATCACCGCTGGCTAATTTACGCAGCATTGTTGATCTGTTTAGCCAGGGCTATTTTACTGCCGAAGAAGTGCATATGTTGATGAAAGATATGGCGCCGGCAATAGAAGGAGCCGAGCTAACACTGGCCAACCTGGTTGAGTGGGCGGGCAGCCAGTTAAAAGGCGAACAGCTTAACGTTAAGCCGATAGATATACTTGCCGTGGCCGAAGAAATGGCCCAGGTGTTTAAACTGCCGCTGGAGCAAAAAAATATTGGCTTTGCCATAGAAATACAGGAGGGGCAAACTGTTATGGCAGATGAAAATCACGTAAAAATGATTTTACGTAACCTGATTAGCAATGCTGTTAAGTTTACCGAACCCACTGGAACGATAACTTTATATACCCAAGCACGCGGCGCTAAGTTGATGATCAATATAAAAGATACAGGTAGGGGTATGACGACGGAAGAAACATCAAAACTGTTCTCCACTCAAACACATTTTACGATGCCCGGCACCAAAGGCGAAAAGGGCACAGGCATAGGCCTGCTACTATGCCGCCAGCTTGCCGAACTTAATGGCGGCGAATTGAGTGTAACCTCTGTACCAAACCAAGGTAGTACTTTTTACTTTACCTTGCCCGTTGCTGATTACCATATGAGTTAAATACGTTTAACGTGGGAAGTTTGACGTTATACGTTGAACCTTGAAAACTATTAGATAAAAAAGGCTTATATCATATTAAACTAAGAGTAAAACGTCCTACGTACAACCTGCTACGTAAAACGTCCTACGTCCAACGTGCTAATTGTCATCTGCAGTACCCTGCAATTCGTCTTCTTTCTTACCGTTTCCCAGTTTGATTTTTGGTTTGTCCTGTGTGCCGGTAATATTCATCGGTATGCCGATGATGCCAAGCGGGGGTAAGCCTAATCTAAATTTAAGGTTCAGTGATTTATCTAAACCAACCTGGCCTTCAAACCTCGCCCTAAAACCTGCCATGCGCATTTTAGTACGTTCAATAGTAATGATGTTGTTGGCTATGGTAGTTTTTAATTCAACTTTACTTACATCAGGGTTATTGCCAATACTATCTTTACCGGTTGATTTGCCCATGGTGTTGAATAGCTTAAAGCCTTTCATTTTTAATTGCCTGGCTGATAATACGCCACCACCTTTAAGCGATGGATATACCGGCTGCATATTGGCATTAAGCCTGCCGCTCAGTTGATAATCTAAAGAAACCAAACCTTCGGCACTACCGGCAGCAGTAGCCATATCGTGGAAAAGCTTAATCTGGTTGTAGGCCTTTTTAATATCAAAATCTTTAGCGTTGATATGATAGTTAAAGTAAGCTTTTTGTGGGCTATTGCTTGTATATGTTGCATCCATGCTAATTGGTGCACCTATTAAATTGAAGCCGGTTTGTTTAAGGCCAAGGCTACCGTTATTAATGGTCATTTGCCCTTTGGCATCTTTAATAGTAAGGCCGTTATATTTTACCGTTTTAACATCTGCGGTAAAATTAAGATTCAGGTTTTTGGGGATCATAATTACGCCCGATGGCCCGCTGGTTTTAACTTCGCCGGGTGCGCTGGCAAATGCCATAAAATCATCAGCAATCAGCAAGTCGCTGGTAAGGTTGAAGTCGCCTTTTAAAACGCCATTGGGTTTAAGGGCATAATCAATTACGTTCGATACGGCGCCGTTCAGCACGATTTGCGAGCGGCCGTATTTAGCAGTGAACGAATCGAAATTCATTTTATCCTGGTTAAAACTAAACACACCTTTGCTTATGATAAACGGCTTAGGGAATAGCTCGGATGTTAACGCCACGTTATTTACACGCAGCGTTCCCTTGTTAGATAACTTGTCGTAACGGCCTGCAAGTGCATCGCTTTGTTTACCCTTTAAAGATACATTAGCAGCAATGGTTCCATTTACATTGTAACCTTTAATGGCAAACACCTGGTAAATTTTACCAATGTTGATGGTGCCTTTAGAGAAGATATTATACTCCAGGTTGTTAAAATTATGCAGGCTAGCCTTCAGCATAAATGGTTCGCCTTCAAACTCGAAAGAGATTGGTTTAACAATTACCTTAGTCCCCGCCACTGTACCTGTGGTATTAACAACGTTGGTGTTCACATTCACCTTTTCGATAGGGTGAGGATAGTATTTGGTTTGGATAGATCCATCTGCCAGTTTAAAATTAGCCACTGTTTTAGGGAATAATTTCTTAGCAGGTACGTAGTTTCCCTTGCTGGTAACATCCACATCCAAATCGCCTTTAAGGCTTATGCCGAGGCTATCGATAGGGTAAAACTTCTTAATATCTGCCAAATGGAATTTGGTTTTTAGTTGTGCATCAATCGGGAAGTCGGCGGCATTGGCCAGCCTGAAATAGCCTTTAATATAGTTATCTAACATGGTGGCATTGATGTTATCCATCGCCATGCTAATGTGTTTGTAGTTATTATCGGGGCAATTGGCATCTAAATCAAAATTGATATTGCTCAAAGCCTCGGGTTGCGAAGCGTATTTGAAATATCCGTTTCTAAAAGATGATTTTGCCGAAAATTTAGGGATGCTGGTTATTATTGTATCGGTTTTAGTTTTCCTTAAGGTTTTTATGGTACGTATGCCCGTAGCGTATTTACCTTCGGCCAATAAATGTAAAGTGTAGCGGCCTTTCACATCAATCGGTTTTACGCCGAAAGCTTTGTCCCATTTCTCGAGATCAATTTCGGTATTTACTTTGGCGTAGATATCGGGGTTAGTAATACCCTTAACCCGTACTATCGAACTGAAATAATCTTTATCAATATTAAAGTAAACCGAATCAACATTAACAGATAAGCTATCCGGATCAAGGCCCGGCAACTTAGTCTCGAAGTTTAAATACAGGTTTTTAATTGGCGACGGCGCTTTTGGGTTAGCCACTGATCCATTACGTACTTTGAAGTTTAGGTTAAGGTTAGGCGCAATTTTGTCTTTGGCAATGTACTTGCCATTGAGCTCAACCTTTAAATTACCGATACCTTTAACCGAAGTTTGGGCAAGCATTTTTTGATACTCTGCCGGCAGAGCGGTAAACATATCAGTCAGGTTGGCATCGTGCGAATCGATCTTGAAGTCCATGTCGTAACCATCTTTCAGGAACTCGAAACGGCCTTTAAATTGTACCGGTAGCTGGTTAATATGCAAGTCGTTTTTCTGAAAGATGAAAGCCAGTGACTTGGTGTTGATTTTAGTTAACAGATCGGCGTTTACTTTTTTGCCGATGATGTAAGGCTTGTTACCGTAATAAAAATCAACTGATTGGATCTCGGTATGTGTACGCAAGTCGAAAACATCTTTGCTCAGGTCGCCACTGCCTAAATAGTAAACGCCGGTTGCGTTGATTTTCATCGGTAGCGACTCGTCGTTATAAACCAGCTTACTTTTCTCGATCAAAATCTGTTTAATACCTAAAGATGCTGCGCTGGTATCGGCCGACGCATGCTGTTTTTCTTCGGCAGATTTATAGATATTATAGTTGGCCTTACCACTGCTATCGACCTGGATATTGATGAAAGCATTGTTGAGATAAATTTTATCAATGTTGATCTTGCTTTCAAAAAGCGACGATAAGTCGATCCCCAAGGAAACCTCTTTTGCAGCCACTAAAGTTTGATTTTGGAATGGAGCGCTGCCTTTCAAATTTACATCGTACAGGGTAAGTGTAAGCGCCGGGAAACGTTTAAAGAAAGATAAACCGGTGTTTGAAAACGTAACGTTACCATTGATATTGGCATTGGCCCAGCCTTGTATTTTCTTGGTAACAGTGTGGGGGAAAAGGGTAGGAAGTAGAAATATGATCAGGATAATGCTACCCAAAACTATCCCGCTTATTTTAAGAATTTTTAACAAAGTCTTTTTAACAGGTACGGCCATAATTGATATTAAGGAGGTTGTGCGGAAAGTTTAGTTTCCTTACGACAAAGCTACTAATATTATGACTAAGCTTTACCTGCTTTACCAATGCAGGACTAATTAACCAATGGGTTAAACTAGTCAACCTGTTCTTTGTAATTGTATAATTGTCTGGTCCTTGCGGAAAATAGTTTTCTATTTACAGAAGTTGGTATACTTAAAGGTAAGCGTGCATCGCAGGGCAACTTAGGTCTTCAATGTTTTTTGTTTGTTGCGCAGCATAATCATGGCTTTATCCGCCCGCACTTTTCGGGTTTCTTCTTGTTTGGCCGAACCTACCCAATCGCAATAACCCTGTTTGTATGATTTAGACAGGCTCTCGAAAAATTCATTAGCCTCTGGTTCCTGATCAAGCAATACCTGTAGCTCAGCAGGTGTACCTTCAATATGTTCGCCTTTTTTTAACATGTGGATGAGTTAAATTACTTTTATATTAAAACTAATTTTTTTGATGCACATAGTGCAATACTTTTCTAAATAACTCATCGGGCAAAAAGGGTTTGGCTATCATATCGTTAATACCCACAAGTTTCACTTGGTCCTCAATCTCATTAAGTAAATTGGCGGTTAGAGCGATAATTGGCAAGGTGACACCATTTTCGCGCATCTTGCGGGCGGCTTCATATCCATCCATAACTGGCATATGCAAATCCATCAGGATGAGTTTATGTTTATCTATATTTAGCTTATTCAGAGCTTCAACACCATTTTCTGCAACATCAATTTTGGCTCCCCATCGTTGTAAAAACTTTTGAGCTACCAGTACATTAATCGGGTTATCTTCTACCAGTAAAATGCAAATATCTGTAAAGGGTCTATCATCTTGCTTAGGCAAGTTATCTTCCAGTTGTTGCTGTTCAACTGTTTTAATGCTTTTTTCGAATGATTGTATAAAATAAAACGTTGATCCTACATGCAGTTTGCTGCTTACCTCTAGCATAGAACCCTGCAACTCCAGTATCTTTTTACAGATAGCCAGGCCTAAGCCAGTGCCGCCAAATCCTCGTGAGGTAGATGAATCGGCCTGGGTAAAGCGATCGAAGATAATGCCGAGTTTCTCTGGCGATATCCCTATGCCGGTATCGGTTACCCTCATGTGCAGCGTAATCATTTTATCGGTTTGTCCTTGCACTTCTATGCCAATTTCTACAAAACCATGTGCGGTAAACTTAATGGCGTTATGCACCAGGTTTGATATTACCTGGAACAGGCGGGTAGGGTCGCCCAGTACTTTATTTTGCAGGCTTTCGTCGATACTCAGTTTAAGATCGATGCCTTTATCCTGTGCGGAGATTTGCAGGCCACCTACAATATTGCGGGTAATGGCGGCAATATCCATTTCGATATGCTCGAAGGTGATCTTGCCTGCCTCAATCTTATTGTAATCTAAAATATCATTTACAATAGCCAGCAGATTATTGGCCGAAAACAGCATTACATCCAATTGCTCTACCTGATCTTGACGTGGGTTGTTTTTTAGCAGCAGATGGCTCATCCCAATAACCGAATTAAGCGGTGTACGGATCTCGTGGCTCATGGTGCTTAGAAATTCGCTTTTGGCTTTAAGCCCTTGCTCGGCCTCTTCACGCGCCTGTTTTAACACAAACGATACCCGGTGCGATAATACCAGCGACTGCAAAAAGAAAAAACTGATGTAACACAAAAAGCTGATGAACTGTAATTGCGGAATAAAGCCCCAGTAGTGAAATAGCGATATGGCAAATACAATCATTAACGCAAATGCGCTTAACACTGCATAAGTTGCACCCGGCCTTTTTCTTTTATAAGCCACCATATATACATAAGGTATATACACCAGGCAAAAAAGCATAACTACCAAAAACGGATTAACCAGCCTTGTAAAGTAAACAGATGGCAGGCATAAGGCTGCCGTAGCAAAGGCAAAGCAAATACCGCTTATGGTGTATACAATTTTGTTATTTACATCTTTAGGGTACAAATAGCACGTATAAAAGCCAAACAAACAGATCCCGATAAATAGGCTGATGTACTCTAATCTTGTTGTGATGTACCAATTAAGATTTGTAAAAAGCGTATGTAATACATAGTTATCTGTGCCAATAATGCGATAAGCATAGGTAATAGAATATAATGCGAAAAGCAGGATAGCTTTATCGCGGTTACCGTGCAGGTATAAACCCAGGAAGAAAAGCCCGCCCATAATAAGGCAACCCGTTAATAAAAGATCTATCGCTTCTATGCGGCGGCGATCAAGCTCTACCTGGGCTTTATCGCCAATGGTTATCTGTTTTTTGATACCGCCCTGGCTATGTACAAAATTGGCAATCTGAAGGTTTAGTTTTAACGTGTCTGTGCCGGGTTGTATATCAATGGCGCGATATTGCCAATAGGCAACAAAATCTTTGGCAGATGCGCTTACATTTCCGTTATCTGCTACCTCTTTACCATTGATAAAAAGTTTGTAAGCGCAATAAGTATCGGGCATGGCTATGCGTAAGGGCTCGGTGCGTTTAGGCAGCAATACTGTAAGGCGGTAGGTAGCGCAGCCAAAAGCCGGCAACGCTTTGCCGTTAACAACCGCGCCATCCCATTTAAAGGGGAAATCTACTATGGCTCCGTTTTTAGGCGCGGCATCTTGCGGACTTAGTAACTGGTTCCAGTAAAAGTTCCATTGGCCATTAAGTGGCAGTTGATTATTGAAATTTTGTTTCCGTAAATCTAATACACCATTTACTGCAGATGGCGACACAGCATTATTAAACGTATAGCCAAAGGCTAAGCCGCAATACATTAATAATAATGTGGTGTAAAAAAGTTTAACGGTATTCATCAGGATGCACAAACTTAATTATTAAGTGGTTGACATACATAATAATAAGGCAAGTTGTTAAGTAAATTGTTACACCGATAGCGTATTGTTTCAATCTGCCAATATAAAATTGGCATAGCCCTAATATCTATAGTTTTAGTAGTAAATTTCTTTTGAAGGTAGGTGCGTCAGGGTTTTGGCAGATTTTTGTAAGTCCTTTTGTCATCAATGTGGATGCTTGTCATGTGTGTGACAAATTGGCGTGAAATATTTTTTAAAAACGTAAGGCTGTATTTTAGAGCACCAGAAATTAATTTGTACAGAATTACTTTAATTGGTATGCATGCATATTAATTGAGTAGGATATTATATTAAAATATATTACCTATAGTTTTTGAGTTTTTATCGAAGTTGGGTCAATGTTTGGCTATTTTCGACTTCTGATCCAAAATATTTCTAAAAATGGACAAATTTTTCTCTTAAATCAGTTCTTTTTATGCTGCTTGACTTAAAATGCAGGTGATTATTTAATAAATAAGCTTTTTTTAAAGTGCTTCCCTGGTTTTAATAATTTCGATTTTTGGGTTTGTGGACTGCCAAACCTACTTTTGGCACCAGAAATTTTTATGGCATGTTTATAGTGCTTGCCTATACATAAGGTTACGATCTGTTGTTTTATAATCTGTTGAATTACAGTTGTTTTATAGGGATTGTATCTGCAAAAAATTAGGGATTAAATATTTCAATTAAATCAAATCATCATGTCAGTAGTATTAGGAGTTGCAGTATTAATAGCTGCTATTTTAGCACCAGTTTTTTTCGCACCTAAAAGCGACGCAAAGGCTTAAGCTATTATCACCGCGAGTAATAAAATAAAAGAGGGCTGCCATTTAGCAGCCCTCTTTTATTTTATATGGATATTTTGCGTAGCCAAAGGTTTCTCAACAATATCTTTCTTTAACTGTTAGACTCATGATACCCCAGCTTTCGTTCACTAAAACAAATTTTATGAAAACGATCAATAATCCAAAACAAAAGGCTTGGATCAAGTACTTGCTGGTTTTGCCATTTGCATTTGTAATGGCTTTGGTTACTTCACGTGCGCATGCGCAGCTACCACCGCCGCCGCCTGCTCCACCACCACCGGGTGAAGTTTTAAATAGCATTAATCCGTTTAAGAGCAGCAAGAAAAAGAAATCTACAAAAAGGAAGTCTACTTATAAAAGCAGTTCTAAATCTGGCTTGCCAGCGCCTCCAGTAGGAGGGCCACCAACACCGCCAGATCCGTTACATTTAACTAAAAAAGTTCCGCCGCCACCCAGGCCGCCCGTTCAATAAATATGGAATAGCAAAAGCCTCCCAAATTGAGAGGCTTTTGCTATGAAAAAATATTTTTTTAATATTTTGCGTTTTAAATATATCGCATACTAAAACATTGTTTATGAAAACCAACAACCTAAAGAAAAAGGCATGGACGAGGTACGTTTTAATTGTACCTTTTACCTTAGCCATCACCGCAGGCGCACATGCGCAAACACCGCCGCCACCTCCACCACCCCCACCGTCTCCGGTAGAGGTTTTTAATAAAATCAATCCGTTTAAAAAGAAGAAAAAGGCCGATACTACTACAGCAGTAAAATCTCAAAAAGTAGACACAGCTAAGAAAGCATCTAGCGGGGCACCATCACCACCCGCACCGCCAAACCCTTTAGATTTGTTTAAGAAAAAGAAGAACGGCACAAAAGCATCCGCGTAGTCATAATAAGAAAGCCTCCCGATTGGAAGGCTTTTTTATTATTTCAGCATATCTACGAAATCATCAAACAAGTACCTGCTGTCGTGCGGGCCTGGAGACGATTCTGGGTGATATTGTACCGAGAAGGCGTTCTTGCCTTTAACACGGATACCTTCTATCGATTGATCATTTAAGTTAACATGGGTAATTTCCACTTTATCTGATGCGCGAACCGCTTCTGGCACTACACCAAAACCGTGGTTTTGTGAAGTAACCTCGCAGTGGTTTTTAATGATGTTTTTAACCGGGTGGTTTAATCCGCGGTGACCGTTAAACATCTTTTTAGTTGGGATGCCGTTTGCCAAAGCTAATAATTGGTGACCAAGGCAGATACCGAACATAGGTTTCTCTGAAGCCAGGATATCTTTTACGGTTTCAATAGCGTAAGGCATAGCAGATGGATCGCCGGGGCCGTTTGAAATGAAGTACCCGTTTGGTTTTAAATCGGCTTCCATTTCTGCAAAAGTTGTTTTTGCCGGATACACCTTAGTAAATACATCGCGCTGATCAAAGTTGCGCAGGATGTTTTTCTTTACACCTAAATCAAGCACAGCTACACGGTAAGTAGCATCCTCTTTACCATAAGTATAGGTTTCAGTGGTTGATACTTGAGATGAAAGTTCTAGTCCGTCCATTGACGGTACAGCAGCTAATTTCTCTTTCAGCTCATCAATGTCTAAGATCTCAGACGAGATAATGGCATTCATGGCACCTTTTTCGCGGATGTAACGAACCAGCTCGCGGGTATCAATGTCAGAAATACTTACCAGGTTTTGCTCCTGAAAGTAATCCTGGATAGACTCGTCAGCCTGTTTGCGGCTGTAAGCGATGTTGTAATTTTTACAAACCAATCCTGCAATTTGAATCTTTTCAGATTCTACCTCATCATGTGTAATACCATAATTGCCGATGTGGGCATTAGTGGTAACCATAATCTGGCCGAAGTAAGAAGGGTCGGTAAATATCTCCTGGTAACCCGTCATACCTGTGTTAAAACAGATCTCTCCGGTGGTGGTGCCTATCTTTCCGGCAGCTTTACCATGAAAAACGGTACCGTCAGCCAGTAATAATACAGCCGGTAACTTGGTGTAGTTGGTCATTATTAAAAAAAGTTGAATGATTAATACTGAGGTGCTTAGCGTAAGAAATAGCTCCTCGAAAACGGGCAGAAAACATGAAGTAGTTGACCTCTGGATTCACGCTGCAAAAATACGATTTTTAAATCTGTATACTAAGTAAAATTTCAATAATTTATAAAAGTAGTTTCTACCTTTGCTTCGCATCTAAAAATATTGTGCCATGTCTGTAAATAAAGAGATCAAACGCGTTACTACCAATACCCTGCAGGAGATGAAAAACCGTGGCGAAAAAATTGCCATGCTTACAGCCTACGATTATTCGATGGCTAAGATTGTTGATGATGCGGGTATCGATGTAATACTGGTTGGCGACTCCGCTTCGAACGTAATGGCCGGTCATGAAACCACGCTGCCTATAACGCTTGATCAGATGATCTACCATGCCTCATCTGTAGTACGTGGAGCTAGTCGTTCATTGGTTGTAGTCGATCTGCCTTTTGGCTCATACCAGGGTAACTCTAAAGAAGCTTTGAACTCGGCCATCCGTATTATGAAGGAAGCCGGAGCGCACGCTGTTAAGATTGAAGGAGGAGTTGAGATTGCCGAATCGGTAAGCCGTATATTAACTGCAGGCATCCCGGTAATGGGTCACTTAGGCTTAACCCCGCAGTCTATCTATAAATTTGGTACCTATACCGTAAGAGCCAAGGAAGAAGCCGAAGCCGAAAAGCTAAAAAGCGATGCCTTGAAACTGCAAGAGCTAGGTTGCTTTGGTGTAGTGTTGGAGAAAATACCTGCAGCATTGGCTAAAGAAGTAACCGAAAGTTTAGAAATCCCTACTATAGGTATTGGTGCAGGTCAGCATTGCTCTGGCCAGGTATTGGTAATCCACGATATGCTGGGAATTAATAAAGGTTTCCGCCCAAGGTTTTTACGCCAGTACGCCAGTTTATATGATGTGATGAATGGCGCGATCAAGAATTATGTAAACGACGTTAAGGCAAAAGATTTCCCGAACGAGAAAGAGCAATATTAAACCCCCGACCCGTAAAGGGAAGTGAGGAATACAACTATAAGAACGTCATGCCGAACTTGTCTCGGTATCCCATATGCTAAGTCTGCGATCTCAAAAGTTTGCTGCCTGTCCTATGGGATGCCGAGATAAGTTCGGCATGACGGTTAATTAAAATAAAAGGATATATAACAACTGTTATACCGCACCAAAAATTATGGCAAACGTCTCTTTCGATATAACCGATAATGATATCCTGTACGAGGATAATCACCTGATTGCTGTGAACAAACGCGCAGGCGATATTGTACAGGTAGATGATACCGGTGACGAACCGCTGGACGAGAAGGTTAAAAAATACATTGCTAAAAAATATAATAAGCCCAATGGCGCTTTCCTGGGTGTGGTACACCGTTTAGACAGGCCGGTGAGTGGCGTAATCTTATTTGCGAAAACCAGTAAAGCATTGGAGCGCATGAATGAGTTGTTTAAAACCCGCCAAATGCGTAAAATCTATTACGCTGTGGTGCGTAATCGTCCCGACCCGCCTTACGGTAATCTGGTACATTGGCTGGTTAAAAACCCAAAGAAGAATGTTACTACTGCTCATGGCCACGAGGTAAAAGGTAGCCTGCGCTCTGAGTTGCACTATCGTATGGTAGGCGAACTGAATGGCTACTACCTGATACAGGTTAACCCAATTACAGGCCGCCCGCATCAAATCAGGGTTCAGTTGGCTTCATTAGATAGCCCGATTGTGGGTGATAATAAATACGGTTATCCGCGTGGCAGTTTGCGCAAAAGCATTTGCTTGCATGCCCGCCGTCTGCAATTTATCCACCCCGTAAAAAACGAACCTATCGATATTAAAGCCCCGCTGCCTAAAGATGGTTTTTGGGAGAAATTTGCTCATTTGATAAACGATAAGGATGATAATTTGGTGATGAAGGGTGGGGAGGAATAGAGCAGAGAATCGAGAGTCAAGAATCGGAACTTTCAAAGAGCGATAATTAAGTTTGTAATTGCGAGGTACGAAGCAATCTCGTAGCTATGCACATCAAATAAGTATTGGCGACTAGATTGCCACGCTATCGCTCGCAATGACAAAATAGTATTAATTATAATCCCAACACCTTATTCCAAATCACCTCATCAACAGGAATGCCTTCCCGGATATTCCGTTCGCGGGTTTTTAAGGTGCTTTCGCCTGGGAAACGGATTGGGTTGGCATCATCAATTAAGCTACTGGATTTGGTATAATCCACAATCTGTTCAATTAAACTATCGGTTAAAGCGCTGCTATTTGGTTTGATGCAGATAAATACTTGTGATACACCGCTTTCTGCCTTATTATCAGATACTTTGGCTGTTGAGTTGCCGCCGCTTAATATGGTAACCAGTAAATCTAGCATTAAAGATAGTCCAGATCCTTTCCAGAAACCTATGGGTAGTAAGCGTTGGGTTTCGATGATTTCCGCCGCATTTACAGATAGGTTGCCCGCTTTGTCATAGCCACCTGGTAAAGGCAACTCTTCGCCCGATGAGCGATACTGCTGTAGTTTACCAAATGAGTATTGCGATACAGCCATATCCAAAACTATATCTCCACCTTTACGGGGTACAGCTATAATTAATGGGTTATTGCCTAAACGTGGGTCAATACCTCCCCAGGGTGGCAGGTTTGCTATGGTATTGGTGAAGCAAATGCCTATAAAACCCGCTTCGGCAGCTTGCCAGCCATAAGTGCCGCCGCGCATCCAATGGTTAGTATCTTTAATGGCTACACAACCAATGCCATGTTGTTGTGCTAGTTGTATGGCCCTATCCATGCAGAAGCGAGCGTTTAACATACCCGGGCCATAGTTGCCGTTCCATTTTTCAAGCAAGGCCAAGCCTGCTTCGGCAGTTGGCTCGGCATCTGGTTTTACATGGCCCTCTTTCACAAACTTTACAAATACCGGGAATCGGTTTAATCCATGTGTGTAAACTCCATCGCGGCTGTTTTCGGCAAAGATTGTGGCTATGGCTTCGGCTTTGGCAGAGGTAAAGTTTAGCTTTAATAACACGCGGTTAAACTCGGCCTGCATTTGTTGAAAAGGGATGCGCATGGGAGGAGGATGTGAAGATGTGCAAATGTGCAGATATGCAAATGATGTGCAGATGCGCAAATATGCAAATTGATTTTAATCATCTGCACATCTGCATATCTGCACATCAATAAAATTAAATCGTAGCCATGTCAATTACAAAACGGTAGCGTACGTCGCCTTTAATCATGCGTTCGTAGGCTGTGTCAATGTAATCAATCGGGATAATTTCGATATCAGAAACAATGTTGTGTTCGGCACAGTAATCAAGCATTTCCTGAGTTTCTGCAATACCGCCAATCATTGAACCGGCAATGCTTCTGCGGCGGCCAATTAATGGGAAGGCAGCCAGTGTCGGCGATTCAGGAGGTACACCTAATAAAATCATCGTGCCATCAACTTTTAGCATTTGCAGGTAGAAGTTGTACTCGTGCTGAGCAGAGATGGTGTTGATGATGAAATCCAAAGAGTTTGCTGCTGTTGCAACTTGTGCTTCATCGCTTGTTACCACAAAATGATGTGCACCCAATTTCTCGGCATCTTCTTTTTTACTTGGCGAAGTACTTAATACGGTTACTTCGGCACCTTTAGATACAGCTAGTTTAACAGCCATGTGGCCTAAACCGCCTAACCCTAATACACCAACTTTATGGCCTTTGCCAATTTTCCAGTGCATAATAGGCGAGTAAGTAGTTATACCAGCACATAATAAAGGTGCGACACCTGCAAGCGGCAATTTTTCTGAAATTTTCAGCGTGTACTGTTCGTCGGTTACAATTTGGTTCGAGTAGCCACCATAAGTGGGGTTACCTTCTTTATCGCGGCCATTGTAGGTGCCAATCATACCTACGTCGCAATATTGTTCATTGCCTGCAAGGCAGTTAGGGCAATGGCGGCATGAGTCAACAAAACAACCGATACCGGCCAGGTCACCAACTTTAAACTTGGTTACTTCGGCGCCGATTTTGGTAATGCGGCCCACAATTTCGTGTCCGGGTACCATTGGGAAAATTCCGCTTCCCCATTCGTCGCGTACCTGGTGAATATCCGAGTGGCAAACACCACAGTAAGCGATATCGATCAGTACATCATGAGGGCCAACCTCACGTCTGTCGAATTTAAAGGGCTCTAAATGTGCATGCGCTTTTGGAGCTGCATATGCTTTTGCTGCAATCATATAATGTGAGATGTCTGTTAGTTTACCGTAAAAGTAAGGCCTGTTTTTGTAAACTATTGTAATCTAAAAAACATAATTAACTAGTGCAGGTTTTACTGCCTGTTAATGAGCTTTTAATGCTTAATAAAATAACACCCCGCCGCAGCCGTTAACTAAGCTGGGATTTGTTATTTTTGCCCGCTGATGCAAATGAAGAAAAATTTAATTGTTTTTGTGCTTGCCGGTTTGGTTATACTACTAGTTAACTCCTGCAAAAAAGACGACCAGAGTTCGCTTAACCGTTTACTCACGCTGTCGCCGTGGACACTGGCCTCGGTACAGGTGTTTACCTACGTAGGTTCATCGCTGGTAGAAACGGATACTTTAAATACTACCTGTTTACTAACGCAAAAATTTACTTTTAACCCAGACCAAAGTTGTACTTACGCCAACTTTATTTGCAGGGATACTACTAATAAAGGTCAATGGCAGTTTAGTGATGATAAGGTAACGCTGCAATCAAATATGGTGTGCAGAGATACTACTAACGCCGGCCGCGATACAACTGATAAACCTTTTTTAAATTCGCAAATTATCACCCTTGGTGGTTATTCGCTGGTGCTGCAAACGGGGGATGTTAACTCTTATTATACATCAACCACCAAGCGGGTGATTAAAAGGTGGGGCTTTATTCATCAGGATTAACTCATAATATTGGCTTAGGCTTTAAAGTATGGTTCAAAATTTTATATTTGAGTCATTAATAACTAATCGGGGGATAATTTGAAAAAGAGAATCGCCATTTTTGCTTCAGGCTCAGGCTCTAATGCACAAAAAATTTTGGAGCATTTTAAACGCAGTACAGTTGCCGAGGTAGTGCTGATACTAAGCAATAACCCACAATCGTACGTGTTACAGCGTGCTGATAACTTCGAGATACCATCACATGCTTTTAACCGCCACGAGTTTTTTGAAACCGATAGCGTAGTTAAGCTCCTTAAAAACCTACAGGTTGATCTGATTGTACTTGCCGGCTTTTTATGGCTGGTGCCGCAATCGTTGTTACAAGCGTTCCCTAATCGCATTATAAATATCCACCCGTCGCTGTTACCCAAATATGGCGGCAAGGGTATGTATGGCGATAAGGTTCACCAGGCTGTTTTAGATAACAAAGAAGAAGAATCGGGCATTACCATTCACTTTGTTAACGAACACTTTGATGAGGGCGAAGTAATCCATCAGTTTAAATTTAAAATAGAACCTGCTGATACTTTAGAGGTAGTAAAGTTTAAAGGACAGCAATTAGAGCATCATAATTACCCAAGAGTTATTGAGGGTTTGCTGACGAAAATCAAGAGCTGATTCTACGATTTCTGTGTTAATGACAGAAAGATGGAGGATGAATACAATTGATCCAAATCATTTTGTGACATGAGAAACCGGTGCTTTTATGTAGCGGCGGCTGTTATCTTTTTGTTTGCCTCATGTAAATCAAAAAGCTCATCAAATGCTGCATTTTATTATTGGAAAACCACTTACCAGCTAAACGCAAGTCAGCAACAGCTACTTTCTACAATAGGTAACAAAAGTTTATACCTGCGGTTATTTGATATTTCATGGGATGCAGAACAGAACGAGGCCAAGCCCAACGCGGTACTCCGGATCGCTGATACCTTAAAAGGATTGAAAGTTGAACCGGTTATCTTTATTACCAACCAAACTTTTCATCATACCCCGGTTTCTGATATAGATAGCCTGGCCTTTAAAAGCGCAGCCCTGGTATCAAGGCTAGTATCACGATCAGCAATAAATTATCAGAAAATACAAATTGATTGTGATTGGACCGATGACACGCGGGAAAAATACTTTGCCTATTTAACCGCATTTAAAAAATACGATAAGCATCTGCTCGAGGCCACAATCCGGCTTCATCAGGTAAAATACAGGGAGCATACGGGCGTGCCTCCGGTAGATCGCGGTGTATTGATGTTTTATAACATGGGGCAGGTAAGCGCTTTGGGAGGAAGTAGTTCTATTTATAATGAAAAAGATGCTGCCAAATACCTTGGCAGGCTAAGTAATTATCCTTTAAAGTTAGATGTGGCTTTGCCTTTATTCTCATGGGCAATTCATAGTAGAGATGGCCATATTATTCAGATCTATAATAAGATAAAACGGGACGATTTGCAGAATCGGGATGAGTTTGTGCCATCGGGAACAAATTTCCGTGCTATGAAATCTTTCTTTTTAAAAGGGGTTTATATTAAACAAAACGATAATTTTAAGATTGAGGAAACTAACCTCGAGTTGTTAAATAAAGCAGCGGGGCAATTATCGGCCAAGCTTAAACCATTACCAGACAGAACTATTATCTTTTATGAACTCGGAAACATCAACCTACCAGAATTTACACAGTCGGCGCTCACTAAGGTTATTGATCATTTTTAGTCTGCTGCTATTGTCGGGAGCCGGCATTGTTTGGGCCTGTGCCGATATAGGAGGCGATGATTCATCTGCTTTTGCCCCCGAATATTTTGTAAACAAACATTATAGCCCATTTTTTTATGATGGGTATAATCGCTATTACGAAGCGAGCGACACCGCTCAAATTATAGATAATAATACCCGTTACAATAAATTGATTAGCGGCGAATGGAAAACGTTTCTGGGGTCTCAGTTAAGCCCAGGTCAGGTCGATTTCCTATTATTTAAGGCAAAGCAGAAACAGGTTGATTCGCTTGAAAAAATGGTGTCAAAAAACCTCGATGGCCGTGGTAAAACATTTTTTAATTACCTGCCATTGGCGAAAGATTGCGAATCATTCACCATCAATACCAGCGATAACTGGTATGAAAAGGTGCCGGTTAAAATACCTCCAGCCAGTTTAGAGAAACGCATTAATACGGCATTGGTTACCTATCATGATCAATTTATCCGCGAGCGGCTCTGGTTTCAGCTGGTGAGGTATCATTACTTTCAGGATACTACCGGTAAAAAGGCTATACCAAGCTTTTATAAATACGAAAAAGAGTTTCCCCGCAACCTAATGTATTACCGTACGCTGGGTTACCAGGCGGGGGCCGAGTATGCAGAGAAAAATTATGCCCTGGCCAATTATCATTACAGCCTTTGCTACAATTACACCTGGCAAATGTATATTCCAAGCCAATGGAGTTTCCATCCGCAGGAAGAGGCTGATTGGAAGCAAACATTGAAACTTGCCAAAACGCCTGAAGAAAAGATTACGCTTTGGCATTTGCTGGGGATAGACAACGATCCCGGCAGGGCAATAAGAGAAATTGTAAAACTTAACCCGAGATCAGAAAAGTTGGATCTGTTACTCAGCAGGCTCATCAATATTGCAGAAAGCTCACCCTTAACATTATCCGTGAATAAAGTTGATCCTGGAAATCACACCGCTTCTGCTGACGCGGTAAAACAGGGTTTAGCCAACGATAGGGATATGCGTTTAATCGATTCGATTGGTAACCTTAAGCAAATCAGTAAACCATACTTCTGGCATATGGCATCTGGTTATCTCCATTATATGCATGCCGATTATAAAGCTGCAAAAAAGTACTATTTAATAGCTAAGCAGGAGTTGCCGGCCAATAATAAAGAGATTGCAGCCCAGTATAAATTGCTGAATATCCTTTTGTCGGTGAATACCATTAGCCATATTAATGCAGCAACAGAAGCGCAACTTGTTGAACCCTTAACCTGGCTTGCCGATGTACGCGATAATAAACAACATGTGCGCGATTTACGGTTCACAAACGCCTTACAATGGGTTACTGATACATTGGGAGGCATGTATAGAAATCAGCATGATCGTATTAAGGCCAATTGCTTTAAAACAGTGCCGCATATTTATACAGATAGTGTTGCCATTGATGCTATCGAAAAACTAATGACGAAGGTGAATAAAACCCCTTTTGAAAAGGTAATGTTGCGATGCTATCCGGTTAAACTAAACCAGCTTTATTATCAGCAGGCATTATTAGTAACTTATGATGGGAATATTAAAGCTGCTATTAAATTTATGGAAAAAGCAGATTCACTTAACAAGGTGCCTCTGCCCGCTAATCCGTTTAACAGCCGCCTCAACGATTGCCATGATTGTGAATTTGGCGAGTCGGCAAAAAATTATTCGCCCTTAAAATTTTTGCGAACCATACAAACGCTAAAAGACAATTTACAGGCCGGCCGCGATCAGTATAATAGTGCTTTATTACTTGGCGGTGCGTTTTACAATATTACACACTTTGGCAACTCACGGGCATTTTTTCAGAATGATCTTACCAGTTATACCAGTCAGCCCGAGGGATATGATGATGACTACAGGGATAGGTTTACTTCGCCCGAAATGGCAACGAAATATTACACCATAGCACTTCAAAACGCATCAACTAATGAGCAAAAGGCTAAATGTGCTTTTTTATTAAGTAAATGCGAACGTAATAAATACTATAATGAGCATCCAAATCCTGATTCTTATGGGCCCGCCCAGGAAATCCCACCAGCCGGAAAATGGTTTAAAGAACTGAAGAATAAGTATACCGCTACAGGGTATTACAAAGAGATTTTAAAAGAATGCGGTTACTTTAAAAAGTACGCCGAAAAATAGCAGCGAGAGAGCCTATGCAAATTTTCATAGAAACTGAACGTTTAATTATTCGCGAGCTACTTACATCAGATGATGTAGCTATGTTCGAGCTGGATTCTGATCCCGAAGTGCATGAGTTTCTGGGTAAATCGCCGGTGAAAACTATTGAAGAGGTGCGGGAGGTGATTGCATTCATCCGCGAGCAATACATTCATAATGGTATTGGCCGATGGGCTATGGTTGAGAAAGCAAGTGGTGATTTTATCGGTTGGACAGGATTGAAGCTAGTACGCGATACGGTAAACAATCATACCAACTTTTATGATTTGGGCTATCGCTTAATTAAAAGATACTGGGGTAAGGGTTACGCCACAGAGGCGGCAATTGCCTGCAGGGATTATGGTTTTAATATGCTTCTTCAGGATAAATTATATGCCATTACAGATGTAAATAATCTAAACTCGCGCAAGGTATTGGAGAAGGGGGGCTTTAAATATTTGGAGACTTTTGATTATGAGGGCGAACCACATTTTTGGTTGGAGGCTGATAGGCAATGAGTAATATTGCGCGCTGTCATCCTGATCCCGATAGCTATCGGGAGCGTCGAAGAATAAGCGTCGGCTCTCTGCACCATGCTTCGATAGCCTACCCATGACAGGCTGGTCTTGGTTTAGAAGATTAGTAGACTACTACTTCAAACCTGGTGCTACTTTCCAGTTCTAAACTTCACTGTATAGTTTACCAGTGGATAGCCATCTGCCGAGCGGAAACCGCCGCCGGTTACTACAAAATTATAATCGGTATCTGGTTGAAGGGATACTTTAAAGGTGAATGATTTTTTATCGGGCGAGAAGCCAACCTGGCCGGTTACGGGGTAGCTATCCTGACCGCCGGGGCCGTAATCAACTGCGGTACTACGGCCCATTACTGCCGAAAAGTCTATTTTAATTTCTTTAGTGTTGGGGCTCACAGGCCTGTCTGGCCAAACAGATACGCCGGTAACAATCGGCCGTTTAACTTCATAAGCCTGGTGCAACTGGGCAAGCGACTGATCGTAATACCGGGATTCAATCAAAAACTTCTCTACCGCTGCGGTATCGGCGTAGTTTAGGTTTATCATATCATTAACGGCTTGCTTTTTATTCTTGTTGTTATAATAGGCGCGGCAAATGGTATAGCCCATAAAATAGCCCAGATCGGCAGGGCGGGTTTCGGTGGGTATATTATAGAGCCAGTTTTTGTTATTGCTCATAAACATTTCATTGGCAAACTGTACTTTCAGCTCTTGCTGGTGTTGTGGGCCATATGACATATAGGGTAGTGGGAGGGTTTTAAGGGTAACCAGTTCGGTAATAAAATCACAGGCACCTTCGTAAATAGATTGCGATAACAGGTTGTAAGGCTCGCCTTGCTGCTGGGTGTGTACATATTCGTGAATATTGAGCGGTACAATGTTCTTAATTGGATCGCCCTGAAAGTAGGCAGATAATCTCGCTTTTAAATCTGGCGGTAGTTCAGAAACGTCAACGTTTGGCGTGCCGGTAGCCAGCTCGGCACCAATTAGTACCATGCCATTGCCCGATGTGCCGCCCGAATATAAAGTACCAATGCAGAAATAAATAACAGCAGGCTTGAGCTGTGGGTAAATAGAATTGAGAATTTTAATAGCCGGGTCGAATTCTGTAGTCAGGCTTTTTGCCATCAGCGTATTTTCCCTAACCGAGTTCCAGAATTTGGGATAGCGGCGTATGGCAGATACGTAACCTTCGGCGGTGTAATCTTTGGCCTCCATAAAAGCCTGCAAGCCAGGAGTGCCTCTGTTTATGTATAATCTCTGGATGTAGTGAAGCTGTTTTATGCTGTCTTTAGTGGTGCGGATACTGTCGTATGCGTTCCAGAAATTATCAATATCATCAGTAACCACTTTGCGTATACTGTATTGGCTATAAGCAAATGAAAGGAAGCAGAGGTTAAGTATGAATAGGGTAGACAGTTTTTTCATAATAGATTAAAGACGGCTTAAAGGTAAATATGTTGCGTTACTTAAATCTACTTTATTGATTATACCGTTTTGTCTGTAATGCTTTTAATAACGTTATCCAGTTCTTTGGCACTTTCGGCGAGCAAATCTTTAATTTGTTGTAAATTAGTGTCAGTATCCATTAAAGCAAGAAGATTAATTAAACCCATAATGTTGGCTAGTGGCTTGCGGATAATATGTGATTGCATAAAGCCTATCTCTTCTAATTGATCTGTTTTAATTTCAATTTCTGTTTGTGCCGTAATTAATTCATTCCGTGTATCTACATGCTCTGTAATATTATAACCTATGCAAAAAATCCCTTCCGGGTTGTTTTTATCATCAAACAGGGCCTTAAACTCCCACTGTGTAAAAATAAATCCTCCCTTACCGTCGTGTTTGCGTAATGTGGCAGGGAATAATTGTTCGGGGTTCTCAAAACATTTGCCGCCAACCTCCGCACAAATTTTAATATCATCGGGGTGAAGCGTAATGTAAAATGGCTTGCCAACCAGTGACTCATTTATAAAATCAAAATTCTTATTGTAATTGGGGCTCACATAGGTATACCGGTTATCTATCCCAATGATAATGGCATAATAAAAGGATGAGCTTTCTAAAAGATTTATGGTTTCTTTAAAATGCATAATAATGAAAGATATTTATTTACTTAGCTATATGAAGATAAATAATTTAATTATTAAGATAAATTAATTGAGGCGAAGATTTTTTTCTGTTTAGAAATAGTGGCCTATCCTATAAATTAATTGAATTGATTTAGCCCCTATTGCCACAGAAGGGTAATTGTACTCATAGCACCATACAAATGACTATCTTATAGTTAACTAATCATTCAAAATCACTACTTTTGCGGCTCGAAAATTTCCCTCAATGAGTCAGCCCGTAAAAATAAAAAACGCACTAATTTCGGTTTACTACAAAGATCATCTTGAACCGGTAATCCATGAACTTAATCGCCTAGGCGTTAAAATATATTCAACAGGTGGTACAGAAACTTTTATTCGCAGTTTAGGTGCCGATGTTATCGCTGTTGAAGACCTTACTTCTTACCCGTCTATCTTAGGCGGTCGTGTTAAAACCCTGCACCCTAAGGTGTTTGGTGGTATCCTTGGCCGCCGTAGCCTGGAACAAGATTTGCAACAATTGGAGCAATACGAGATCCCTGAAATTGACCTGGTAATTGTAGACTTATATCCGTTTGAAGAAACTGTAGAGTCTGGCGCAGGCCATGACGACGTGATCGAGAAAATCGATATCGGCGGTATCTCCCTGATCCGCGCAGCTGCAAAAAATTATAAAGATGTGGTTATCGTTTCATCGAAAGATGATTACCAGACTTTAGCGCAATTGCTGAAAGAAAACGAAGGTTCGACAGAAATTGAAGACCGTAAAAAGTTTGCTTTAAACGCTTTCAATATATCATCGAGCTACGATACAGCAATTTTTCAATACTTTAACCAGGATGAGCAAATCCCGGTATTTAAACAAAGCATACAGCAAAGCCAGGTTTTACGCTACGGCGAAAACCCACACCAGCAAGGTGTATTTTACGGTCAGTTAGATGCTATGTTTACCAAACTGCATGGCAAAGAGTTATCATATAATAACCTGGTTGATGTTGACGCTGCTGTAGCTCTAATCGATGAATTTACCGAGCCAACTGTGGCTATCTTAAAACATACAAACGCGTGCGGTATTGCATCTCGCAGCTTTATAAAAGAGGCTTGGATTGATGCTTTGGCTTGCGACCCGGTTTCGGCTTTTGGTGGTGTAATTATCGCTAACGACGAAATTGACGAAGCAACTGCTATAGAGATCAGCAAACTGTTTTATGAGGTATTAATAGCGCCGGCTTATACCAACGAAGCATTAGAAGTACTGAAGAGCAAGAAGAACCGCGTGATCTTAATCCGTAACCGGGTTGAGCTGCCGGTTAAGCAATTCAAAACTTTGCTGAACGGTGTTATCGAACAGGATAAAGATGCGGTTATCGAAGGGCCATCACAAATGACCGCGGTTACCAACGCACAACCAACCGAGCAACAGTTGAAAGATTTGTTCTTCGCTAATAAAATTGTGAAGCATACTAAATCAAATACGGTAGTATTAGCCAAAAATGATCAATTGCTGGCAAGTGGTGTAGGCCAAACTTCAAGGGTTGATGCCTTGATCCAAGCTATCGAAAAAGCAAAAAATTTCGGTTTCGACCTAAATGGTGCCGTAATGACCTCGGATGCTTTCTTCCCTTTTCCTGATTGTGTTGAGATTGCTGCAAATGCAGGTATAACCGCTGTTCTGCAGCCTGGAGGCTCTATTAAGGATCAGGATTCTATCGATATGGCTAACCAAAAAAATATAGTTATGGTAACTACCGGAGTTAGACATTTTAAACACTAAATTACATCGATTACAATAATCTGTGCTTTTTAACGCTTTAAAAAGCAAGCGACTGATACAGCTTATTTAAGTAATTTTTTTCAAATTTGCAGATTATTAGAAACACATTTAAATGGGTTTATTCAACTTTTTTACGCAAGAGATTGCGATTGACTTAGGTACAGCAAATACCCTGATTATACATAACGATAAAGTGGTTGTAGATGAACCATCAATCGTTGCCTTAGACAGACAAACCAATAAAGTAATTGCGATTGGGCGCCAAGCCATGCAAATGGAAGGCAAAACCCATGAAAAGATCCGCACGGTACGCCCTTTGAAAGATGGTGTAATTGCAGATTTTGATGCTGCGGAACACATGATCCGTGGGATGATCAAAATGATCAACAAGGGCAAAAGCTGGTTTTTCCCGTCGTTAAGGATGGTAATATGTATCCCATCTGGTATTACCGAGGTTGAGAAACGTGCCGTAAGAGATTCGGCCGAAATTGCAGGTGCCAAAGAGGTTTACCTGATTTACGAACCAATGGCTGCTGCCGTAGGTATTGGTATCGATGTAGAAGAGCCCATGGGCAACATGATCATCGATATTGGTGGTGGTACTACAGAGATTGCGGTTATCGCTTTATCTGGTATCGTTTGCGATCAATCTATCCGTGTTGCTGGTGATAACTTCGATGCTGATATCGTTCAGTACATCCGTCGCCAGCACAACATTATGATTGGTGACCGTACGGCCGAGAAGATCAAGATCGAAGTAGGCGCTGCATTGCCAGAGCTTGCAGATCCACCGGCTGATTTTGCCGTACAAGGTCGTGATTTAATGACCGGTGTGCCAAAACAGATTACCGTATCTTATACAGAAATTGCACATTGCCTCGATAAATCAATCTCTAAGATTGAAGAAGCGATATTGAAAGCCTTGGAGATCACTCCACCAGAGTTATCGGCAGATATTTATCAAACCGGTATCTATTTAACCGGCGGTGGTGCCCTGCTGCGTGGTTTAGATAAACGTGTGGCTGCCAAAACTAAACTACCTGTGCACGTGGCCGAAGATCCACTGCGCGCCGTAGTACGTGGTACAGGTACCGCCCTTAAAAATATTGGTAACTTTAAGTTTTTAATGCAATAAAAGCCAATGATAGAATGAGTGAATGATAGAATGACTGAGTATTATTCTATCATTCACTCATTCTATCACTCAATTATTCATAAAGTATGCGTAACCTATTGATCTTCATTAGCAAGTACAACGCATTTTTCCTGTTCCTGATATTTGAGATAAGTTCGCTGGTTATTTACATTAAATACAATTCTTTTCAGAAGGCTACATTTATCAACAGTTCTAACCAGGTTACGGGCAATATCTATGGCCGCGTAAACAAGTTGAACCAATATCTGGCATTAAGAGAAAGCAATGACAGCTTAATGGCCGAAAACTCCCGGTTACGTGGTCAGCTGGCATCGTCTTTTTATGCCGATACTGCCGCCAAGCATACGGTTAACGATACACTTTATCATCAGCAATATACTTACATCGCAGCCAAGGTAATTAACAACTCGGTTAACCGGGCCAATAACTACATTACCATTAACCGCGGCAGTAACGAAGGTATCGCTAAAGATATGGGCGTTATTTGCAGCTCTGGTTTGGTGGGCATCGTGGTAAATACAACAGCGCATTTCTCTACAGTAAGATCTTTCCTGCATAAGGATACCAAGATCAGCGCCATGGTTACCGATACCAAAGATATTGGCTCTATGATTTGGAGTGATGATTTGGGCCCGCACACTGGCTTGCTGATTGATATACCCAACCACGTAAAACCACGCCTGGGCGAACCTGTTGTAACCTCTGGTTTCTCTTTGTTCCCTCCGGGGATTTCTATCGGTAAAATAAGTAAACTTAACGCAAAAGGCGGCGGCTTTTTCCTGAATATGGAAGTTAACCTGTCAGTCGATTTTAGCCGTCTTGAATACGTATATGTGGTAATTAATAAACTGGCCGTAGAGCAGGCCACATTAGAAGCGCAGCAAAAGAAAGATGATCCGGACACTAATAATTAACGTTATACGCTTTGTGGCGCTGGTGTTCTTGCAGGTTTTCCTGTTAAAGAATTTAACGCTGTACAATCTTTCTACGCCGTATCCGTACATCATATTTATCCTGCTGTTACCCTTCGAAACTCCAAACGTTTTACTGTTTGTGTTATCTTTTATACTGGGTTTAACTATTGATGCCTTTTATGATACGCCCGGTCTGCATGCTGCGGCTTGCGTGTTACTGGCCATGGTAAGGGTAATGTTTATCAGCATTACGGTACAAAAAGATGGCTTTGATAACGAGCCCGAACCTACTTTGAGTGTAATGGGTTTCAGATGGTTTTTTGCGTACGCATCGGTACTAACTTTGTGCCATCACTTTTTCTTATTCAACCTCGAAGTATTCCGGATCTCTGAAATACAATATACTTTATTACGTTTTCTATTAAGTTCGGTTTTTACCATATTTTTAATGCTGATATCAGGCTTCTTATTTTTTAGGAGTAAAGAACGTAAATGAATAGTTTTTTTGCGCGCCGGTACGTTGTTACCGCAATATTTGTAACGCTTTGCCTTACCTTACTGGTGAGGCTTTTCTATATGCAGATTATTGAGGACAAGTATTTCCTGGCCTCTAACAATAATGTGATCCGTAAGCTAATCATGTACCCCGCCCGTGGGCCGATACTTGATCGTAACGGTAAAATACTGGTACAAAATGAACCTGTTTATGACGTTACCGTAATCCCTCACGAGGTTAAAGATTTTGATACCCTGGCTTTTTGTAAAATGATAGGTATCGATAAAGATGGCTTTGACAAACGTTTTTCAAAAGCGCTTAAATATTCGCCTTATCGTACTTCGATATTTGAGAAGCAGCTGCCTGCAACTTTATACGCTTCTTTACAAGAGAAACTCTCTGAGTTCCCAGGTTTTTATGTACAACCACGTACCATTCGTACCTATCCAGATTCTATCGCGGCTCACTTTTTGGGTTACATTGGCGAGGTTACAGATCGGGACATAGAAAAATCACATGGCTACTATCACCCCGGCGATTATATTGGCCGTACAGGTGTAGAAAAAGCTTACGAAGATTTGCTACGCGGACAACGAGGTGTAAGAAACGTAATGGTTGATTCGCGCAACGTAAGCAAAGGCCGGTTTGCCAATGGCACCTATGATACTGTTGCAATTGCGGGCAAGCGTTTAATGTCATCTCTTGATAGCAAGATCCAAAAACTTGGCGAAAAGTTGATGAACCATAAGGTTGGTAGTATCGTAGCCATCGAGCCATCAACCGGCGAAATTTTAGCTTTTGTGAGTAGCCCCGGTTACGACCCTAACTTGATGGTTGGCCGTGAGCGTGGTAACAACATTGCCAAAATGTACGAAGATCCGTACAATCCATTAATGATTCGTCCGATACAGGCTTATTATCCACCGGGGTCATCCTTTAAACCCTTGGCAGCACTAATTGCATTGCAGGAAGGTTTGATAACGCCACAAACTGGGTTTGAGTGTACGGGTATATATTGGGCAGGTAATCACCCAATGCATTGCGACGAGCGGCATGGATATACCAACCTATCGCATGGCATTGCGGAATCATGTAATACTTATTTTTGTAATGTATTTACCGATGTCATGAACCGTAATGGCTCAAAAAATATTGGTGCTACTTATACCGACTGGCGTGAGAAGGTAAACAAGTTCGGATTCGGTGTAAAGCTGGATGTGGATTTACCGAATGAGAAAAAAGGTTTTGTACCTACAGCATTATACTACGATAATAAATTTCATCAAAACAGGTGGCATTCTACCTCTATCATTTCATTGGCAATTGGTCAGGGCGAGTTAGAGGCAACACCGCTGCAATTGGCTAACATTGAGTGTACGATTGCTAATCATGGTTTTTACTATAAACCCCATCTGATCAAATCTATCGGGGATAGTAACGTAGTTAGAGAAGAGTTTACTAAAAAGAATTACGTAGGTATCGACCCTCAATATTTTGAGCCGGTAATTGATGGTATGCAACAGGTGGTTGAAGTGGGTACGGCACACAACTCAAAAATACCGGGCATTGTAATGTGCGGTAAAACAGGTACTGCGCAAAACCCGCATGGTAAAAACCACTCCATTTTTGTGGCTTTTGCTCCGCGCGAAAATCCTAAAATTGCCATTGCGGTAATTGTAGAAAACTCTGGTCAGGGTGCATGGTGGGCAGCGCCAATTGCCAGCTACGTGGTAGAGCAATACCTGAAAGGTAAAATTGAACGCCCGCAACAAGAGTTTAATCGCATCATGAATGCTAACCTGATGCCTGATTTGCCGGGTGCTAAGCCAGCCATTAAAGTAGCTCCTAAGGCAGATAGCTTAAACAAACAGAAAAGCGATACCAGTGCTAAACCACCGGTGCAGCTAAAATCGGTTTCGAGAAAAAATAAGACTAAGAAAGATTCGGCTATGCGTGTTTTAGCAGCTGTACAAATCAAACGGAAGGACGATGAGCAATAGCACCAACCAGCGCGGTTTCTTCTTTAACGTAGACTGGATAACGGTGCTGATATACCTGTGCCTGTGCACTATCGGTTGGTTTAATATTCACTCGGCGGTTTATGATCCAAGGCATCCGGGCTTTGTTGATTTTGATACCAATTACGGTAAGCAGTTTATATTCATCATGTCGTCAATTGTGCTGTCGATTGTGATCCTGCTGCTCGATAACCGCTTCTTTATCACATTTGCATCCGTATTTTATGTAATTACAGTTATCCTTCTTATCGCCGTACTCGTCGTCGGGCGAAACGTGGGCGGTAACCAGGCATGGATCCCGTTGGGTAGTTTCAGGCTGCAACCATCCGAGTTTGCCAAAGTAACTACTGTAATGTTGCTGGCGCGATACCTGAGTGGTACTAATATCCGCGTTACAGAGTGGCGATCTTTCCTTACAGCAGGTGCTATTATCGGCCTGCCGATGTTGCTGATTATGCTACAGCCCGATACTGGTTCTACTCTGGTATTTTGCTCATTAGTATTTGTGCTTTACCGCGAAGGTTTATCGCCCTATTTTTTGGTGACCATAGGGCTGGGAATATTGTTATTTGTGTTAGCCCTATTATTCAATCAGCTTTATCTCATCATTGCTGTTGTAGCAGTTGGCCTGCTCATTATTTGGATCTTCAGGCGCTTTAGGCAGGTGATGTTTACAGTATTAATCGGAATGCTGATCTCGGTTGTGTTTATCTTCAGCGTAAAATACATCTATCTGCATGTTTTAAAGCAGCACCAGAAAGAGCGTATCGATATCCTGTTGGGCTTAACTTCTGATTTACGGAAGAAAGGTTATAACGTAAACCAATCTAAAATTGCCATAGGCTCGGGCAAAATGTGGGGTAAAGGTTACCTGAAAGGTACCCAAACCAAATACTCATTTGTACCCGAGCAAAGCACCGATTTTATATTCTGTACCGTAGGCGAGGAGTGGGGCTTTGCCGGCTCTGTAGCTTTAATTACTATTTACCTGTTTTTACTGCTCCGGCTGCTTATGCTGGCTGAACGACAGCGATCCCCTTTCTCCCGTATCTATGGATATGGGGTTGCATCCGTACTCTTCTTCCACGTTATTATCAATATTGGTATGACGGTTGGGATCGTGCCGGTAATCGGTATCCCGCTGCCATTCATCAGCTACGGAGGTTCATCGTTATGGAGCTTTACAATTCTACTTTTTGTAATGATTAAGTTAGATTCTAATAGAATGGGGACGTTGGTGCCTAATTAAGCTTCAAAAAACCTATAGCGTTTCCACATTATAAGATATACAGGGTGCTCCGTAGGAGCTACCTATTTATAGTTATCAAAAAGCAAGTATCTTTTGCCTCGTAGAGGCCACCCCTGTGATATGCTATTATAAGGATTGCACCACAGCGCAAATATCTCTTTATTTAATTTGCTATAAACAGGTAGCACCTACGGCGCAATAAAAAATCTGGACAATCAATTACGCAAACCTTCTCTTTAACAAATCAAAAAACTTCTCATTGGTTGCCGGTTTATCAGCCCAATGATTTTTCTCAACGTAGTTGGTATTTAAGAAACGTTCGGCATCATCGAAGTTGTTGAAACGGTTTAGTATTTCTATTGCTTCGCTGTAGGCCAGGCTGTAGCCATTAAACAGATCGCGTACAAACAGCATTTTATCATTCAGCGTAATGGCCGATTTAAGATCTTTAATAGGTTGTACCGATGCTGCTGTAGCGTTAATGGCTGCGTTGGCTGATAATCTTTCATTAAGCGTTAGCGGGCGCTCCGGCTCGGCAACAGGTGCCGATACAGGTGGAGCTAGCGGTGTTTGATTAAGCTGGAAAGTTGGTATAGCCACAGGTTCTGACTGCGGTGTATATGAAATGGGCTCGGGCTTTACTTCTGGCTCTGGAGTAACAACTGCTGCCATCGCCTCGGCTATGGTTGGTGCTGTCGGCTCATTGGCTTCCTCCTGCTCTTTGTGATAGCTAGAGTTAATGGTTCCGTCCTGGTCTTCATCGTCAGATGCCCATGCTTCGGCTTCGTCAAGCGTTAGTTCGTGGCGGGTAGTTTCGGGTTCGCTGGTTCTCATGAAAGAGAATATGTCATGACCGCTTTCTGCTTTGATATCGATTTCGGTTGCAGGTGCGTCGTTAATTTCTATCGGCGAAACTATCGGTTCAAATGAGTGAGCCGGTTCTTCTTTTTCGGCAACAGGCTCTTCGTAATGATGTGTCGACTCGCTTGTAGTAGGCGGCGAAGTAACAGTTTCCTGAAAGCTGTAGAAACTTTCTTTCGGTTCCTCTTCCTTATATTCTGTTTCAGCCTCAGTAACCTCTTCTGTTTCTTCGTCTACGGTTGGTTCGATCTCAGATTCTTCTTCGGGCTGATATTGGAACTGTTTAGAAGTATATTCGTCTACATCCTCTTGTGGTTGGGCTGCAGTTGTAAAGTCGAAGTGGAAACCGCCACCTGGTTCTGGTGCAGCCTCGGGCTCTTCCTCTGCCGGGGTTTCTACGTGGTAGTATTCTTTCAGGGTTGGTTCAGGTTCAGGAGTTACCTCTGGCTCTTCATCTGCAAATGCGGCAGGGAGTTCAATTACTGTTTCCGGTTCTTCTGCCGCCTGCTCTGGTACTTCTTCAACAAAGGGAACTGCGGGCTCAACAATAGCTTCCGGTTCGCTGAAATGGAAAGTTGGTTCTGGCGTAACTTCGGGTGCCGGTGTTGGCTCAACAATTGGCGCGGCGGCAATAATTGTTGGTTCTTGCCCGTGTGCAGGCAAGGCTTTAACCAGGGTTGCATTTAACTTGCGTAATATTTCGAGGTGGTCTGATAAGAAATGCGAATTAGCCGCAAAAAGTTCGAGTTCCAGATCGTCAATGCTATCGGTCTGTGTTTTAAGGTATTCGTATTGCTCGTTCAGTTCCTGTAAAATATTGCCTATTTTTTTAAATACGTCCTGTTGCCTCATAGTTATATGTTAGGAAAAATGCTATCCAAAAATAGTATTAAATTCTGATATTAGTAGGCTTTAAGAGTTTATACATGCTGTTCAGTGAAGATGTTTTTAGGAGAAAAAGTGAGTTAGGCGGAAGCATAGAGGTTATCTGCGGATCTATGTTTTCGGGCAAAACCGAAGAGCTGATCAGGCGGTTAAAGCGCGCGCAGATTGCTAAGCTTAAGGTAGAGATATTTAAACCCAAAACCGATGTGCGTTATGATGAAACCAACGTAGTATCGCATAATCAGAACATGATCCCATCCATCCCGGTTGATCATTCGTCGGTTTTATTGCTGATGGTTACTGATGATGTTGACGTGATTGGAGTGGATGAAGCCCAGTTTTTCGACGATGAATTACCAAACGTTTGCAATATTCTGGCTAACCGTGGCATCCGTGTTATAGTGGCTGGTTTAGATATGGATTTTAAAGGAAACCCCTTTGGCCCAATGCCTGCAATTATGGCCATGGCCGAGTCTGTTACGAAGGTTTACGCAGTGTGCGTACAATGCGGTAGTCCGGCTTTATATTCGTACCGTTTGGTGCCCGATGGTGCCCGCGTATTGCTTGGCGAAAAAGAAAGTTACGAGCCACGCTGCCGTGCGTGCTACAACGCGCGCTAATTGCCATCTCAAAATCAAAATTTGTTAAAAACCTTTTAATAACTATTACTCGTGAACAAAAGAGCGGATAGTGGCGTTGTATATTTAACCATAAAATACCAGTTATGAGCAGCGTGAAGGTGATTAATGTGTGGCAGTGTACGCCCGATACCGAAGAAACATTTGAGCAGGAATTAAAAAGGCTGGTTGATACATCTGTAACCGAAGACGGTTGTATCGCTTACGAAATTTATCAGCCCAAAAACCAACCCAATGAATATGTGATGATTGAGGAGTGGCAGGATGAAGATGCGCTCGATCATCATCAAAACTCATCACATTACAGGCATTTTTCGCGTATAGCCCCTGTTTTGCAAAATAAACCTGCCGAAATTAAGCACCTGGTAAGGCTGGTTTAAGTATCTCGAAATTATTTTAAGCAGATTAAAACAAAATAGCCGTATCTGGTTGTTTATCAAAATGTACTGTTAAGCTATAAAAAAGCAATAAACAGTTTTATTTGATGCTATAATTGACCAAGAGCCATGCCTAAAAAGATACTCGTTATTGAAGATGATAAAGATATAAGGGACACTATTACCTATGCTTTGCAAGCAGAAGGATATGAAGTTATTGCTTCAGAAAATGCCAAAATCTTGAAAAACATTAACGAGATTAAACCTAATCTGCTTTTGCTGGATAACTGGCTTACCGATTGGAAAAGCGATGCCAACGGGCAGCAAATAAGTAAAGAGTTAAAAAGCAATCCGGCTACCAGCCATATCCCCATTTTGATTATATCAGCGGTTAGCAATATTAAAGAGATTGCCGAAGCCGGCCTGGCCGATGGATATCTTAAAAAACCATTTGAACTCGATGATTTAAACCAATTGGTAAAAAAGTTTATCAAGTAAACTATGGCTGCATTTGTAAGTCCATAGTTGAAGAACTATATTCGTTAACCAATTTTAAAACCAAATGACGAAGAAACTTACTTTAAGCATAGCTATGCTTTTACTTTTTGTGCTATCTGTAAGTGCGCAAAATGCCGATGCTGTTTTAGGCAAATGGCTTAACCCATCGGGCGAAGGCCAGGTAGAAATCTACAAAAAAGGCGATAAATATTTCGGCAAACTTGCCTGGATTAAATTTCCTAATGATGCCAATGGGAAACCTAAAACTGATATTAAGAACCCGGACGCTGCACTAAGAACTCGTCCTGAATTAGGCCTTGAACTTTTGAAAAACTTTACGTTTGATGGCGATAACGTTTACGAAGGCGGTACCATTTACGATCCTAAAAGCGGCAAAACCTATAGCTGCAAAATGACCCTTAGCGGCAAGAAATTAAAAATTAGAGGGTACGTAGGTATCTCACTTTTTGGCCGTAGCGAAGAGTGGACCAGGGTTGAATAATATTTACTACCCTTATAATAGTTATTTAAACAACTATTATAAGGGTGCGTTTCTACTTCTAATTAATTGATTTGCAGTTCTATAAAATCAATATTTTTAACTCTATTTATTTTTATAATTAGTGCTAAAAACATATGTTTGTATGTAACGGATTTGTTGCTGCAAATTAGTTTTTACCCAATTATAAACTTACATGATTAAACCTTTACTTGTACAAACAGGCAAGTACCTTATTGCGCTATCTATTCTCGTGGCTTTCTCGGGCCGGGTGTCGGCGCAAACTGATGCTGATGCCATTATGATCCCTAAAAATTATCTCTGTACCGGCCCAATGTATAGCCATAGCGACTGGAATCATTACTGGGAGGGCGATTTTAAACGCACCAACGGTAATCTGGGTCACGTAAGCAGCCAAATGTTTAGTTTGATGGCCGATTATGGTGTCTCTGATAAATTTAACGTCCTGGTTAATTTCCCGTATGTATGGACCAACGCTTCGGCAGGCACGCTTAAGGGGCAGAAAGGCTTGCAGGATGCCTCGCTCTTTTTAAAATACATGCCATTTGAATTCCAAGTTGGTAAAGGTGTGATCTCGCTTTATGGCATAGCGGGAGGATCAATCCCCTTAAGTAATTACGAACCCGATTTTTTACCGTTATCTATTGGTGCGCACAGCCGGAACGTGATGGGCCGTTTTTTGGTAGATTATCAACGCAGTAATTTCTTTACCACGGCATCTGCCGAGTATGTATACCGTAGTAATATCACTATTGATCGTAACTCTTACTATACTACAGAGATGCACTACACCAATCAGGTTGATTTGCCTAATGCAATGGTATACAATGGCCGTATGGGTTACCGTAGCGAAAGTTGGATTGCCGAGGCAGTAGCCGAAAATAATACCACTTTGGGCGGGTTCGATATCCGCAAAAATGATATGCCTTTCCCTAGTAATAAAATGAACTGGACTACCCTGGGTGCAAACTTCAAATACACGTTTAGCAGACCATCTGGACTGGAACTAACCGCAGGTGGCGATTACGTGATCAGCGGCCGAAACGTTGGTCAGAGCACTGTTTTCCATGGTGGGGTGTATTACCTGTTTAGTGTTGTAAAACAAAAGAAGGATAAAAAATAACCTTTTCGAAGGAATTTTAGATTGAGATATGAAGAAGAATATTTACTACATACTACCTGTATTGGCGATGGTTTTTGCAACTTTATCGTCGTGCAATAAAACTATAGTGGAGCGCAATAATGCGTTTCAACCCTTATCGCCAGCGAAGCTGGACCTGAATGCCGAGACCTGGAAACCTGTATTATTAACCAGTGTTACCCAATTCTCAGTGGCCGCGCCGGATGCCGTCAGTTCGCCAGCTTATCAAGCCGACTTAAACGAGATTAAAGCTTACCAACGTGGCATTACAGATGATCAAAAAGCGCTGATCTCTTACTGGAGTGCAGGCGCGGTATTACGCTGGAACGAAATACTACGCGACCTGGTAGCCAAGCACAACCTGCCGCCTTACCAAAATGATGACGGCACTTACCCGGCACCAAGCTCGGCTAATCCGTTTGCTTATCCACAGTTTCCGTTCTCAAACCCGCCTTATGCGGCCCGTTCTTATGCTTATGTAAGCGCGGCTCAATATGATGCCTTAATTGCAGCATGGCATTACAAGGCTTTATACAACAGGCCTGCGCCCTATAAAAATGATGCCACTGTAAAAGCTTTGGTTCCGAAATCAGATTTGCCATCGTACCCGAGCGAAGACGCTGTAGTATCCGGCGCTGCTGTTGAAATGATGAAGTTGTTATTCCCTACAGAGATTGCTTACATCGAACAAAAAGAAGCAGACCAAAAATTATACCGCATGATTGCAGGTGCTAATACCCGCGCCGAGTGGGATGCAGGCGAAGCTTTAGGCAAGCAGGTTGCAGGTTTATTTACTGCCAGAGCTAGAACGGATGGGGCGGGAGCTGCTATCGGTACTCCGGCTTATTGGCAATCGCTCGAAACCAATACCGCTGCCACAGGCCAAACCCCGTGGATTAGCTTAGAATATCCAAAACGCCCGCCAATGTTGCCATTATTTGGCAAGGTGGTTCCGTTTTTGTTTCCTCCGGCAACAGTGATTGCATTGCGTCCGCCTCCGCCGCCATCAACCAGTTCAGATCAGTTTAAGAAAGAGACAGCCGAGGTATTATCATACAGTAAAAACGCCACGCGCGAAAATCAGGCAATTGTGCAGTTTTGGGCTGATGGTGCAGGTACTTATGCGCCGCCGGGTCATTGGGACGCTATAGCTGCCGAAGAATTTGTGAAAGAAAATTACAGCGAGATTCGTTGGGCCCGCAATATGGCGCTTATTAATATGGCCGAAATGGATGCCGGGATAGTTTGCTGGGATGCCAAGTATTTTTACTTTAATCCACGCCCAACGCAAACGGATGGCGCTATTAAAACTTTAACTGGCATCCCTAATTTTCCGTCGTATACATCAGGGCACTCTAACTTTAGTGCTGCTGCGGCAACCGTGTTAACATATTTGCTACCTGATAGGGGTACTAAGTTTACAGATATGGCTCAACAAGCTGCGATGTCGAGGTTGTATGGCGCTATTCATTACCGTACAGATTGCGAAGTTGGCTTAACCACCGGCAAGGCCGTAGGTAACTATGCTGTGGCCCGTGCCAAAGCAGACGGAGCAGATCAATAAAATAAATACTCAATTGCTGACCAATTATTAGCCGCAGGTTTAAGACCTGTGGCTTTTTTGTGCGCTGATGTTTGTCTCGGCCTAAATTGGTTGTAGATTAGTTGTAGATTATGAATTATAAGAAAAAGTTGATCTGTGGGGTATTGTGCCTCTTTGTAGCCATTGGCATAAGTAAGGCACAGACTGTAAAAGTATTGGAGCAAGCCAAGCCATGTAGCATCAGGGGATTATCCGTTGTTGACGATCATGTAGCTTGGGTAAGCGGAAGTAGTGGTTATATCGGCATTACTACTGATGGAGGGCAAACCTGGCAGTGGCAACAGGTTAAGGGTTTCGAGAAAAGTGATTTTAGGGATGTAGAGGCGTTCTCTGATAAAAAGGCTGTGATTATGAGTGCAGGCACACCAGCATTGATTATGACTACGATTGATGGTGGCCTCACCTGGAAAGTAAGCTACCGCAACGATGATAAGGCGTACTTTTTAGATGCGATGGCCTTTGCCGATGACAAGCATGGATATACCATGGGCGACCCAATTGATGGTAAGCTTGTATTACTGGAAACCAAAGATGGTGGCGGTAACTGGCGAATGTTGCCAAATTTGCCCGTTGCTATGTCGCAAGAGGCTGCTTTTGCAGCGAGTGGAACTTGTATTGGATTGAACGGTAAACTTTTGCAGATCGTTACCGGAGGTGGTGCCAGCAGGTTGCTTAGCTGGGATAACAAAGAATGGACTTATAAGCCCCTGCCGCTATTGCAAGGTGAGGATTCGCAAGGGGTATTTTCTTTTGCTTCGGGGAGTGGCACGACGGTTTTTGTGGGTGGCGATTATCAGAATAATAAACGGGCAGATTCTGTAGCTTGCTATATGTCCGGTTCGGTTTTAAAGGTTCCGGCAAAGCAGCCAGCGGGCTTTCAATCGTGTGTAAGTTGGTTGGGTAAGTCTGTTTTCTTGTCAACTGGCACCTCCGGAACTAATATTTCTATCGATGGCGGCGCAACTTGGAACCCCATAAATGATGAAAGTTATAACGTTTGCAAGCGTGCTAAGCATGGAAAATTGGTATTGCTGGCTGGCGATAAAGGTAAAATAGGCTTGTTTGAACCATATTTGCCTCATAATTAAGGCTTAGGAAAAACTTTTAAATAATTGAAAATTTGGCTTGCGGGCAATTGCTAATAATCCTATATTTGCACCACTTTAACGGAAACGTTAAATGATTCCGTAGCTCAGCTGGTAGAGCATTACACTTTTAATGTAGTGGTCCTGGGTTCGAATCCCAGCGGGATCACCTTATGGGATAACACAGAACTTCTGTTTGTTATCCCATTTTTTTTTGCATTTTAATTCCTTGTTAATTAGGTAGATATACTCAAAAACCTCTCCTTTTTTAGCGGTTCGAAGGATCAAGCGGCATTGTTGTGGGGGAATAAAAAAAGTATTTGATTTGCGCTAGTAAACAAATACGAACTACTTGAGATCCGCTTACGAAACCCTAGTCCGCCTTATTTTACCTGAAGGC
>Ga0116227_10000896_pt1 | contig 62699 bp, 49 predicted proteins | sample S1TSphgellanicum_FD_89693 | JGI IMG/M metagenome (GOLD analysis project Ga0116227, IMG submission 89693) | Host-associated microbial communities from peat moss isolated from Minnesota, USA - S1T2_Fb - Sphagnum magellanicum MG | ecosystem: Host-associated > Plants > Peat moss > Unclassified... | reverse complement strand
AGAGAAGAGGTGAAAAAAAAAAAAAACCTCGGGCAGGGAGGATGTTTATCCGCAAAACGGGCTAAACGGGCTCATCCTCAACTGGTGCATTGGTGGCTGCTAATTCACTCCAGCCAATTGTTTCTTTGCTGTCAACAAGTAGTACCTACCAGTTTGAAACTACCTTCAAAGATGGGCAAACAGTCAATAACAGGACTATCAAAGCCTTAAAAGCAGAGCAAAGTTCAGATGTGCAGCAAACAGAGGACATAACAAAGCCAATCTGCAGTACAAAACAAATCTGAGTTGTGGCTCTGACAAGCTCCTCTGCTAATGAATCATGGGTCAACTCCATGCAACCTATAGTATGAAAGAGCACAGGAAAGCAAACTTTGACAAGACAATTAGAGGAACACTTGTGGCAAAAACTTATCTGTAGATTGTCCCTCGAGAACATTCATTCCTGTGCCTATCCAAAAAGGGTAAAATTATTTTGTCAGGAATAACCTAAATGTGGGGCAATGTGACCTTGGTTCCCGAGGGAGGCCCCCTTGACTCCAGTTCAACCAGCTCCAAATTCCATGGAAAAAGCAGGTAAGTGAGTACTTAACAAAACTCCACACACCATGCAGGCTAAAGAGAAGGACAACTCTCCTTCTCTATGACACAAATGTGCTTCAAGTTGCTCATAGGTAGGTCAGCCAGGATGAGGCCCTTCCCAAGAGATGGGGATGGAGATGGAGATTGATATTGAGATGGAGACAGAGTTGGTCTCTCGATGAAGGTATCTCTTTCTCCAAGTACATGATAACTAATGCTGGCTGTAAGGAAAAGCTCTTGTTCACACTCACTTGACTGCTGGGCAACCTCTGCAAGGTTGTAGGACTCTTTGATGCACCTGCCACAAGAGGACATAAGCCATTCTTTCACATGATTGAACAAGTAGAGAAAAGCATGTGTGCTCCCTGAATTCTCAGTCATACTCATGGACTCTGATCTCTGAACAGCAAGGAGCCACGAGAAGTCTGAGGAGCTCCTAAACCATAAACTCTCCTTTGTCAAAACCTTGCAAGCTTGCAAATGTTTTTGTTACATCTAGTAGTCCTTCAGCTGTAACAATGAAGCATGACTGTTCTCCTCAAGTGCATTCTGTTTGAGGCAATCTGTTGCTTGAAAAAAATTGAAAGATCAAGTTAGGGAGCCAATTCAGAATGACACACTATTGACATCATTGGTATATATGAGAAACAGTCACTGCTTTGCCTGTAGCAATCTGGACAGATTTGGTTCCACATGGATAGCATTTTCCCTATGTTGAATCACCTGATTATTTTCCCTCACCTTTCTTTTTGGAGCAATCTGTAATTTGCTGCATTTCTCCCTCATCAATTGCAAAAGTTAGAGAGCAGGAGAGTATTACAATGGCAGAGTATGAGAAGTGAGTCCAGAGAATCTTCACAGAAGCTCATTGCTGATTGAAATCACTCTTATATCTGCTGCAGAGTAATTTGATCTCCTCCTCCAACTGTTTGGACACAACCCTCTTGTGTAGAAGCCCTGTTGCAACAAGATATTCCTGTTAGGTTTCCAATGCCTGACGTCTGTCCTTCTCCAATGAGCTTGCTCTGACGTCAGACAAGACCACAAAACAGTTGGTGGGATTCTGTCTTTCCAAGAGATCAGATCTCAACTGGTGGAAGTTCTGACCCTCATTCACAATTACATTAAAAACATGCAACTCCCAAATAGCTATCCCTGCATATAGGTAACAGAACTTGCTGCAACATTGTCAAAGTCACCAAAACACCAAGACTCCCCTAAACGAAAAGCAAACCAAAGTTCAGTTTCTGGCAGGTTGAGATCTTTCTGGAAGAGGTGGACACCATTTTGCAGGTTGTTTTGAGATAGCAAAACCCAAGTTTTAACTTGTGCAATACATTCATGCTTGTGTCTCCAAAACACCTACTGACCTGACTTAGATCCTGGCAAATCAGAATGGTATTGGAAGATGAATTTGGAGCTCGTGAGTTCAGGTCTTCCAAACTAAAAGTCATACAAGATTTTTACTTTCTGTTGAATAACAGACAGCTTAGCTATCTACACCTTAGAGACACTACAAAAGAATGTGGTTTTTCTCACACAAAAAGTTGTGGCTCATGACATGTGTGAGGTAAACTTTGTGGTTTCATCCATTACAATGTATAAAGATGTGGTTTATTGCAGCATATATTACATTAAAATGGCAATTTAACATTAGGTAACTGCACATATTAAATTCATTGATGTTGATTCCTGCACCTCTTGAACAAACAACTAGTCTGTTACTTCCACCTGTAAACAACAGACTCAGCAGTAGAAAGGCCAGGCTGATAAACCACAATCCACCTGCTTCAGTGTGACAGGCAACCAAAGATTTTTGAACATGTTGGTGGTACAAGTTGATCAACTGGGAGCTCAATTCTGCAGTGTGTCCTTAGTCCTTACCACAGAGATCCACCAGCACTAAGACATCATGCAATCTGCAACCATGTGCCTGTCAGCTCATCCATAAGTGACAAGCCTGGAGAGCTTCAATGTGGCACAGCACTGGTCTTGTGGAATCTGGCATATGTGCTGCCAGCTCTTAGTTATCTCATCTCAGTAGCCTGTCATGCATCACTTCTCAATGTCACCTACTTCTGATGCTTGACAATCAGAAGATGACTCTAGTCCTCTCCACATCACCTGAGGTCATAGAATAAAAACACTTTGGAACATGTCACATAGCTTACCCAAAAAATGAGTTTTAGTAAGTGCAACACACCTGGCACCATTTTTTGAGATCTTCCATGTCTCTCAGCACCACATCCTCTTGATAAGCTACCTGTGTATTTTACAGCAAGTCAGAAAGACTGTCAAAGAGAACTCCTACTGGTCGAGTCATGCAAACAGTGTATATAAACCAGGTGACATGTATCCTACATCCATGTTTATGCTTTGGCTGTACACACTAACCAGCACCACAGGAGCATGTGACAGAAAATATTGGTAAGATTTCAGTGGAATCTGGATGCATGATTGCAAATGATTGTGCATGATGAGTGCCGGAAAAACCTGCTGCCCCAAAGAAGTGAGGGGATTGACAGAGCTCCCCAACTGTCTGCACAAGGCTTGCTTGATGCTCAGTAGCCTCATGGTGGCAACAATCAAGGCTTATGGTCACAGGACTAAACCTAAAAGAAACAGATGGAGAGGATATGGTTTGTGTTGGTTGTGCTCAGGGTAAGAACCATAGACAATCTATCCCTGTTAATGAACCAAGACATAAAGCTGAGAGCGCAGTTTTTAATCATGGAGATACATTTGTGGACAAATGAGTGTTGCTATGCTGGGATGACCATTATATTTAGTGTATTTCAAAGATGATTACAGTGGTTATAGAATTCCTTACTGCATCAAAAGGAAGTCTAAGGCAATTGAGAATTTCAAGAAAATGCAGAGACAATCATTGAGAGAAACAAGAAGTAAAATTATGAAGTTCCAAAGTGATTGTGGTGATGAATTTACAAGTAATGCATTCTAGGCATATTTGGAATCTGAAGGGATTTACCAAGAGCTTATAACACCATATACACCTGAACAGAATGGCTTTGCAGAGTGAGATCATCACACCCTACTTGAAGTAGTACAATGCATGCTTCATGTCAGGAAGATTCCATACATTTTTTGGGGAGAAGCATTACACACTGTTGTGTATGTGCTGAACCAAAGTGGCACTAGAACTCTCAAAGGAGTTACTCCCCTTGAAGCATGGAACAAGAAGAAGCCAAATATCTCGCATTTGAAGGTATTTGGATGTGATGCTTTTGTTCACATTCTGAAGCAATTTTGTAAGAAATTGGAATCAAAGAGCTCAAAGTGCACTTTCATTGGTTACTGCCAAGAAAGGAGGGTTACAGACAGTGGGACAAGACAAACAAGAAAATGATAATCAGCTGTGATGTCATTTTTCATGAAGACGTTGTAGAGATGTCTGCTGCAGATGAACCACACAAGACTTTTGTTCTTCATTCTTTGGAAGGAAGAGGGGAGAATAGTACAACAAGTTTTCAATCTCATGACGAAAGTGGGAGAACAATATCTGCATCCATTCTCAAATGCACAAATAGCAGTTGACAATCCTATTGTTGACACTTCGACAGTTGAAGTTTCATTTGGCAATGCAGAGGCACTGAGTCATGCTTTATCTGAAGATGGGACAGTTCTTTAGATATCACAAGGAACATCTCAAATCATGGAGGCCATAGATGGGAATGATTTTGATAATGTTAGTGAGCTTGTTTGTGGTGAACGACAGTGTCATCCACCCTAAGATATGGTTATTGGTGTTCCCAACCAGGAACTTTCATGTCTTTTGTAGGAGATGTTTAGGCCATCTTAGAAGAACCATGTATGTATGAATAGGCTAGCTTCAGAGCACAGGATTGGTTGGGAGCATGCAATGGCAGAAGAGTATAATTCATTGCTCAAGAACAACACTTGGACATTTTGTGCACTCCCAACAGGGAGGAAGAGTATTAAAAGCAAATCAGTGTATAGGATCAAATTGAACTCTTCTATGGTAATGTGGATTGCTTCAAAGCAAGAGTAGATGCAAAAGGCTACTCCCAAACATATGGTTTTGACTATGAGCAAGCATTTGCTCACTCCAGTTGTCAACAAAAATATTTATGGACTGAAGCAGGTATCCAGGGCTTGGAACACTAAATTTGTTACGAAGTATGAGTTGCAAGCTACCACTGCATATCCATGTGTCTTTGTGAACAAGGTGCCTCCAATTCTCATCATTGTCATTTTGTGGATGGGTTGGGAGCATGCAAAGATATTACAAAGTTGAACAAGGTGATCGATCATCTTAATAAAGCTTCTGAGGTCAGAGTTGGAACAGAAAATTGTTATGTTGGTCTTCATATCACAATGAACCGTGAGTTGAGAACCTTGTATATTGACCAAACTTAGTACATTCTTTGAAAACTGAAAAAATTTGGTTATGGTGAGGCACATGTAACAACTACTCCAATTGATGTTAATGCACAATGGCAAGCAACTGTTCATGAAACAGCAGAGGAAATTTTCCTTATTTGGAAATTGTGGGCAGCATCAAGTTTTCCATGTTGGTGTTGAGGCTTGAAGTTACTTATGCTGTAGGAATTGCAGCAAAGTTTTCTACATGTTAGAAGCATATGCATTATAATGTCGTGTAAAATCATGAGATATCTGAAAGGTACTGCTCACTACAAACTTTATTTTGCTGTTGGAAAAGACCTTCATATCTTGAAGGATTATGCAGATGCAAATCATGTTGGTGATTTGGATGACCATAAGTCCAAGAGTGGTTGCATTGTTTTTTTGAATGGTGCTCCTATCACATGGATTACCCAAAAACAAGAATGTGTTGTGAGCTCTACCATGGAAATGGAGTACATACCTGCAGCATTGGCAGCAAGAGAAGAAGTATAATTGCAATGCTTACTAAATAATATCTGGTTTCCACAAACCTCACCGACAACTATCCATGGTGATAATAAAGGCACAATTTGCCTTGTGCTCAACCCAGAGTATGATTGACACACCAAACACATTGATATTCAATATCATGTGATACACAGTTTTAGCAGAGAGCATTTATCACCATGTTGTACATCAATACTGAATATCAGATTGCAGACATTCTAACCAAGGCACTCACTCCTGACAAGTTTGCTCTGTTTTGTTTTTCGTTGGGACTCATGAAACTCACTGAAGGTTAGTGACTGAGATTGGTCATCCACTGTCACAATCAGTGGGAGTGTTGTTTTACATTGAACCAGATATACAAATGATCAATGGTCATTGGGCACTGATAAGGAGTAGTCACTACATGCATAACTTGAAAAAGACCAGCCATTGTTTTTTGAACTTGTCCTGATACAATTTTCCTGCTTTTTACAACTAGTTAGTTTCAACTTTCTTTACTAGTGATGAGCACTGCCCTATTAGGATTGTCTCTGTTTGTTATGTGGAGTGCATGCTTTATAGTATGTTTTCTTTTTCTGTGTGTACAGAGCTTTGCTGTAAAAGAACTCTTTTCCTTGTATCAGAGATACTTGTCAATATTTCTTGTTAGACTCCAATATTTAAATGAACAAACTCTGAAGAATATTTACCTATCACTTCCACAGTTCTGAATGGACACCTCAGCTCACAATCTTTTGGTCTGCCCTTCTTGTGCCACTTGCTTCTTTAAGAGTTTCTCACCTTGTAGTGTTCCACAAACAACAACATAATATGGGAAAATCCAAATGACACAACAACAGAATCCTCTGTTATAGACAAAATGGCCCTCTGGGAAAAGGCAGGAATCTCCTCTTTACAGAAAAGTGACAAAGAACCCATAACTTTGGCTACACCACTAGGACACATTATTCAGTCTTCCACATATATCCATGCAATCAAACTAAAATCTCTCTTAACCAAAGACTATAGCAGAAAAGACACAAAGACTAAACCAACAACTAAAGTATACCTTCTGCCATCACTTGTTTGATAATTTCATCCTTTTCTTTCATGAATCACTTTTTCAATTCTACTGTCTTTGCAGCATACACCTTTCCATTGTGAGTGCATAGTCTACAACACATGGATTATGACCCTTTGATTTGTGAGAAATTTAAACAAAGTAAGCAAAAAGCTCTTCTTTTGTCACTAGGAACATGCTGTGAGTGTCCTCTAGTACCCAATCTTTTGGATGGAACATCAGGCGCAGCTACTGTGTACATGCAGAAAATGAAACAGAATCTGTCTGAATTGGGCAATGTTGCTCGAGAGAGAAACAAAAGACTCCTTCCATTAAGGGATTCTCCACCACTTCAAGTACAAGCAAATTCACAAAGAGAAATCAAAGGTGGGAGATTTGCCTTTGCACTCAGCACCACATAAACATTACTGATACTCTTCACACAGTGCATCGAGCTCCACATCACTTGCTTTCCTCTGTCACTGTACTTATCCATGGAGACTTTAAGCACTGTGAACTTGCTATACAGGGAATGACCAGGCTTGTCTCTCACCTAGACCACTTTTTGGACTGATTACTCATCCAGAGTCCCCCCCCTACAGCCCAAGTGCACGCAAAATGATGACCACAGAACATTGTTAATGATTTACCATTATATTCTAGTCATTCAAAATACAGAACAAAATACTATAGGAATCAAAACAGCTATTTCTATCTCTGCATCAATGCATGTACACATTTAAAACAATGCAAAAGTTGAGTTGTTGCTAGAACATAAAACAAATTGTCCCCAGGGTGAAAGCACACTTGATGTAGACCAAAAAACTGTCACAATTTGATAGTTTTCGATATTTGTGGAACTTTGATATATCATGGTGCATATTTAGAAAATATTTTGTAAATAAAATTTTCAATTAATGGTGGTTTACATCTCAATATATCATTGTATCATAAATTTGAAACAAATATGAACAACTTAATTAATAATTGAAGTACATTTTTACTTTGCAACAGTCTTGTCGCAATGCTACAATTATACAAAAAGACTACAAAAAATTAAATTTATAATAATTTATCCATGAAATTTTGCACATGTAAAAAAAGAACCACAAAAAAAAAAAAATTACTAAAATTCTGAATTTTTTTTCAAGTTGTGAAATTCATATCAAATGTTTTTAAAACATTTATTAATACATTATGATGTTATAATGATGAAAATTTTGATTTTTTTAAATTGTAAGATGTTCTTCATTGAAAATGTAGATGAACTAACTGTTGTGTTTACCATTTTAAATAAAAAGAATGAGTTTTTAAAATTAATAAAAAATTGACAATCTGTTGAAAAATAAAGGTTCTAAATTAATGTTTATAAAATTATTGATGACTTCCATCATCTTTGACTTCTGCCACACTGTTTTCACAGTCTGTGTTCAAAAAGGTGGGTTTGTTGCTATGCTAAAGACAGTCACTTCTTTTGCATTGATGTCAATCATGGTTCTATGAATTCTGGAAAGGATTCTAACTCATCATCATCATGTGCCAATCCCTTGCCAAGGCTTTTCTGATGTTGGTGCAGTTTGGAATGACAATTCCACTGGGAAGCTCATCATTGCTGTGAAACCTATTGCTGTGAAACCTCGGATACACACTTCATTGTCCTTACTAGACTCCCCGTCTCTGTCATAGACAAGCACCCGATCTGTTGCATTTCTTCCCTCCACTCCTCCTTCTCCATCATCTCTCCTATATCAGGACTTCTGTTATCTACCTGAGATGCAACCACACTCCCCTTGGCTAAGCACTCTGAAATTTGCTTCTTCTAGGCTTGATCTTGTGCTCATGTTTCACACATCCATGTTCCAATGATGTGAGCTCAATCATATCAGGTCTGAAGGTTGATGATATCACTGACTGAGAAGGCAGTTGACTCATATGGGTATTTTCTTGCTGTCTAGAATTGGCATTTGTTCTGTTGAATCTCCAGTGAGCTGAAGGAGATCTGTGGTTTGAAGATCACTTCTATCTGCAGGCTCTTTGATAGTTTGTGCAACCATTGCCTCTGTGGGCTTGATATCATACCTGTGACTGACAATTGACAGTTTTATTCCGAAGTTTTTATTTATTTCAGAGAAACAGGTCTGGTAGTCCCAAATTGAATATTTCAGAATTTTTAGAGTCAAGAATAAGTACAGAGATTGCAGGTCATTTTTTGAATCTAAAGCACTAATCTGATGGCTGGGACCGTGGATTGAGTACCATAGGATGTGAGTTCCCAAGACTCAGCAAACAGCTAAATTTTTCTCTTTTCTCAGCCAAATCTTTCAAGAATTATTTAACACAAATCATCAGTAGCAGGCATGGTATTGTCTGTAGGACATCCTCCGAGCAACCACTTTGGAATTCCCCAAATACTCTCACGACTTGTGGTGTACTGGAAGACAGTTTCTGGCTTATACAAATGTGGATTCACGCTCTCAGAACAGGGTTGAGCTTCAATCACACACACGACATGTCTATAACGAGATGAGACTACTACTGTGTGGTCATTGAAATGTCACACCAGAGAATACTGTGGGTGAAGCCTGATGATTTGCAAACTCTGTTGATTGGGATCATCGAGTATTGTTGTTGATCCGCAAGGTAAACATATGGATGAGTTTTTTTAGGGTTTTAATCTTCCAGGTATAGATGAGTTTTCAGTCTGAGTACAGGAAGCTTCTGGACACCATACCTACACATGGATGGGTATGAAATTTCAATGGATGATTTTCTGGATGAATGGATGAATTTCAACGGATGATGATGACGATTTTTATTTTTGGTCGCTAGAGAACGATTGTGTTTGTATTAATTGAATCAAATGCAACTGGACTGACATAGGTTAACCCAACTATTGTGTTGGCAAATGATAGGGGTGTAATAAGTAAAACCAAATTCCTGTATGTGTTTAGGTAGTTTTTGAGCTCTCACTTTGGTGAAATTCAACTTGTGGTAACGTTCTTTTTCAGGGGTGAAAATGTCTAGAATTTTATTTTGACTTTTTATTTTCCTTTTGTTTTTATGATCACATTTTGAATGTTGAATATTTATGTCAATTCTATATATAATTATAAAATTTATTTAAACCTTTTTTTCAATTGAGAAAAACCTTGACTTCACAACAAACAATAACCTGAAACAAATTGGAATGATTTCTTAAATTGCATTACAGAAGCGAAAAAGAGGGGAACATAATGAATCATAATAAGAACTTAGAACACTCTATCCGAAAGAAATGTTCCCCTGTTTTGCAGAGGGGGAATTATGCTTTGTAACTTCCCCCCCCCCTCGGCCCAACAAAATCTATGTTTTCCCATAGGGTCGGTACAAGCTAAGATATGCATCAAGCAACACGTGGGACCAATAAGAGATTACAGAACAGCCAAGTCGGTATTCCACTTTGTACAACACTAATAAATCCCATCTATGTATCTATATGACTTGACATGGCCTAATTCCTGTTGTACATTCCATCACCCCCTTTTCCATTTCTTTGAGCATTTTTCCAAATCGTAAGTATCTTAATTTGGGAAAATAGTTCAAGGATTCCATCATTCAACATCCTTAGCACATTTCATTCTCCGTGCAGGTACTTTCATCTCATCATTTACAACAAAATTCTGAACTCTTCACATGCTTTTTTGAAAAGTTATAACAAGTCCAATTTCTTACATTATTAGACCTAAATGGGTGTTGAAGAAAATTGACTCATAATATTGCCATATATGAAAATTTCAAGAGTGATTATAAAAATGTATAATGTTGCATATTTATTTATTTAAAACGTTATCAAAGCTTAAATTGTTAGTTGAAAACCTCAACAGTCAAGACTAAACTAGGACATTTTGTTTCAACCTTAATTTTCATGTACCCAACACTCATGAAGCATTGATGAATGAAATCTTTGGCACATCAAAATGTGACAACCATTTGAAATGTAGATTTGATTATTGGGTAACCACAACCAATTATGTTTTGACATCCATGATTATTTTGAAAAAACTAATGAAGTGTATGGAGACAATGAAAAAATATCCATCAATTTACCCTAAGGACATAATGGATCAAGATGGACATGAATGCTTAATGTGTCCTACGTTGAACTAAACATTTTTGAGACCCCCATTACCTCTACCACTAATATGGATTTCAAAATTTTAGACAAATGCAAATATTTCATTTTTAACAAAAAATTCCACATAGGGAAATCCATTAAGATGCAAATTTCCAACTCAAAAAAGTCAATTAACTAGCAAAATTGACTGAAATTCCACTTTTACAATAGTGTCAATGAAAGGTTTCATAAACCTTTTCTAACAAAGAAACTTCATATTTCATTTTAATTTTAAAAAATTGTGCTCATCGAACTAACTAGCCTTGGCTACCCCCTTATGATTTATCTGCAAAGAAGATTCAATATTCATTGCCAATAAATCACCATATTAACCATTATAACTACAAACACATGTTACAATGGTTTCAACAAATAACAATCAAGGTCACAAAAAATAATGACAAGAAAAATGTGCAAAATCAATGCAAGATAATTGAAGTTCAACTATTCAAAATGTTTAGAAGTTATTTGCAACTTCACATGCATTTTCTCCATCAAAATTATGGCAATCTAAATATCACCCATGTTGAAGAACATGTATAGGAATGTGATTCCAATGGGATTCAATCCAACAAAATCGCTTCCAATAAAATGATTTTTTATTCCCCAACCTTCCCAATCTTCACAATTCTAACCTTCACAAAAATACTTCCATAACATTCCACTAACACAAAGCATAAACAATGTACAAATTATTTGATTGCACAAGACATATAGAGGTTGCAAAAAAAGAATTACAAAACATCATAACTCTAGCATCAATATTAAATCACAAAACATAAATCACAAGTTCAACTAGTAAAATGTACACCTTATAAAACAAAAAAAGGTGAAGTTGGGCTAGTGTGTTCTTAGTTGCAAAAGCCTTCAAAAGACATCTAAACCCAAACATCAATTACATATTTGCATAGTGACGCAAGACATTGAACACTCATGACAAAGAACATTAAATCAAAGCAAGTATGAAAACTAGGATACACAAAAACAAACATACATGTTTATTAGGATGCTAGTGACCAAATTTGATATGATGGAACAAAGCACAATTTTTTTCCTTAACAACAATTGAACTAAGATACATTAAGATAATAAGAAGAAAATTCCAAATATCAAATCTAAAGTTGTTACAATGCACAACAATTTCAATAAGCATGACAATATAAACTATTATTATTATTGTAAAAAATAGACAAATGAACAAAAAAACATAATTTTTCATCCAATAATTTTTTTCTTGTGTCTTTTTTTCACAATCCATCATCACTATAATAATACGTCAAGCTTGTTTGATTAATGAATTTGAATTAAGGCCATTGAAAACAAATTTGCATGCAACAAATTTTTCAATTCACACAAGAGGGCCTTATTCATTCCTACTTCAATACTTAGCAAAATAAGTAGAAATTGAAAAACCATCACTACTATAAAAATGGCGTGTAATTCACTAACCTAAATCATTATGGGACTTTAAAAATGAAATAAGTTTATTGCACTTTAATGATTTTATGTTGGTTAAAGTTATTTCACTATGATATCATTATGTAAACATCATGTCTCACTATTAATTGACATAATTCAATATTATAATTTACTATGATAAATAGGTTTTTTTTATGTTGTTGTTTTAAATATCCTATGTTATTTTATGATATACCTTATATTATTTTAGGTTACCTTAACTATTATAACTTATACCCTAAATTATTATATGTTATTATACCTTAAAGTATCCTAGTTAATTTATTATAAATTATTTTTATTTTATTTTATTTTAAATTAAATTATTCAACTAACTTTAGGTTATACTTTAGTTTATTCAAGGTCATTATACTTTATGTTATTATAATTTATTTTATCTTAAATATAAAAATTTAAAATAATCTAAAATATAATATAATGACCTAAAATAAGATAACCTAGAATAACCAATAATAGCTTATAAAAATAATTTAAATTAGCCAACAATAAAATAACTACTAATAGAATAACCATCAATAGCCACCAATAAGATAACCACCAATGGTTTACAATATAATAGCCAACAATAACCACTAATAAAATAACCACCAATAGCCTATAATAATTTAGCCACCAATAGCCATTAATAAAAATAACCACAAATAACCATTAATATAATAACCACTAATAACCATCAATATCCACCAATATCCATTAATAAAAATAACCGCCAATAATCACTAATATAATAGCCACTAATAACCATCAATATCCACCAATAGCCATTAATAAAATAGCCACCAATAGTCATTAATAAAATAGCCACCAATAGTCATTAATAAAATAATCACCAATAGTCATTAATAAAATAATCACCAATAGTCATTAATAAAATGACCATTAAGAGCCACCATTAGAATAACTACCAATAGCCATTAATAACCACTAATAGAATAACAACTAATAGCCACCAATATAATAATCAACAATAAACACCAATAGAAGATATAAGCACTAATAGAATAAGCACAAAAAATAACCAATAATAGCCACCAATAAAATAACCACAAATAACCTATGATAATATAGCCTAAAATAATCAATAATAACATAAGGTGAAATAACTTTCAATAGCCAAAAATAACCAACAATAATTTCACATAACCAAAAATACCCTAAAATGAAATAACTTATAATAACCCAAAATAACTTATAATTATTATTTTTTAAAAATGAAATAACCTACAATATCCTAACATAGGTATTATTAATATATTAACAAAAAAATCCATTTATTAAACCTTTTTTTTTCAAAAAAATGGTCATTGAAATGTTATTGAATATTAATATTTTTAAAAAATTATTCAAATGACTTTACATTTTCAAAAAAAAAAAATGTAATGATGTACATTACTAAAAAATCTTATGAATTAAACTTTAATCATTTCATTTGAACAAAATTTTAATAAAATATGAATTTTCAAAATTTATGTTTTTATAACGTTTTAAATGAAATATCTAATAAATAAAATGTAATGTAACACATTATCACAACAAGTGTGGTGACTTGATGGTAAGGGTGTTTACTTCCATCCTAAAGGTCAAAATATCAAACTTCATAAACAATGTGTTTGTAATCAATAATGGTAAGTGGACCGAATATTCTCTTATGTTAATTCCCTAAAGTATATGCCTATTTAGGTTGATTACATGGCCTATGTACTTAAGCTAGGTTTTTAACCTATCATAAATAGTGACACATGTTAATAATTCATAGGTTGAAAATCATGAAATTATTAATAATATTAAATAATCCATTAATTATTAAATAATTCAAATTTAATTGATTTCCATGTTGTTTAATTAATTAACTTGCAAATGAAATGGTTTGGTAAATTTGTATTTTATTGAGTACTAATGGACCAATTCATTATCCTGTAACAACTAATCCTTGTTCACCAGGGGTTGATTAATTTCACCATGGTAAAAATGTCCAAATTCACTCAAAATCTAGTGAAACCCGTAGTGAACTAAAACACATTTTGGTGTAGTGTAAAGTGTATCAAAATAGGCAATCCTTCATCAAATTTTTAACCTTTTATCAACAACATATGTATGATTATAACCTTTCATTTGATTTGTAATAAATGAATGAAAACATTTTTCAAATGTATCTAATTAAATTATATAGTAAACACCTTCAATGTTTTTTTAAATATCAAAATCAACCTTAATTATGTTTAACAATGGAACTTTTTGTTAATTATGCCAATATTGATTACAAAGTTCATCTTTGTTAAATCATCTCCATTATCATGTTTTTTGTGTTAAACTTGATTATTGAATATTTTACTTTTATTTAAAATGGAACAAATTTAGAGATTTCACAAGATGCCAAAAATGTGACACATCATGTAATGGTTCATTTGGGACCTTTATGGGTAAAGGTTACAATCAAAATTATTTATTTATGTATTTTGGATCATGTTAAGAAGAATAATGAATGGTTAAATTTGTAGGAGATAATCAATGATGCGCTCCCAAGTTCCGGATTAGGCCCAAAAGGGGTCCAACTATGTTAAAGAGCGGAAGTAATTAAAACTTGATGTCGCTCCCAACTTCCAGCACTAAAGGGGTAAGAGGGGCGTGTTGAAAGCTCCAAGATTAAACTAGGAAGACGGACAAACTATTTAGTTATTCGGTCCTGCATCCAAAACCAACCAACAAGTTGGTTAGTTCACATTCCGAAGCACCTTTGGTGCTAAGACAAACCACGGGCAACTCTAGACTCACTTGACTCACCACGGCCCGGACTCGAGGGAAGCCACCACCTTCCCCCATATAGTATTCTCTGTGACTCTCCACCGCACTTGCATCCGAATGGCACTTTTTCCCGGGACTCCCAAAATGGAGTCCCAAAACTGTCTCGGTTTAGACTCCCGGGACTTTGGGCATTCATAACTTCTCGCTCCAACCTCCAATTGGGGCGAGGTCTGAAGCAAACTTGTAATTCTCCTTGAGAGCTTTCCAACGGTGTTTCGCACTCCACCTGCACACACTGGTATCAGGTCGATTCCTGACTTTTCCAAAGGACTCCCAAGTCTCATTTTTGGGAGTGTGAGTGGCGACCTCACACTTCCCTCAAAGTGGGGTTGCAACAATCATGTTAAGAAGAATAATGAATAGTTAAATTTGTAGGAGATAATCAATGTTGGGCAATTTTCAAATTTTTTACATAATCACTGGTTTTAATTCTCTTAAAAGTTAAAAGAAAAGTAGTCTAATTTTTGAAATATATATTTTTGATACCCTAGTCAGTTTTCATATTATCATCAAAAGAAGAACTATCAATTTTCAAATAGTTTGGTTCTCACCTAAATGAGGTTTGAACTCAAGATCTTTTCAAAGTAAACTTAAATATTAACCATAAAGTCACATTTAATCACATGAAATAAATCATAGGATTCACTACTAGAATCCTTGGTTTTTCAAACTTAAAATTCTAGTAAAAAAAACCAAATTTGGATAGGGGCCAAAAAAACCCCTTATCATTTTGGACAAATCAATTTTTAACATGTCCAATGGAAATGGGGTGATTTTTTTTATTAACATAGTAAAAACCAATTGACTAGTCAAATTATTTTTTAAAAAATTTAAACTATTATCATCACAAAAAAAATTAGGCAAATAAATAAATTTGTCATAAAATTACAGGTAAGTAAGTGGTAATTTACTTTACCCTACCTATTTCACTTCACTTAACCTATCCTAATATAGAATATTTAACTTATCTTAGCCTACCTACCTTAGCCCCTTAAGTATGTACATAGGTTACAACTATTAAGAATTGAACCCTTGACCTCCCCAATAATAAACCAAGTCCTTAACCAATAGACCACACCATCAAAAGGTGTTCAACTTTTGTCAAACTTTTTATTTCACACGTTTATTTCAACACATCATTACAAGACTATGAGGTACATAGGTAGGTGGGTGGGTGGTTAGATAGGTAAGAAGGTAGGTAATAACTAATAAGTAGGTGGGTAGGTAAGTAAGTTGTAATAGGTAGGCATGTAGATGGGTGGGTAAATAGTAAATAGGTGGGTGGGTAGGTAGTTGGTAAGTTGTAGTAGGTAAGTGAGTGGGTGGGTGGGTAGGTAAGTAAGTTATAGTAGGTCTGTTATATTAGGTAGGTAGGTGGGTGCGTGGGTAAGTAAGTAGGTTATAGTAAATAGGTTAGTGGGTGGGTAGGTAGGTAGGTATGTAATAATAACATTAACCATCTTAACTAAAACGCCATTGGCCATTTTGACTAAATGTGTGATGTGTTTCTTTCCAACTTGACTAGATATTCCATTTAACTAAATTTCATTAGCCATTTTAACTAAGATTGTCAAATTTTTGTTCAATTTTATTAGATGTTTAGTTGACAAATAATCAAATAGGTCATTTCAACTATGTTGATTGGTCAAAAGATACACATTTCATTCAAGCCCCTAGCGTCTAATTAAAATGTACATGTTCTTTAATCAAGAAAAACCAATTAATCAACTTGGACCGCTTGAAAAACCAATAATTCTAGTAGCGATTTCTTTAATTTCATGTTCATTCATTTTAATGGTTTTAAAGATAAGGCCATTGACAAGTGTAAACTTTAAATGTAAAGTTCAACTACATTTTTGCACACATAAAGGATTGTGACATAGTGGTTAATGTTTTTTTTTAAATTAAATGGTATTGGGTTGAAACCTTATAATGATAATGCATGGGTAGGTGATTATACCTATTTAGGTTTTTATAAACCTATACAAGTATGAGAAGGCCAAGTTTTGAGCCTATATGGTACCTAGCCAGTTTTCAAAGTTTAGTTTTCATTCAAAATGAAAACAATTGTTTTTCAGTTACAAAACCACCCCAAAAACCAATGGATTAATGATAACCCCCAAACATTGGAGATGATGGAAATTAAACGACGTTAAATTGTAATGTTGAATTTTCAAAACATCTAATTGTTCAAAAACATTCAATCTTGATTACCCATTCATGTAAAAACAAAAATAAATAAAATTCCATGTCTAATTTTATTGATGTCACATTTGGGTCCATCACCTAGTGTTGTTCCTCACCTCCATTATAATTATGTATTATTGTGATTCCATTTGTTGGTTATCATTAGTCTTATCTAAATATTCTTAAGGTTTAGGTCTAACGAGGATTTTTTTCATTTCAAATTTCTTAGGATGTCTTGAAGATAAATTTTGAATGTATTCAAATTTCATCAGTGTTGATCTTGCAATGACATTACTTGACCATTACATGATATATGTAGTTTGTAACATTCCAAATTTTTGCAAGATTACAATAAGGATTTCACCTAAATTAATGTGGAAATGGACATAAAAGATTTAATTATTCTAGATTGCACATAGAAACGTAGAAAGTTTGACAACATTAAGACACCCAATTGAACACAATATTTCACATCCATTGGTTTATGTGCACTTCTAAGAAGTTGAACACATTCATAGTTTAAGTTTTGTTTAGATATTTTGTGACTCCAAAGGTGTTTAGTATTTAGTTTCAACTATGAATACTAAACACTTTCTTTTCATTTTTTTGCAAGTTCCAATCTTTTGTTCCAATGGACATTAAAAGCTTTTGCAATATTTTGTAAGACACCATATTAAGCAAAACTCCAAAAACATGGAAATTGACCCAAGAAGAAGTCAACACAATTCTTCAATTCTATGGTTGGCTTACTACTAATGCAAAGATGGCAATGCTCATGCTTGAGGACATACCCCAATATGTCTTTTAGCATAAGTTAGAGCTCCCCATTGATTATGAATTAATTGATAGCTCACATGCCCAAGAGTTGCTTCCAAACAATGAGATCAACAATATTGCTTACTTTGACCCTTTGTCTTTCAACAACAAGGTGATTATGGGCAAGGGTTTCTTTATGGTGAAGTGGAATGTTAAAAAAAAACTTATCTTTGGTGAAGATGCCACAAATGAATTCACAATCACAATCCATTATTTGGATATGATGTATTATGTTTAGAATGGTTAACCCAAGGTCACAAGCATTAACGAAACAAAAAAATGTTGACATATTTTATCGATTCATAAGGTAATTAGATTCCATAGGTGTCATTTTGCTTAGTTTTACAGTAGGAAACCCATTATGGTCTATTGTATCTTGATTTACAATGTTTCAAACTTCATATTTGAATGCCACAATGGTTCAATTGTGAACAATAATAAATTGTGTTTAATGAATTATTTTTATTGTTGTTCATTCACCTCCCAATCTTTAATGTTGCATGCATGTTGCATGCAAGAATTTTGGGCAATATGAATCACTTCATGACCACTTTGAATGCTGTTGCAATGATGTGATTCATATTGCAAAAATATATAGTTTGTGAAAGTTGTGGTTTGTGAAGATATTCTTTTGAGTGAACATTCATGAAAGGCATACCAAGTGCTATTAATAGCACAAAAAAACAAGGGTAAACAAAGGCATATACTATTTGTGTTCTTCTAACAATTCTAAAACATGCAAATTGAAAACATGAATATCTATTTACCCAATAGGGTTTTAGGTAACTACAATGTCAAGGTTAGGCCTAGACATAGGCCACATGACCTTCTCCCAATTTTTTTGCAATTTTCCTGATTTTACAAAAATACATTTTTGTGTTTTGTTTTCTTTATTTGGTTCTCACAATGCAAACAATCTCCTCAAAAAACCATTGGTTAAGAAAACCAAAAAATTGAAACCACCCCCGCGCCCCCACACACACACACATTAAAATGTAAGGGGAGATTATGATATATTTTGTCAAAATAACTTTTTCATTTTAGATTTTTTCATTTAACTTGTGTCGTAAACATTTCAAAGTTTTCAAGTTAACATTAACCAAATGCAGGATTGTGAAGACTATAAATCAAAGACCAAGTGTCACCATAAGGTGACATATATCACATTTCTTAAATGAAATTTATGTGTCACTAAAAATTAATTAAAATATAATTAATCAAACATTTGTCAATAATAAATTTGTAAGCCATCACTATGAGAATTTGTGTTTGTGGAGACCACACTGCCCTACAACTAGAGTTCAAAAATCGTTCAAATACAATTGTGTTGCAACTATGTCTTTCAAAGTGCAACTCCTATGTAACTATCAATGTTGGGCGATTTTCACCTGTTGGCTAAAACCTGAGGTTGGTTTTTAGTTTGGTTTTCAATGAGAATTAATGACTAATAATCAACGGTGAAAACCATTGTGAAAACATGCTTGGTGGTTGTCATTGGAGGTGAGAACCCCCTAATGGGGAACCATATAGGTTTTCATTAAACATCAAATTTGAAAACTAGACTAGTTCCCACATTTTGGGAAGGGTCCAGTTTTCATGGTAAAAAGTTTATAATAAATAATATTAATAAATAGTAAGTCAAAAGTCAAAATAATAGTTTTAAAACTAATAAAATAGTAATTTAATAATAATAAATCAATAGTAAGTAAATGAAAAAATAAAAGTAAAAAAAATTACCATTTATGAAAGTAAAAAAGCAAAAAGTTAATTTAAAAAAAAAAATAGACTTATCGTTTATGGAGGCAGTTGCTACATTAAGGTTAGGGGTTAGGGCATTAACCCTAACCTTAATGTGTCAACCACCATCTTTTGGGTTTGGGGTTAAGGTTTTAGTTTACTTATAAAAAGGGTCCAAACTCTCTCTTGGGTCCACTTTGCTCCTATTCATTATTACAATGAGCTAAATTATTTTGTGTTCTCTTCTACTTTCAAACGTTCTTATTTCTTTAGGATTTTTTAATCTTCTTATGTTTTGTGTTATTTTTAAATCTAATTTTGGTTTTTTGCTTTGTTTTGCATGGTTTGTAATTTGTAAATTGTGTTTTTTTTTTACTTTTGTGCTTGTTCTCGCTTGTGTTGCTACTCCCATTTGTGCGTTGTTATTCCTACTCCCACTTGCACATGGCTGCTCCCACTTGTGTTTTCCCATGGATGTTCCCACCTATGCATGGCCATTCCCCGTTTGTTACTACTCCCCACCCATCATTGCTCCCCACTTGTTGTTGCTCCCCCATTACTACTCCCTACCCATCCTTCCTCCTCCATTGCTACTCCTTGCCTGTCACTACTCTTGTTATTGATCCTAGCTTTTCTAAGGTACCTCTAGCCCCCCTTGTTGTTGTTGTTCTCGCTTGCCCCTTGTTATTCCTCACTTGTGTTTCCTTCAACAATACTCCCTCCCCCTTCTTTGCTTTTTGCAAGTAGTCTTTGGAGCTACAAACAACAAGCAAAAGCCATCAAGCAATAAGGTAAGTTCTTTTAGTTTTTTTCACTTTTTATTTGATCATTTTTGAAGTTTTCAGTTTTTAGCTTTAGTTTTTCAATTTTTTCTACAATATGATATTATTATTTTTTGTCTTGATTTTACATGACATGGAAAAAGACAAGAAATTGTCTTTAAAACTTGTAAATTCTATTTATTTAAAATATATATTTAAAAAATTAATCCATTAAGTTATCTTCATTTTTTTTTAATCTCATTTTTAAAAACGTTCCTTTGTATTTGATTTGTAGTTTTGTAGATAAAATTTGTTTTATTAATCTATCTAAACTTATTTTTAACATTTCATTTATTTTATTTGCAAGTTAGCCTTGTTTGTTGGAAAGAAATTGGTGTTTGTTTGAAGGGGCAATCATAGTTTCCATTTAGTTTTTATTTTTTGCATTAGGCCTAGAATTGAGTTATTGTTGTTATTTTTGTAAATTTTTTCTCCTTTCAACCCTTGATTTCTCTCTTTACCTTTGCCCTTTTGCTCAATAATTTTATAATCTACAAATACAATATAATTTAAAAAGGATTCTACAAGTTACAGAAACCCTTTGATTTGAAATAAATAGCTTGTAGTTTTTAAAATTTTGGTTGTTGGGAGTTTAAAATTTGCATTGCTTACTATTTTCTTTTACATTACTTCTAATGGAACAATTAAGTGCAAATGAGAATACTACATAGGAAATTGAGATTGAACCTTTTCAAAATAAAAAAGTGATGGATGATACACCTATAATAGAAACTTCAATTGAGAATTTGAGTTTAGAAACTAAACAAGCAAGGCTTCTAAAAGCAGTGATAAAATATTCATCTTAAACTTATAGATGCAGCATGCTCAAAGATTGTTCTAGAAGCCTAAAGGGATAAATGCCATTTGTTGGGCTATCTATGTGTTGAATGATAATAAATTAGTGGATGGTAGAGACGTTCCCCAAGTCATGGGATGTCATTTGTGTTACAAAACACCTATGTAATTATATAATCCAAGAACAAAATTAAGGAAGGGACTAATTTCATGTTATAAAACTAATGGGATATTAATTTTGAAAAAACATGTGAATGCATAACATGGTCTGCTTGCAAAAAAACTTGACAAGGAAGTGAATAGTTCAATGAGAACTCAAGTTGAAAGACAACTAGCTAAGAAGAGGCAAAATGCATCTTCATCTGAAATTTCTGAAATTTTCTCTATTAAACTTCCTTACAAGAAGGATGAAATGTAGCATAAACAATTTCTTGAAATTCTAGCCTTGCTGATTGTTAAAAGTCATTTGCATGTACATTTTTTGGAGAGTCCATGGTTGAAGTGACTTGCTTTGTAATTGAATCTTTGCATTGTCTTTCCTTCTAAATTTTTTTTTTTCACCATATATTTTGCTAAACTTGGTTCCAAAAAAAAAGATGTTTATGTTTTACCAAAGTTTTCTTGATGTATGTCAACTACTACAAGTTTTGATTTGTGGATGTCAAAAAGCACTTATGACATTTTTGCCTTGGTCATTAACTTTCTGGATGAAAATTGGCAACCCAAGAAGTTGATAATTGGTTTCTTTGAAGCAACAAAAACAACATGTCAAGCTTTATCTAGAAATTTGAGAAAGCTTTTGGATTCTTATGGGTTAAGAAATAAGATCATTATTTATGTAAAAGATGAAGGGGTAAATTTAAACTTTATGACCATAAATTTGTTGTTAATATCTCAAATCTATTGTTAATTATGAGGTTTTGGGGTTGGAAGAAAGTTTCAATGGCACTTGTTTTGGTCATGCATTTTCCAAAACTTGTTAGTACGCTAATATTAAAGAAAGGGTATGCAAAAAATTTAAATTTATCTTAATCAAGTCTGCGTAGTCTGATATCCAAAAATGTATAACATGGCCAAAGAAATTTGGAAAAGGGAAAACAATAGTGGATGAAAGCTTGTATTGAATCTAGAATTTGACTAACAACATTGAACACACTTATTAAAACAAGGTAAATGTCTATTTATTCATATTTTTCTACTGATTGCTTTGTATTTTTTAATAAATAGTTTTTTCTATAATTTTAACTAAATGTCTGAATTTTTTTGCAAGTTTACAAGCATGCTAATATTATCCTAAGAAGTTATTCTTTTTCATGGAACTATTGTCATGTGTTACAACATGCAAACTAATGTTTGAATGTCTGGTCATGTTTTTCCTCTTATTATATGGTTCATTTGTCAAACAATAGTTGATTATTTAAACCCTAATTTTTTTACTTGCATTTTAAACCAATATGTTGGACATTGGTTAATATTAGATGCCCTGAATTCTGCCATCACCATGAGTTATAAAGTCAAGGATGAAATGCATTTGAGACTTTCTTTTGAGTCCTTCATGGATGATGTCACTATATTTTTTAGAAAGTTAACAACTCTTGCCTTCAACATTAAATCAAAAGTGTTTGGGGTTTTAGACTTTTTTCCTTTCATTCTTAAAAACATATGAAAATAAGAAATCACATAACATGTTGTTGGTAGATCCCAATATTCTAACATTCTTTTCTAACTTCAAATTTTGTTCGTATACATATTTAGTTTCAATCATGAAATATGTGCTTAGATCGTGAAACATGATATTGAATATCAAAGCATGTTTTAGAATGTTATTCAACAACACTTTCTTATAACAAAGGTGCCTGAATTGTTTTGAATATGTTAAAATTCTGCAACAATTTTATTTTTCATACTGATAGGGAAAAAAAAAAACAAATTATGGAAAAGTAAATGAAAGAAAGAAAAAATTATAGTTCAGCAACTTTGTGTTCCTTGTTAAAAACTACTTTGTAGACTCCTAGTAAAAGTCAAATTCAAATTCTCACAGAATATTTCACACTATTGTAACAATAAATTTGCATTTCACATGCCTATGTTCACTATTTTTGTCTTAAGTTTCAACAAACTCAACATTACCATTCATTCCAACATTAGATTCATGGTTATTGCATATAACCAGAATTTGCACTTTAAAATACATAATAAAAAATTCTAGAAACAAGATTACAATTCATTTCATCATAATTTAACACTATAGGAAATCCACACAAAAGATGAACATAAAACTCGTAGTAGAAGTCTATGCTTATTTGTATTATTGAAAAAATGAATCCAAATTATAACGTAATCCCATGTTTTGTTTTTAAAAAATCCCAAAACAACACTTAAAATTTGTGTTATATCGAAACATAATTTGTAGTTTTCTACCGCAAGTACCTCCAATTCTTCCTATTTTTCTCCCAAAATAAATTCTTTGTTTCATCTCCCTCTATCCTTGTTCTCCAAAAGTCCCCCCTTTAGAACCATCCCAAGTCACATCATAACGATCCAAAAAAACAAGAACTCAAAATTCAAACTAATAAAGTTCTTTAATTAATCTCATAATTGCCTTGTTCATCCCGAATCACATACTCAACTTACCCCCTCAACGACTTTGAAACAAAACTCCTCTACTCTCTATTCTATATGTTCCAAAAAAAACTACTTTAGAAATCAATCCCAAAGAACTTAAAACAACATCCTCCAATCCCTCAATTTTCCCACCTTAGATTAATTAAATCAACCCTCACTTCAGTAATGATAATATCAACTACTCATCCTCCACTATTGTGCATTCTATTTCTACTAAATCTCCTTTATCTAGATTGTCCCAAAAAAAAACATCACAATACCTACTCATTATCTTCATGCATCCTAGTTTGTCTGATTACTACAATACAATCTTACCTTTAACTATCTTTGATGCTTGACCTTAGATTTAAGAGTCTTTGTCTTGTTTCTTCATATGTTCATTACTAAGAAATGTGTCCTAGTTCACTTTGGGTTTCACTAGATTTTTGAATGAATTTGGACATTTTCACCTAGTGAAATCGTTTAACCCCCTAGTGAAAGGGGACCAGTTGCTACGGACAATGACTTGTTTCACTAATATTTAGTGAAACAAGGTTATTTTCAAGTGAAATACAAATTTACCAAACCATTCACTTGTTAATTAATTAACTAACCAGTATGAAAATTAATTAAATTTTAATTATTTAATATAAAATATTATTGATAATTTCATACTTTTTTAAACCTATTATTTATTGACACGTGTCACTACCTACAATAGGTTAAAAACCCTAGCCCAAGTAGGTAGGTAGGCCATGTAATCAACCTAGGCACCTAGCCTAGCAATTTGATAAGAGAATATTCAATCAACATACCATTGTTCACCACACATAACACCACCCATGAGGTTTGATCCTTTGACCTTTGGAACATGGGCAAACACCTTTACCATCAAGCCACCACACTTATTGTGATAATATGTTACATTACATTTTATTTATCAAATACTTCATTTTAAACATTACAAAAATGTAAACTTTGAAAATTCATATTTTATTGAGATTTTGTTCAAATGAAGTGATTCGAGTTTTTTTTTAAAAAAATTCAATAATGTACATAATTACATTTATTTCCTTTTGAAAGTTTAAAATCATTTGAACAAAAAAAAAGTTGAATGTCATTATATAATAACATTTCAATGACCATTCTTTTGAAAAAAAAACTGTTTAATAAATGGATTTTTTTGTTAATATAATAATACTACCTATGTTAAGTTGCTTTCAATTATTATATGATTATTTTTTATTAATTTAAATTATTTCACCTTACATTATTTACGACTATTTATGGCTATTTTCAATTATTTTTGGTTATTTTTTGCTATTTCACCTTAGGCTACTTTTGGTTATTCTAAATTATTTTTTACTATTTTAATTTATTTCAACTTAGGTTATTTTCAGCTCTTGTAAGTTTTTTTGGTTATTTTATGTGATTTTTGGCTATTATAAATTATTTTAATTTAGACTATTTGCAGTTATTATAAATTACTTTTGGCTATTTTAACTTATTTCACCTTAGGTTATTTTCAGCTATTGTAAGTTTTTTTTCTTATTCCATGTTATTTTTTGCTATTGTAAATTATTTCAATTTAGACTACTTGTAGTTATTATAAGTTACTTTTGATTATTGAAAGTTTTTTTACTTTAAGTTTTTTTCTTTATTATAAATTATTTCACCTTAAATTATTTTTGGCAATCCTAAGCAATTATAATATATGGCTATTGGTTGTTCTTTTATTAGTGTTATTGGTGGTTATTAATGGCTATTGGTACCTATTCTATTTGGGGTTATCAATGTTTTTTAGTGGTAATTTTATTAATAATTATTGGTGGTTATTCTATTAATGGCCATTAATAATTGTTCTATTGGTGGCTATTGGTGGCTATTGGTGGCTATTAAATTGGTGGCTATTGGTGGCTATTGGTGGCTATTAAATTGGTGGCTATTGGTGGCTATTGGTGGCTATTGGTGGCTATTAAATTGGTGGCTATTGGTGGTTATTATATTAATGGCTACTGGTGGCTATTCTATTATTAGCTATTAGTGCCTACTCTATTAATGGTTATTTGTGATTAATCTATTAATGGCTATTGGTGGCTATTATATTAATGGCTTATTGGTGGCTATTTTATAAATGGTTATTAATGGTTATTGTATTATAAGTTATTGTTGGTTATTATATGTTATATTACAACTATTGGTGATTATTGTATTATAAATTTTTGTTTGATATTCTATGTTATAATATCATAGGTTATTAGTAGTTATTGTATTGTAGGGTATTTAAAATTATTTTTCATAGGTTATTATTTTCTATTGTAAGTTATTTTTACCTTAGGTCATTATATTTTGTTTTAGATTATTTTAAAATTATTATGCTTAGGATAAAATAATTTACAATAACATAAAGTAGAATGACCTTGAATAATTTAAAGTATACTTGAAATAACATATATTAATTTTAAATAAAATAACTTAAAGTATAGCTTAAAGTTAGTTAAATAATTTAATTTAAAATAATTTAAAAGCTTATAATAAACTAGTTAAGATACTTTAAGGTAAAATAACATATAATAATTTAGGGTATAATAATTTATAATAACATATAATAACATAAAATATAAGTTAGAATAACTGAAATAACTTAAAATAATACATGGTATATCATAAATTAACATAGATAGAATATTTTTAAAAAACATATAAATAAACATATTTGTTATAGAAAATTGTAATAGTGAATTTTGTTAATTAATAATGAAAAATGATGTCTACATAGTGATATAATAGTGAAATAACTTTCACTAGGTGAAATTAGTAAAAATGCAATGAAGTTATTTCACTTTTAAGGTCTCATAATGATTTAAACTAATAAATTACACCCCATTTTAGTAGTAGTGGTTAGTCTTTAATGTCGCAACCCCACTTTGAGGGAAGTGTGAGGTCGTCACTCACACTCCCGAAAATGGGACTTGGGAGTTCCCCAAGACTCTCGAAAACTTAGAGCGCGATTATAGGGATCAAAACACTTCGCATTGAAATGTTTTTTATACTGTTGGAAAGGTCTTGAAGTATAAATGTCCAAAATGACTTCGCATGAGCCATTTGGACATTTACAACACAAGTTATGTTCGAAAAAAAGGTCAGGAGTCAAACTGGCAATTTGACTCCCAACCACTAAAAGTTAGGAATCGACCCGATCTCGGTGTGTGCAGGTGAAGTGCAACACACTATTGGAAAGCTCTCAAGGAGAGCTACAACTTTGGTTTAGACCTCGTCCCAATCCAAGCTCGGGGCGAGAAGTTATGAACGCCCAAAGTTTCAGGAATCTAAACCGGGATAATTTCGGGACTCCATTTTGGAAGTCCCGGGAAAAAGAGCCATTTGGATGCAAGTGTGGCGAAGAGCTGCAGAGAATACTATATGGGGGAAGGTGGTGGGTTCCCCCGAGTCCGGGCCATGGTGAGTCAAGTGAGTCCAAGGTTGCCCATGGCTTGTCCCAACACTGAAAATGTGCAAAATGATTTCTAACCAACTTGTTGGTTGGATTTGGATGTAGGACCGAATAACTAAATAGTTTGGCCCTCTTCCTAGTCTAATCCCGGAGCTTTCAACACGCCCCTCTCACCCCCTTTAGTGCTGGAAGCTGGGAGCGTGCCCCAAGTCCCTCACATTTCTGCAATTCGAGTGACTTAGCCCCAACTTGGGGCTAACTAAGGACTTGGGAGCGCGTCATTTAAGGACTATCTATTGTGGAACAATATGATAGGATAATGTTATATCCCATGTTGGTCAAATCATATAATCATTTACATCTTGTTGGAGATGTTGTTTCTGGTTCTACATATCAAAATGTTGATTAGGAATGTGGACTAATATTTTCTAGATAATCAACAACATTAAAATTGCAAATGAAATTGTAATAATGGAGTTGTTGGATTTCAAGAGGTTTCATGTGTATGTGAAAGATATTAAAAACCATTTCTAATGGTGGGAGAAACATGAGTATAAATTCCCTATAGTTAGTTTTTTTGCAAAGCAAATCTTAAAAATTATAAGTTCCCAAATTGAGATTCAACGCATTTTTTCTCTTGTTAGAATTTTGGCAAGCCTTAAGAGATGTCAGTTACAATTTGAAAATTTAGATAAATTTATTTTTGTTAGTCAAAATTGGGCCAATGATCCTAGGGTAGGATGTAATATGCCATCAAGCTTGGTGGAATTCATAGAGAAGGATGAAATTGTACAAGAGTTGGAGGAATCCGAAAGGGAAGAAATTGTAGATATGAATTTTTTATATTAAAAATCTTTTTCATCATTTATTAGTTTACTTAATTCATCATTTAATATGATTATAAGAAAAGAAACAAAAAAACCCCAAAATTAGTAAAATATTATATATATATATATATATATATATATAAAACCTTTGAATTATGATAACCGACTTGTGAGAACCACCATTGAAAATCAAAATTCAAAATTGTGTGAGACCCACCAACCGTGAAAATCATTTAACCATATTTTTTAAAAAATTTTAAAAACCGAGGTGGTTTTCCCAAATGGGAAATTTTTAATTAAAAAATTTGAGGTGATTATTAGAGCATGCCCCAAAAACCGAAACAACATTAATAACTATAATTTGTAAATATGGTGATTTAATAAATAAATTTCCACATAAAAAAAATTAGTTGTTTGATAGTTGCACAATAGTCCTAAATGTGTTTCATATACGATAATTTATGCACATTGTATTCATGCATGTAGTCAACTATGTTTGATTTTTTGAAGAGTTGCATTATAAATATAATGTGCAACTAAGTTAGGAATATAAAAAACAAGCTACACATTGAACAACTTTTTTGCAATTAGTGTACAATTTTCATACATGCAATTACCCCATGTGTCCACATTCCCGCCATCCATGAGGTACAAGCTTTGTAATTGATTTTCAATTATGACGTATGTTCATGGAACTAGTTGATCATTAAGTGGCCATTATTGTATTATTGGTTGGCCACTATTGTGCCATAACTATGACACTATGTGGCCATTTGGATGCCACTAGTTACATATGTGCCACTATGGGGCCGCAATATTGGCATTGTTGTACAACTGGATGGCCATTCATTACAATGCCACTATTTGGCTACTAATAAAGTACTACCGATTCACTATCCATGTAAAGTGTGAATTTGCAAACCCCAAATTGGATCCCAATGTTACATAAACTATATTTTAAATGTTTATATTGGAGGCACATCAAAATATTCAAACTTATAAACCTAAATTTTTTAAAGGTTACATGAGCAAGTGTGGAATTGATAATAGCTAATTCTTTTGCAATAACTCCTTGGCATTCACAAAGGTTGCATCTTGTGGCATATATTTAAAGTTTTAACAAAGTTGAAGAAAATGTTCATATTAATCCTTGAACTAAATATTATTTTTAAGTTCAATATATCAAACCATATTTCTTAACTACTTTTCATTTATGCTACAAGGAACATTTGCACTCTACTTTACCATGCTTTCACCTTGCGCTACTTTAGCACTTTCTTACAAAACATGCTCTATTCTTTTCTTCATACTTCTTGTCAACATTGTTGGCATAATGTAAATGATTAGAAAAAGTTGTAAACTACTTATTATTTTGGTTTTTATTTTTAATTTTCAAAAACAAAAAAAGATCCTTGATTTTTTGGTAGAGTCAAATATCTTTAACCAATATTTGTCCAAAAAATAATAACAATAAACCAAAAATTATGGATTCAATATTTCCGTATGGAGACCAAATGTTAAGGACACCCGATGAACTACTGGGTTTTGAAAGGAATAAAATAAGGGAGCAAAAGATAGAATCTTTTTACCTTCCTTGGATAAACAAAAAGTTGAAACACAAAAGGCTTGTCAAAACTTAATAGCATAGATTTATAAACTTTATACAAAAACAAATATGAAGCAAATATAAGTAAGAAGACCTTGCATACAAAAGATAGAATATTCACAACATATATAAATAAATAAAATTAATATAATTTTTATGTAAAAAAAATGACAAAAGAGTTAATTTACTCCAAAATATTCCCCTATATAGTCTTCAAAGGTATAAAACATTAACTACGTTCAAGAAGGATACTCAAAAATGGTGGAATTAATTAATTTGACCCCAAAAAAATCTTTCCTAAAATTACTTAGTTTAATCTAATAAGTAAACCGGTTTTAATAAATCAAAATCGGTAACATCTTTTGGTAAGTTAAATCTGGTAACCGATTTTGATATAAAAAACTAGTAACAAGTTTTAGTAAAATTATACCTTCAACATAGAATTGTCATGATCTCTTATCTCATTAATTGTTTGAATTTATAATCCACAAAGGGACAATTCTTGGACTCATGACCAACTTGTTGACAATATGCACATGTTGCAATTTCAACATTGGGACGTACACCTAAAGTTGGTGTGCTTCGTTGAACTAGTGGTCATTCGATTGTCCCCATAGGTACAACCAGCCAAACATGATGGGTTAGTGGTTGTGTTGTCAAACATCAATAGGTATTGTGATTATTTCTACCTTTCTACATGTGGTTGAAAATTAAATTGACATGAAGATTTCCATTCTAAATTATGTTGTGTTTCCAACTACTTTAAAAGTTGGTTGCATTCCAATTGTGAATCTTTTGTGGTTAAATTCAAAGCGAAAATTGGTTCATAGTATCTAGCAACAAGTGTTGATTGTGATGGTATAATAACAACAAGAATACAATTTCTAGGAGTTGTAGCTTGCCACCTTTGGCTTGGAAAAATTATTTCATCAATATTTCAAATAGGTGCAATTTGATTTCCACCCAATTGTGCATTTAGCCTTGACTACAGACAAATGATGGGTGTCAAAAAGTGACCAATTGAAGGTACTTGTGGTTCCTTTCCATTCTTCCTATTCTGTTAGTATATGTTAAAATGATATCTTTGTTGTCACCTACTATTGGGATTCAATGTTGCGAACATCAACATGTTGAATTCCTTCAGTTTGGGAACTTGGTTGTTTTTGTGATAGTACTATTTAGGCATAGGTTGTTGTGGTGCAACCATTTTTAGTTGCCTTCTAAAGCCTTTTATAACTATTTTCAACATATCTAAGACATGTACAAATATTAATTCCTTAAATATTCTTGATTAACACGTTATTTAGTATAAATAAATAATTAGATTTCCTTAAAAATAACACAAAAATCATAAAGTTTCTAATAATAACTAATATTTCATGGACTATAACTATGTCAAGATATCAACAAGATCCTAAATTTTTTGCTTCAATAGTATAAAATGAAAACAAAAAATTTTATGATTTTCTTCTATAACCAAAGATTATAAGCATGAATGTTTACAATTCCAATCCACTGCATGGTCACCAAATGTTTATGGGTTTTTCTATATGCCCATCAAATTAAATTTCTAATTTTAGTTAACAAGTTCAAGAAAAATGGCAACAAGTACGTAAAAAACAAAATCTATTCATAATTCTAACAAAATGTTTTCAAATTGCGATCAAGAAACAAAACAAAAATAAAATGTTTTATTATCCATTACAAGTTTGAGAAAGAAAATATGAAAACCAAAATCAATCCCCCTATTAAAATATTTGAATGTTATCTTATACTAAATATTTTCCAATAATAACTAGCCAATATAAACATTATGTATATTCAAAAATAAAATCTAAACTAAAACTACCCACATGTTTTATCATTATTGGTTTTCTCCATCACCACTACTGGTTAGAACATTGTACTAGTTCAACATACTACCAAGTCTAGTTCACTACATTGGTTTGACAAATAAATATGTTACAATCAAAATTTTGGGGTCACATCTACTTACCTACCCATTAATTTTACAAATAATAATCCAAAAAATGATTTAAATTTAAGTATAAATTTCACCCAATCAAATGGTCTATTATTTATTAGTGAAATAGTTAGTCATTTTATTAATCAAAATGACAAGGTCCAAATTGACTACCCAATCACATTAGTAGATCATTCATTTTTCTAAACTATTGGAGTTGCATTATAGTTTATGATATCTTAACAAATCAATCAAAATGTGCATGTAGCTTTAGAAACTATGAGAACTAGCTCACAACTTTGTGTTCTTTGATAAATAGGTATTGAAAATTTGTAAGGAAAAATCTTTTACCAATTATAAGTTGACACCGATGGTAGAAATTAATAATATTCAAATACAAGTACATTAGTTTTAGGTTGTTAGCAACCTACTTGCATGATTTGGGTGTGAAGGATCTTGGAAAGACATAATGGGCCTTTGTTGCCTCTTTAAAAATGCATTGGGGTTTTTGTGTCTACCCAAAATTCTAAACATATCATTTGACACTATGACAACCCACTAATCTCATCAATACCATTTTTCCATATCAACACGACCAATATGGAAGTTACATAGAAAATTTTAATCAACATGGATTTTAACTTATTGACCATATGTAAATGCAATAGGATTTAAGTTTATATGCAACCATCATCTACATTTTGAGACCAATGATGACTACCAATTGTATTAAAAAAAGAAAACATATTATTGCCAAGTTTGGTGGCAACAACAATACAACTTCAAAATGTTGATGATGTGATCAAACTTCTTGGTGATCCCATTTTTATGACATTGTCTTCAAAGATATCAATGGGTGCAAACAAGTTAATACGGGTCATTTTAAGTGTAACAAATGGTTTGTGTTTCACATTTTGGGTTGAAAATTAATTTCAATGTGGAAAGTGGTTAATTGTTTTACACAAATATGTTATTAATATAGTATGAAAGCATGTTGTTTGAATTGGAATGAATATAATGATGATAGAATATTTTAAAACACTTATTCAACATTGTAACACATGTTTTTCAACATTGTACAAGGATTTTTATTTTTGAGGAATTTTTTTAATGTGACGTGTTTTCGAGGAGGCTTTCTAGATGTATATTTATGTAATAGTATAATTTACCATTTTTGAAAATCAAAATAAAATTTTAATGATTTTTTTTCCAAAATATTCCAAAAAAACATACAATAGTGGGGGTGGCACCTATTAATTTGTTTACACTTGAATGTAATCCCATCACTATTGCATAACAAACACATTAAATGAAATGTAAAAAAAATTGAATTTTCTAACATGCTAGAAGAAAATTGATTTTATCTTAAATTGAAACCTAATAACCATGTTTCATAACCCTTGAAAAAATTTTCACTTTATGATTTTGACTTTTGATAGTTTTCTTGATTTGTCAAAGCTAGGACATTTTGATCATAGTACGACATATATTTGAAAAATCATTAAACAAACAAACTTTTTTAACCTGCATCTTCGACCTCAATTTTCAAATTGAAATATTGAATGTTTAGGAAAGGCTCCCAATAACGAACACAAATATGAATCAACAAGATGAAACTCCAATTATTTGATGATTACAACATTCCTAGAAACTAATATATCCTAGCAATCTCTTTCAAGTCATCTACTACTTCGCAATTTGGCTTGAATAGTCTTCAAACATCATGAATCCCTTGGGCACAGCACATGGTGACACAATCATTATAACTTTTCATTCATGTTCAAAAATGTCTACTTCATCTAGACATTTCCCTAAACACATGTTTGGAGGTTGATTGTAATCTATCCAAACTAATAACTTAAAATCAACAATCAATTTTTTAAAACAAATTTATCCAATCATATGTGAAAGTAAATAATAGAGACAATTTTTTACCATAGTTTTCATTAAATTATAACAATATGTTATCATAAATTGGCACATTCTAGTTGCGTACATCTCATTCTCATCATATGTATGATGGTGAATAGACCTTCTTTATCCTAACATACAAAGCTATGTAAATCAAACTTTTTATGAAGTGAATTGGTCATGAAATCCATTGTTGCTTCAATGATTATAATTAGATCACCAAAGGATTTATAATTCCCAATAAGGAAGGAAGGATTTGCGCCCAAGTGATGAAATGAAAGAGATACACTAACAACAATTTCACATACAAGTCACATGAAGATCCATAACAAAGAACCTTTTTTTTGGGTTCAATAAGCTTTCTTTTCTCACCCCATGAATGAAAAAGAAGACAATAAAAAAACACCAAGAATTTCTTGTCTTATTTTTGAGTTAACTTGTCATACAACACCGTCCCTCCTACCCTATTCACAAATCATTGTTTGTTGGTATGCAACAACAACATGAATAACAACATGAAACATCTTTTCAAGCCCCTTAAACTTAAAATCTAGGCAATAGAGCTTGTAACCCCAAAAATCCTTTCAATCACCTTAAACCTCGAACCTAAAAATCAAGCAATGAATCTCAAAATGCAAAACAAAAACTTCTAAAATTTGAGGGGATGGGGCACAAAATTTTGATGAAAAAACCAAATACACACATCAATTATAATCCTCTATGCAATTGACAAAAAAAGCCCAACACCCAAAATGCCCACTTGTGGTCAAACATCATTGCCATTTGTCTCAACACTCCAAACCCTAACCCTAATACCCCTTCATTTTGACAATGTGCATATGAGGGGAAAAGTACTAACACCTACATGCCCACATATGGTGCTTGGTGTTTTTTTGGGGGCAAATTTTTACCACATGGTGACCAAAAAAATCCAATGGGATTCATATAAGGGATTTTGTGAAATGAATATGCCAAAGTTGCAAAATTTCAAGGAAGGATTTTATCCCCTGAAATTTGTTGTATTTAGACAATATTTTTGAGCAGTCATTGAAATATAACATGATTAAAAAAATTCAGTTCCTTGCTGACCTACAGCAAAATTTGACTAGTTCCTCATGATTATCAATGTAACTACATTTTAAAATTGAGGGGAAAAAAAATCCCCTCATAGGTGGTAGTGCACCATTGCTGTTTGCATCAACACCCTAAACCCTAATCATAATACTCTTCATGTTTCACCTGATACCTAACCCTAATATCACTTCAGGCAAATTTGACCTTCATTTTAGGAAAACCCACATCCTACACGTTGACGAATTTGGCCAGAAAAGTTGTCATGAAGAGTGGATGGTTCATTCATTGTATTGGGTCTGTGGGTTTTCAATCCTAGTGTATCCTTTAAAAGAAGTTTCCCTTGAAGTCAATTCTTCATGTGTTATTTTTATTTATTTTTTAAAAACAAAAAACCGTTTCCCATTGGAGTCAACAAAACCCATTGTTGAAAACTTATCAATAATCTAGTGACCTAGTCAGAAGGTCAGGTCCATGCATGTGTGCTCGTCTGATCGTATCGTGGAGATCATGGCTGCAATTAATAAATAAGCCTGGGGAGATAAGTTAAAAGATGTACATTGGAGTGGGGATTCGATTTCCCAACTCCCCAACCACAGTCTCAACCAGCTGACCAACATAATGCCTCAATTGTGTTGTTTATGAATGAGGTTTTGGAGACAGGGGTTGCAAAAGGAGTTTGGGGGATGGCCAAGAAAGGTAACAGCTGGAAAGGAAAGACCTCATACAATATAGGTGTAGTGCTTGTATGCACTATACACACTTGTTGTACAATAGTAGAAAAACAAATTTGCCCCCTGCTAAGTTTGATAACCTACTTGGTTTTGCAATGAAATAGTTAATAGTGAGTGGGTAGAGTAGGCTTACCTATAGGTTGGGTGCAAATTAGGGTTTGGATAGAAGTGAATGATGACTGATGTTGAAAACAAAAACTTTGTGTCTGAACTACTGGTGGCATGACTAGTGGGGGACCCAATCCGATTGATTGTTGGGGTTTTTCTTTTGGGGGCGGGGATACCAAATCCAAAAATACAAGTAGTTATATTGTATGCAAGAAGAACATGGGGTTTGGCCTTGTTTGTGACAGGAATAATAAAAGAGAGGATTGGTAGATGAGTGAGGGGGATGATCTGCCGACCAACTAATGAAGCATGATTGATGACTCGGTATGCACAAGTGTTGTGTGGCATATGTCTAGAGGAAGGCTCTCGTAAGAAGAAAAAATGGGTGTTTGTCCCTCACCCACACACCTTTGTTGTATGCCATGCCACTCAAGGGGGCTCTTCTTATAAAATATAGGGTTGTTTGTCCCCCCCAACCTAACCTTGTTGTGTGACATGTGCCCCAAAGGCGCTCTCATAATAAACTTTGGACACTCGTGATAAAATGTAATGTTGTTTGTCCCCAACCATCCTTATTGTGTGGAATGTGCCATGAGGTGCTTGCAAAATACTATAGAGGCAAGTTTGTTCCACTGTGCACACCCCCTTCTGTTGAGAAGAAGAGAATGATCCAAAGTCAGAAGACAAAAGGGTGTGGGAGTGTGTGTCATCATCCTTCTTCATCCTCTCTATCGGACATGGCTCTCTACTTTTGATGGCGGCTGAACAGTTTGAAAGAGTATCATGACAACTTTTTTGTCTTGGAAAGGAGGAGTAACATAGTTCCTTGTTTTGTTCTTCCGGATTTCAATAAAAAGGTTTCCAAAACTTGCTGAAAAAGTAAGTTCCTTCTTTTGAATTCCAAAAAAATAATTAATTAGTCTTGACCTTTTGTATTCACCAAAGAACTTAGAAAGTTGTGCCATGACTCATAGACTTCTCATCCATTTGATGTGCACTATGCCCCCTCCTGTCCCCACTCATAACTTAAATCAACACAATTTTGGGTTATACAACTCAAATGAGGCCATGATTCAGGCTGCGATGCCTTTGAAATCTCATCAAAAGACCCAGTGGTCACTGTTCAGTAGTTATACAAAAGAAGGAACTTGATTGCCTTTTTGTAACAACATCGTTCCCACAGTCAGTTGGGCATGAATGACATAATATTATTTCCTTGGAGTTTCCCATATTTGCCAGTTACCTAGTTCATTGTGCAGACCAAACCTTTTGCTGTGACCAAGTAGCTAAATATAGGAGTTTCCCAACTTTGCCAGTTGGTTAGTTGGGAGGATGGTCATGTGGGCCAAAACATTTGCTCAAAATACCCTGGTGGCTAACTAAAGGAGTTTCCCAACTCTGCCAGTTGGTTGGTTGGTCATGTCCTTTTGGGCCAAAACATATACTGAAAAATCCTAGTTGCTAACTAGAAGGGTTTCCCAACTTTGCCAGTTGGTTGATGGGTCAGGTGTCAGGTCCTTTTGGGCCCAAACATATCCTGAAAAACCCTAGTAGCTGACTAGAAGAGTTTCCCAATTTTGCCAGTGGTTGGTGGGTCGGGTCTTCCAGGGCAGAAAAACATTTGCCCAAAAACCCGAAGAGCTAAGCTAGGGCAGTTTCCCAACTGTCAGTTGGTGGGTGGGTTGGGTCTTGTGGGCCAAAAACATTTGTCAAAAACCCTAACAAGAGTAGTAGCTAACGAGAGTACTAACAACAGACAATAACTAAGTACCCTCAGTTTATATATAATGGGGGTATTAGCCCAGGCCGAAAATGGTGACAAACAGTTTTGAAAATCCAAATTTCATGCAGTCAATAGGAAGGCTCAGCATGCACTCAAAGTGCCTTGATTTTTTTTCTTTCAAGTTTTGGGGGGTGGAGGGAGGGGGCGGAAGGATTTTTTTCTTTTTTTCTTGGTTCCCTTCAAGTTCCAAATGGCTCCCAATTTGTTTCCCAAAGGGTGTTCCCAATAGCACCTTGCTTTAATCCCATATGTTTTGCCCAAAGTCCTCCACTTCTCACCTATATAGGTGGGCCAAAGGAAGAGACACTTCAATTTTCCATAGAATCTTCTATTTTGGGGAACCTCCATAGTTTCAAAAAAAAATAATTGGTGATGGGCCAATCAAATTGGCTCATTGAAAAATAAAAAAGTTGGACTTGTGAGGCACCTCCAACTCATTAATATGAAACAGAATAAGTACCCCCACCATGGGCTAGTGTAAGCCCTAAATTGTATATCCCTGCCATTAGCCTAGGTTGAAAATGGTGACATACGAATGTAGAAATAGAAATTCTGCTCAGCCAATGGTGTTATGCAGCATGCACCCAAGAGGCCCAAGTTTTTTCTTTTGGGAAGCATGGGTTGTGGGGGAGGGGAAACACCTTGTGTTCTCAGAAAGTTCCCAATGTGTTCCCAATGACACCTCAGTTTTATCCCATATGCTTTGCCCAAGATTGTCCTCTTTTCACCTCTATAGGTGGGCTAAACGGCAGGTACTCCTTCTTCCAGTAAAAACTTTGTTTTGGGGAGCCTCCAAAGCTTCATTTTTTTTTGTGGCAGGCCAATCAAAATGACTCATTGTCAAAAATGAAAAGTTGAACTTGGGAGACACCCCATCTAATGAATAAAGATGAAAATAAGTACCCTATCAAGGGTACAAACAAGAGACATACATATATAACCCACCACCACAGCCCTTCTTCCTTTCTTTTCGGTTTCAGGGTTTTGCTCGATTGGCAACATGGCTGGTGCGAGGAGTGCAGAGTTGGCTCCCTCCTCCCTCTGCAATCTTGGGATCCCTTTCTTTGGCATCATTCGAATGGCTGTTGTACACCCCCTATTTAACGCAGAGGAGGCCTCTCTGGCTACTTGATCAGAAAACCCAAATCACAAAAAAACAGAAACGCATCTAGGTAGAGAATCTGGGGTGCCAGAGATATGACTCAATGATTTGTTCATCACTTCAACAGCAACTCTGCACAAAGACAAACTTCCAAGTGCGTGCACACCCAAAAAATAAGAAGAAAGAAAACAAAGGGAATCCCACAAAAGAGCAACATCAACAACAACACTGAACCCATTCATCATAGATTACATCATGAACTTCTTCTTCAAGGACTTTCTTTCTTTCTTCTTCTTCTTCTTCAATCCATGCACGCTCCTTTCTTCAGATTGTAGAAAAAAAGACGTCTTGTAAGAGAACGTCCGTCCACCTGCACTAGTAAGCTATAGCATGTACCCTGTACTTTGAATGATTAAAATACCTAGCGTCAAAATAAGGCCCAGGCCCGCTTTACACTATGGTGAGGGACTATCACCATGGAATTGTTGAGAGCCCTCAAAACACATCCAAAGGCAGGCTGTCCAGTGGAAATTCAGAAATCCTTTATGTGTGGGTGCCTGTTGTCAAGTGTAATGTAAATTGAAAATATACTTTATTGAAAAAAGTACCAACATATCATAACAAAGCCAAAAAAAAAACTAATTATTTTATGTAAACTTTTTTATTTTTAACTTGATATTCTATGTAACTTTTTTTCCCCTACTGGTTAAGGGTTTGTTTTTTTTGTTTCTTCATCACTTTCCTTCCATTTCTTCTTTCTTCACATCCCCCCCCCCGCCCCGCCCCCAAACTTTCTTCATTTTCTTTCATTTCCAGAAGTAGGATCACCATGGATCATAGACAGGAAAATATACGTATAAAAAAAATTGACCAAACATGGCTACTTTGGCCCATGGGCTAACAAACTTATGCTCACCCATTGTTTTTATAAACACATTTTTTTAATTGGAAAAAATGTGCTAAAAAACTCAACCAATTGTGACATTTTTGGACCATGGGCTAATAAACTTTGTGCCCACCTTCAAAAAATATATATTAGACCAATTTGAGAAAAAAAATGTGAAAAAAATCCAAAAAATCATGCTTTTTTTGGCCCATGCACTAACAAATCTCACACCCACCTTAAAAGAATATTAAAAAATTTGAGAAAAAATCATGATAAAAAGTTCATAGAACTCATTGTGGTTTCTTGAGCTCATGGTCTAACAAACTTTTTCATGCCCACTATGGATTAATGGACTTGTTACCCACTAAGTGGGCATGGCAACAAGTCCATTAGAACATGAAACATTATCCATAGTACATTTAATGATGATTTTTCATCCATTTACATTTCACTAGTCCCTTGGCCCTCCAACTTTGTGTAAAGTGAACTTAACCTTGAAATGGTTTTTTTTCCAATCATAGATTTTTTATTGTGATGGTGACAGGCTTTCGGGTTTTAATGTAAAGGGGGCTTAATTTTAGATGTGTGAGTTTTAACATTATAGAGTTGTCTCCACAAAGCTTAGTAAAAATAATTTGACCACTTTTTGATCGGTTAAATTAATCATAACCATTGGCCTACTTGGAAGTAAGGTTTTTATTTTTATTTTTGTATTGTATTGTAGATAATTTGTCTACTCCAAGGCCAGCAAGCACATTAGCCAATCTAGGGACATAGTTCAAGATTTGGTAGAAATTTGAATATAGTTGTAGACTTTGGATGTGTTAAAAATGTTATTTGAAGAATTCATTTTGTAGTCCAAGTGGTTACAATGCAAGAGTAGAAGTTGAAATTTGTGAGCTAATCAATTTTTACTAAAATTGATGTGGCTAATTCAATCAAACTTGAGGGTAAAGGAGGCTAAATATCATGCATCAAGGATATTTTTTCGCCATGAATAAAAATGTTTAGATTCCAAAGCCATAGACTCCAAAGCTGCATATAACATCTCATATAAATTACAATTGTTGAATAAGTTATAACACAAAATAGTGGACAATGATTGAGTTGAGCCTTGGGTAAACCAATACCCACATTGGTAACATCGTAAAAATCTCAAAACCTTTTGAACTTGTTTCTAACATTATAAATATCCCATTCTTAAACTAAATATAACTTTTAGTCAAAATTCAATATTTATGAAACTTAATATGGTGACAAATTTATTTTTAAAATAATTAATATTCCATGCTTTTAGAATAAATTAAGGTCTTTAAGTTTTCTTAAATTTAATACGGCCACTAAGAGACATCAATCAAAAATGGTAAAAATACCAATGTGGGTGTTGGTCAGCTTAGTTGATCATATCATACCATTGCCTTGGCACCTAGACAAAAAAAATTCAATAGTCATTCCTTCAAATCATATTGGCAATATGAATGTGTAAGGGCTAGTTATGGGGCTAAAAATTTGGTGGGAAATGTAGCATTGAAGATAAGTGAGTTCATATGTGTGGTATATTGGTTACATTTAAGGTAGCTAGTGAGTCAATTGGCTAGTTGACAACCTATAACACAAAAGAATGAATTCAATCAACATGTTCATAGGGTTACAATTGGCTAAATGAATGATGACCAAAATATCAACATGGTTTTATCCTTATACCAAACTTTTGTTTTAAGCCAAAATGATTCCAAATTTTACCTTTGTTTCAAGAGTAAATGTAATCAACCATTTTCAAATGTGAAAATTTGACTAAATTTAGCTAAGAAAAAAAACACAAGTTGAATTTAAAAAAAATAGTCTCTCATCTTAATTTGTCCAAAATTTTAATACTCGTGTGGGACTTGGGAAATAATTAACACTTCATGTTGGATGTAATAAACATTGGTAAAAACAAAATTAGGGGTGTGGGTGAATGTGTTTCAAAGGCATTTCCACCAATTGCCTTTTAAACACACATTGCAGCTTTAGTATTCAAAGCCCTTTGTCAAACCTTGCTACAAAATGTGCCATTTGAGCAATACCCTCATTGGCAACCATTTGACAACATGCTTTGTAACCACACCCATGTAATTGTTAAAAACATTTCACACATTTCAAGTTTGCAATTGTAAGGCTCACAAAAAACACAAGCACTCTCAAAACTAGCCATCATTGAAGCTCACAAAAATACAAGCACCCTCTTCTTTTGATGATCACCAAAGCTCACAAGAAATCACAAACACCCTTAGGTTTTAGCTATCATTGAAACTCAGAAGAATCATAAGTATCTTTTTCTTCTAGTCTTCACAAAGCTCACAAAACAATCATAAGCAACTTCAAATTTTGACCATAGTTGAAACTTGTGAAAAATCATAAACATATTTAGATTTTGTCCATTGTTGAAAGTCACAAGAAGACAAAAGCACCCACAAATTCTAAAGGTGCTATTGTTGATTCTTTCTAATTAAAAAAATAATTCACTAGCACATTCCACATCTATATAGGCAAAGGTTTGGCCCTTTTCATGGGCATAATTTTTTTGTGTCTATCTTCAATTGTTTTTGCCCATTGAGGTATATCTCTTAGGATCAACTAACAATGAATGAACACAAAAACTAAATTTTTGGGGTGCTTGAACTTGTCCAATTTCAAAGCTTTCTAAATAACATTTTCATTACAAAGATCATTCTCATTCAATGCAAGAACCACACAATAATTATCACAAAATTAAAAACATTGTGTTTTTATCAAACCCCATTTTGTCTCCAAGCTTCTAGTTAGGTGCTCTCCACAACCAAGAAGTTTGGAATTGTTGTTATAATGTAAAGCTATGCATTCCCAAAAAGCTTGATTTTTGTGTCCACTTCTAATAATTAGATCCTTGGAGATGTGAAACACTTTCCTATATAATTATTTCTCCACAATTTTTTCCCCCTCACTCATTCTTTTAGCTTTTGCATCTTGTGTTGCAATGGTGATATGAAGAACAACAAAAATGAGAAGGATGGTATGTGAGGATGATGATTCTTCTTGAGTCTGCAATCACTTGCCTAGAGGATAAATGCCAAGTTCGACATTGTGCACTACACAGTTTAGTGGTAAGAGGTGGTGTTGGGGTAGGGTTTTGGTAAAGCCTATGATGCAGCCTGCCACAACGCCATTCACATGCCCATTGCAAGGTGTATTAAAATTTAGTAATTACAATTGCAATTCTCAAACTGAAAAATATTGCACAAAAGTTTCTAACTATATCAACAACAACATACTCTTTTTGAAGACCACAACTACAAATTCAACTCGACTATCTAGGAGGAAGATGAAACAAGCACTGAGAAAACCGAGATATAAATAATTTTAATTGCAATAATTTTGCATCAATTCATAAACATGAACAAAAACTAGTGTTTATGTCTCTGTTAAGAATTTAAGATAGGTGTTTGTTTGTTTGGATCTAATTGCAGAGCACACTGGGATCCTGCCAAACTGTGGGGCCTCTCACTTCTCTGTTTTAGTACAGTTGAAAGCCCTGGATGAATGGTGTGCATGGTTATTGTTTCACAAATTAAAATTATTGTAGCAAGGTTCATTAAGCACTTTGAAGTTAAGCCCAATTCAACCACTCTGGTATTAGGATGGGAGACCTTAGAGGAGGTTTGTAGGTTTGATATACTTGGGCCCAACGGCACAGGGACCCTTAGTACTAATTAAATACGAAGATCAGGGGCAGCATTTCTTTGGGGGACTAATTTTCACCACTTGGCAACAAAGAAAAATCAAGTGCAACTCATACAAAGGATTTTTGTTTCAAAAAAAATGCACCAAAGCCTTCAGATTCGGAGGAATGTTTTTTCTGAAATCACCATATTTAGGCAATAGGTTCGAACAAGTAGCCAAAATATAGTTCTTAAGTTTCCTAATTTCATATCTGATCTGTAGCCAAATTTGGCTAATTCCTCTTGTGATGATCACCAGTGTGGCTACCAAGGTTTTCTTTGGAAAACTTGCTGACAAAAAAAAAGGGGCAGCAACCTGTTCGAAGGATTTTTTGGGAAAAAAGGCTCAAAGTAACCATTTAGACCATTTGTTCTTGTATGTCACCAGTATATGCCGAGGTTTGCAAAAAAAATTCTGCTTTTCTCTCTCACCTCTAGCCAAATTTGGCTAAGTCCTCTTGTGGATGATCACAGGTTCGCCTGCCTCGCAAAATTGGGGAAAAAAATCCCCAGTGGCTCCCCCACCCCCAAAAAATAACAAAAACCTCATAAGCGGCCCGCTTAGTGCTAATTAAATATGAAGATCATGGTGGAAGAACATTAAGTTGATTCATAAGTACTTACTTAATGAGTGGTTTTTTTAATTAAGAGAGAGGAGGGGAGGAAGAGGAAGTAGCGAATTTTAAGGTACTTGTGATCTTCTGCAACAACATCAACAACTGCGTTTAATGAAGAAGCATAAGTTAGGCCTTACGTAATGGAGTAGTGGGAGAGAAAGATACAGACTCCAGAGAGATCCTTTGATATTCTCTTGTGTTTGGTTGTATAATCCTCCTTCTAAGTTAGTGTTGTTTTTTGTGTGGGTCAATTTGGTTTTGTAGCCAAGGTGGCGATGATCCATTCGAGGATTTAGCCAAATTTGGGTACGAGCTTAATATGAAAGTAAAATTCCTTGAACACCCTTCCATATTTTTTGGTTACATACTGTAACAATGTATACAAATCTGGCTATTTTTTAATTAATTTTTTTCCAAATTATGGCTATTGAAAATCTCAAAAAGCACTTGATTCTATCGCTTCTAGAATTTGACATAACTTTTTGGCGATTTATATATAGTCAGCAAGAAAAAAGGGCTGCTCTAAGTTATCTAAGTTATCCATGCATCATCCCACTAACTAACGTTTGACACCCCATTTTGATGAGTGAGTTGAGCATGCCTGCAGCAGCCGGATCAGAAGCTCTTTAATTACTTGCGGCACGGCGTAAACATAACGCATCAGCTATAGATAGATACATAGCTACCTACCTAGCTGCATTGACAGTGAAAGAAGGGCAGATGTAATTGCAAGGCGTACAAATAGGGAGGGGCGCGGGGGAGCACCAACTGCGACTGCGGTGCTGTTCTTTAAAGAGGTCCACGGAGATTTCTTTTAAAATCGCTGCTGCTGCAGCAGAAGCACCACCAATTGCTTCTGCACTTGGCTTCCGTTCTTCTTCCTTCCCTCCAACTCTTGCACTTTCTCTCTCTCTCTCTCTCTTTCCTTCCTGTGCATACCGTGTGCATACCGTCCTGTCTCCAGACGATCTTCGCACTCGGAATCGGCAGCCCCAAAAGAGCATCCTGACGGTTAACGGGCGAATGAAAATAAAAATACAGAATACCAACGCACATTCCGTGAATATGCGAATCCGAAATACGGATACGAACGGAACTATGCAGCCGTTCAACGTCAACATCGTCCTGCACCTACCACTCTCTTACCAACTGGTTAATTACTACCTACTGTCCTCGTCCTGACGCCCGGAGAAACACAGGCAATATTATAATATGTTTTTTTTTCTTTTGGCTTTTCTGCTTTTCAGGATAGTTCTGTTTTATTCTATGCGTTTAAGATTGTGCCAATTTCCAAATGTGTAAAGAGGGAACATTTGTTTTCTAGTGGACCCATTTTTTAAAAATTAAAAAAATATATATAATGTTTTACATTCATAGGTTTGATGTTTTAATAAGATGGATGGTTGGGTTGTAATAGTAGTGTTTCATGTTGAGTGAACTTCTAAATCTTATGATGTGGCCGAGGTACAGGCAAGGAACATTCCCATGATGTAGGGCCTGACTCAAGACTGAGGCGACAGCCAAATCCGGCCCCACATTTCTGGAATGTCCCCCACTGCAGGGCCTTACCCATCACATTACAACAATCACCTTGGTCTAAGTTCAGCGCTGCATTTTGGGAATTTCCCTCACCCAAGGCCCGCCTTACCCACCATAAAGCATGAGGCAAAACTTTATGATTGGCGTAAGTGTGTAAAGATCACAAGGTGATAGGAGTGGGAAGCACCTTACACCTACAAGTAGCCTCTTACACCTACAACAAGTCTCTCATTTGCCTTGTTGTTATTGTTATAGAGCTTGTGCAAGGTATTCTCAAGCATCCCACCAGCAACAATAATGCCAGTTAAGAATCGCACTTTGTCCATTCACTTGATACAAGATGTAGTAAAATATCTCTTTTTTCTTTTAACAAAAATATGTTGAAAAGACTCGTATTAACTTTGTTACAAGACAAGATTTTGTCCACCACAGCTTGCCTTTGCCTTATTACAATTAAGGGCATTTCACATTAGGGCCTGATTTATAAGTCCTGACTCAATCCTGCAATCCGGTTGGCCTAAGGCTCCAAATCAGGATCAAGTCTTTCACACTATCGCCCAATATAGGAGTCCCAACCATGAGTGGGAGTGTTACATGACCACACTTTTTGATTCCATGGGTTGGTACTTAGGCAAGGAGTTGGGTTCAGCAAAAATGGAAACCCAACTCCAAAGACAAGTCCCCATTAAGTTTTTAATTAAAATAATCAAAAATTGATTTGATCTCGTCCATTCATCAAAAGAGCAGTTATGACTTTATTATTATTATTATTATTTCTCATCATATAGAGCACACACTCACTGATGGACTTTGAAGTCCTCATAGGACTTGCGTCTTGGGCTTGGGACTTCACACTATGGCACACCAACTCCCAAGAATAATATTGTTTGTCATATGTCAACGGTCTGATTTCCATGGGACTTTGCCTCTTTTGGGACTTATGGGCCCTGAGACATAGTGTGAAGCTACCCTAGTGGCTCTTATACTCTCAAGCTCATGAACCATGTAAATTGAACTAGGGTAGACCAACCCATCACTCATTGGCTGCCTATGACCGAACAGTTATTTATATTTTATCATATGTGGTTCATTTTGAATGATGTAAAATGTTGTGAGAGCGCTACCTCAAGCACTAGAAATCATCTTTGAAATGCAAAGGAAAAGGAGTAATGAAAAAATAACAAGAAGAAAAATAAGCTTTCCAACTTACGAAATGTGTTTTTTTCTTTTTTTCTTCTCTTTGCACCTCTCCTACTTTCAAATCTCATAACTTTGTTATTTTTCATTCATTTTAAACAATTTAAAGTGCTATAGGAGTGGCACCTGAAGGTCTACAAATCATCTTTGAACTCTACTAACAACAGAGCAACAATCAAGGAATTTTTTGGGTGTTTAGGAATCAGCTTTGTAGCATGCGATGGTTTGTTTTTTTGAGTTTTTGACCCTGTTTTACTTTGGGGGCTGTAACTTTCTCATTTCTAATCTGTGTTGGATGATTGTTAGCATGCGGGATGCGCTACAAGAGGAGGGGTTCAAGTTTTGTTTGGATATTGGAAACACAGAGCCCTCCTCAGGTCTGCCCTGAGGGCTTAAGTGTTCAATCACTGATCGGTCTACCCTATGGCTTTGTTGTTTACAGATAATGTGCTATTTGGTGGCCACTATGTGAATATTGCCTTAGAGGGCTTCTTGAGACTGTTACCACATGGCAGTCACTTTAGGTTGTCATTTCTACCCAGATTTCATAATTCTGAAATTGATGAACCCTTGTCCTTCTTTCTTTTTAAGAATATTTTTCCATTTGCACCCAGTGCTATAACTTTGTAAGGATACTTCAGGATTTGTCATACTCCCAATTGCCTGATTATAATGTAGGAAAATTCTATTTTGTTGGGTACCTTGTGCAATTTTGTATTTTGTGTTTTCATATCATACAAAGAATTGGAAATTTGCTTTGCATTTCACCCTAGTAATGTTACCCGTGTTGCATATTGTAAACCTTGTTGACAGAGCATTATTATTAAACCTTCAACATGCAACAATCAGTAGCCCATATTTTGAGGAGTTGTAACTTGTGGCAACTGGGTTGATTGAGGTGAAGTGCAGGTGTTTTAACGAGGCAACAGCTTTGGTAGACCAACAACTTTTGTCCTCTGGTTTGGGAGGAGTACTAATCTTTCCTTGTTTAATGTTTAATCCTTACTTTTCAATCTTTTTGCAGCACTTTTCACCAGTTCATTAGCCTCAAAGGATCACAATATTATTATTTAATCAAGCTACTGTAAAGTTGATAACTCAAGCCAAAAGCTTTTGGGTGGGCCACAAGTTGTGCTGTCTTCACCAACTTGTGTGGTCCTTTGGTTTGGGAGAAGTACTAATTTTCCTTGTTTAATGTTAAATCCATACTTTTCAATCTTTTTGCAGAGCTTTTCACCAGTTCATTAGCCTCAAAGCACTGCAATATTTTTTGTTCAATCAAAGCTATCATAAAGCTAAAGCTCAAGGCATTGGGATTGATGATGACTATGCAAATGCACCATTCAACAATAATCTTGTGGGTACATGGTCCTCAAATGCTTGAGGGAAGTTAGTTGGGTAATTAGATTTTCCTAGCAATGGTTAGAAAGTGACCATGTCAAAATGGAGGCCATAGCCTTATTTATATTCCTAGGAACAGACCAAAGACATGACCAGAACTCCCTATCATGGGTACATTATGGATAAACCTATTGTACACTTTTCAAATGGAGTGACTTTTTTCTTTTTCTTTTCTTTCAGTGGCTTAAATTCTAAATGAATGTGCTAATTTGTGAGTGGAAGATGTATGAGCTGAAATATGTGTTAATGCCTGAATTACTTACACAAAACTAAATTATATTAGTTGGAATTAGGCTAACTTAGCTTGCAAGGATGATGTACAAGGGTATAGATGAACTTTAAAAAGCCCACTTTCTTCTTCTTCTTCTTCTTCCTCCTCCTCCCTGCAACAACATCACATATGTGGCCTAGTGGCTGAGCGGTTGGCAGAAAGACATGGGGGGCCATATGGCCAACAACAACTGCCAACAACAACAGTCTTCCTGAAATCACTCAGGTATTGTTGACTAGCCAAGGAAAAACCCACAAAAGTCAAGTGAGAAATTGCAGTAAAAAAGCAAGACACAAAATCAGTACTTTTTATGTACTTACCTAAAGGTCATTCAATGGCACTTGGCTTTTATAATTGAAACAGAAATGAAACAAAACAACAAAGAAAGTTGAATCAACAATATGCCCAAATTGGGTTGTGAAATCCGACAATAATCACAAGGGAGGGGTGGATCATCATCACATAATGGCTTTTCCCCTTGAGACAATGTCGGAACTCACAACAATGGTCAAGATAAGAAATGTTCCGTGAAGTTCCCAAAAATTATGATGAACTTGTCATAATTTTAAGTTCATTGCAACAGTTAGTGAACATTCCTTGAGGTGTGGGACCAAATGAAAACTACCTACGTCATTCATTGGAGTCTCTCCCATTCAGGCAAAGCCAATAACAATAACAATAAGAATTATCATTATAATAACACACCCAAAATGACCCACACAACATAGTTATGTAAAAGATACCCACTAAGCGGCAAAACCACAAGACGCCAAGAAGAGTGTTAGAGTTGAAAACTCAGGTGGATAACTAAAATATACCTAGTAGGGAAAATTAATAGTTGACAGCAAGGGAGTGGGGTAGAAGAGAAAAAAACAAATTTATGTGGCTTGAAGCTAAGTGAGTGCAACCCTTAGGCTTACTTTAGATGGGGTCCAGGGCTCAAATTCTTAGGAACCAATTTGGACTCATTTGAAGTAAATTGAATCCTTGAGTTGGACCCTAGCTTGCATCTTTTAAAATCATGAGCTCTCATTTTTAAACTTTTGTTTTTTTTTGGTTGGTTCAAACCAAGTTGATTTTCCCTCCAAAATGGTGCCATAGAGGTTTAGCCTCAATTTGTCACTTTGGGGTCATGGATGGACCCTGATCTAAAGGCTGTGGGTCCAATTTATGGCCCTCATCCAATAGGATTGCTCTATTTCATTGGACCCTAAAGAACCTTTCTTCACCTGATGCTCCCAGCCAGGATTGGGCAGGACTGATCTTTCAGAAATGGGTCTCTCTTTCTTTCTTCTTTGCACTTTCCTACTTTAAAAAAAAAAACCAAAGTTCACCCCATATTAAACTATTTCGATTCCCTTTTTGTTCTGGATAGGTAAAACTCTTCAAACTGATAACAATACTACCTAATCATCTTTTGTGTGTAGGGCAAGGGCTTAGGACCAACAATGCAGCCACTCGAGAACAAAAAGAGGGCCTTGCACAAGGTGAGAGTGAGCACAGGACCCAAATTCTCAAAATCGACCTGTTTGTAGTACCTTTTCAGGTTTGGCACTCAGGTGTCCAATAATTGTTTTGTTTTTCAAATTTCACTTGGGCAGTAAAATAAATAATTTGTGAAAATTTCGCAATAAATATAGGCGGTTTCATGGGTAGGTTATTGTGACTCTGACTCTCCAACATAATGAGATCTTTAGCGATGTTTTAATTTTTTTTTAAAAATGGGGAGAAATAATGTTCCACCAAACTATAGGATAGAAAAATGTTGCCAATTATTGGATACCTTCTCCCAGTGGTGGACTGGCTTGAAGCAATTCTTGTATTTTTCCCTCCCTTGTAATTTCCTCAAAATTTCCACATTTCAAAGAAGTAATTCCTAATATATTCAACACATTTATAAAAAATTAATTAATATTGAACCTGAGAAGGTATTACAGTAATGTGATAAATATAAATTAGTTGGGAGTTCCTCCCTTCCTTGTTTAGGATTTTTTTTTTTGCAATGAGTCTCTTTGATTGGACTATCACAAAATGTGAACTTTGAAGACTCCCCAATTTAGATGCATTCACTACAAATAATGAACCACATAAACTTCAATATTGGCTCACCTATATAAAGGTTTCAAGAGGACAACATTGGGCAAAGCATATGGGACAAAGTGAGATTCTATTAGGAATGTTGGGGAATAGATTGAGAAATTGGGGAACATGTTGGGAACCCATTGTCAACTTATAACACAAAGTAAGAACTTGGTGAGAACAAACTGAAAACAACAAAATCCAACACCCCCTCCACCCTCTCTCTCAAAACAAAACCGTCTTGAAAAACTTATACACCTTCCAACATTAAAAAAAATAATTTAATGGAAAAATACTTTGTGTCTAGGAAACATGCAAATGTTTCTTTCTTCTTCATGTCTAAGTGCAACAACCATATAAACCCTAATTTGTATTCTTCAAAGAGGGTGAAAATTTCTCTTTCTCACTATTTTGTGGCGTAAGCTAATAATGGGAGGGGCATGAACTTGTGGGGACATAGCATAACTTGATAAGTGTAATGGCCTGAAAACACACTTATGATGCATTCACACTTGATGTTAATCAGTGTTAATTGAAAATCTAGGTGGCATCTTAGGTGACATGTAATGTTAAATATGTGATAACTTAATGTTAAATGAATGTTAACTTACCTTGAAATGTTAAAGGGGTGATAGTTCAATGTTAAATATTAACATAACTTGAAATTTTCATGATAAGTATGTTTAAGTCCTAAATGACTAACATGACGTTATGAGATTCAACTCCTAAACTCCTTAACACCAAGTGTGAATGCACCTTTACTGGATGCAGATCAACAATTGTTTTATAGAAACTTATTGGATTCTTAACTTACGTGAATTTTTTAAACCCACACCACCTTCCTTCTTTTCCCCTTCTTTCCATCCTTGCTTCCTTTACTTCCGCCCCCAACTGCACTGGAGCCTCTTTGTCTGCTTGCACGCTTGCCTACTGCTACTACTACCACTACCAGCAGTGTTTGTACTTTGTACTATTAAGCATGTATAATAAACTCCTTCTCTCTTTCTCTCTTCCACCAAACCAAAACCCTGAACACCATTCCGTCTCCTCTTTCATCTCCATTTGTTGCTCATTGTTTCTTATTGTTCATGTTGCTTGCTGTCGTTGCTTCTGTTTTTCTCAACTTCAACTTTTCATTTTACTAGAAGCCCAGTAGTAGCAGCAGCAGCAGCAGCTACTAGTAGTTCAACACTTAATTTGTTGTTGGTATTTTCATCTTCCTCCCCCCCCTCCCCCTTTCATGTCTAGTACTACCTAGTAGTGTGATTTTGGTTGAGCTTCTTATGTTTTTTCTCTTGGGTATACAAGTATTGTAGTGATTTTTTTAATAAAAAATTTCCTTCCTGTTTCTGTTGTTTGGTGAGTGAGCATTGGAAGTGATGATATTGAGTTTGGTGAAGAAGAAGACGAGGGTTTTTGTTGTTATTGTTGGGTGAGAAAGTGCAGCCACGCCAAGGAAGGTGCGGAAAAATATTAGACTTATTTCTTCTTCCCGTGTTTGTTTGTTGCTTGAAATTCATTTTCTAGTTTTTGTTTTCTAACAGATTTGTGTGAGTCGTTGACATGAGAGAATTTGCTGGAACGGTGATGTTAGTCTGAGCCGTCGTCGTTGTGGTTTTCTCGCCTGGCTCTTGTAATTGTGTGCGACCTGAACTGACGGGGGTTGTGGATTTGACTGAGTTTTGGCGGTTTCAGTAATGATGCAAGCTTTGTAATTTTGTTTTTGTTCCGAATTGTTTTGGGAAGTGTTTTGTGTTTTTGTGAAGCAAAAAAACTTTGTGACGTAGACAAAGCATTTTTTGGTTTTCTTCTTTCTTTCGCTTGCTTTGGTTCGATTGTAGGCTCGAGCTAGCTAACGGGAATTCTGACTTCCATCAGCGAGCGAAGTTGGATGACGTTCTTTCGACTGTGTTTTTTTACCTGCGGGCTTGACATGATGTTTTGCTACTCTATTTGGCAGAGTAATGCAGAGTAGAGCTCTTGTTCTTTTTGCGGCAAGCGAGTACATATCTTCTGCTTCACTCTGCACGCGCTGTGAGTGAAATTTCGTGAAAAAAAAGAAACGGAAACAACAACGGAAGCATCATGCCGCGGAGACGGAAGACACCGAGGGAAGTTGAAGAGCGTCTGCAAGGAGAGGGAACTTCGGCGGAGGACGCACCTGCGGCAGTTGCTTCAATTCCTTCTCCCGCACTGGCAGTGCAGCAGCAGCAGCAGCCTAGGCCAGCTGCGACGCTTGCACAGCAGCAGCAGCATCCTGTTGTTGGGCCAGGGCAAGTGCAAGGGGAAGGTGGCGGTGGTGCGGGAGGAGGATTCGGACGAGGACATGGTGGACCTGGTCCTGGAAGAGGTAGAGGTGTTGGGCCTGGTCCTGGAAGAGGAGGACGACCAGTAACAAGGGGTCGTGGTGGTGGCGGTGGCCAACAACCCCCCCAACCGCAGCAACACAATGTGCCTCAAAACGTTTCTGCTTCGGCAACTTCTTCTTCTTCCCCCCGAGCCTCGCAGTTTCGGGAAGCTCAAGGACCACCAATGCCCACATTGTCGCGTCCAGTTCAGCCAATTCCTCAACAGCAGCAGCATCGCTTGTTTCCTGTCTCTCCAGTTCAACGATATGCAGCAGTCCAGCAACAACAGCCAATGCAGCAGTATGCAGCAGCTACTGCTGTTCCAGTACAAAGTCCAGCAGAGGGCGGCGGGGGGTTTGTTCCTGGCCAAAATGTTGTGGAGCAATTCGGAAGTCTACAAATACAACAACTCCAATCCCCAACAGGTCAAGAGCTTGCGGGTGGTCATGTAATGGAAGAAGAGCAAGCGCCTTCTGCTTCCCCACAGCAACAACCAGTAGTAGCCCCGCCTCCTGTGTCCAGCAAGTCACTCAGATTCCCGCTCAGGCCTGGCAGAGGTCGGATGGGCCAAAAGTGCATTGTGAAAGCAAATCACTTCTTTGCAGAGCTTCCTGACAAAGATCTCCACCAGTATGATGTAAGTTTTGTTTTCACCGATTGGACCAAGCTCTTTGCCTGTGCAAGAGGTCATGCTTGCATGCATGGTACAAATGTCATTCTAGGAGCTAAGAGGATTCTACCAATACCCATCTCAGCTGTTACAAGATGTAAATGGAAAGCTTTGTGATGTTGACACACACAAAATTGAAAAGACCCACATTCCAAACTCTGGTCACCAAGAATGACTGAAAGGAAAAATATAGGTCATGGTTGTTTCTCCTTAATGCCACCCCACAATCCTGAAGTTTAGGTCATGGGTGTTTCTTTCTCCTTAATGCCACTCCGGAATCCTGAAGGTTTATGTGTGATTGATCATACAGGTTGCCATCACTCCAGAGGTCACTTCTCGGGGTTTGAACAGAGCAGTCATGGAACAGCTAGTGAAGCTCCACAGAGAGTCTGCCTTGGGTCGACGATTGCCAGCATATGATGGTCGCAAAAGCTTGTACACTGCTGGACCGTTGCCCTTTCAACTGAAGGAGTTCCAGATAAATCTGCTTGAAGAGGATGATGGCAGCAATACACCTAGGTGGGAAAAGCTTGTTTCTGAACAATATATGTGTGTTTGTTCTGGAGATGAGCATCTGTCTCATTGGCATTTCAATTTACATTCCCTAGAAACCATGTCTATGTTTGATCCAAGTCTCTTCTACTGTGGACATTGTTGATATGAAACAGTGAAATGCCCTTCACTCCTGTCACCAAAGATGTTGGGTCATCTCTATCCTTGCAAAGTCTCTGGGTGCACACTACAAACATCAGTGTTAATTGAGGATTCTGACTATCATCAGGGAGCACCAACAAGCTTTTACCTTGTGGGATATCATTGAGCCCCTCCAAGGGCCTGGTGCAATGGTTGAACTGTGGCTACTTTGAGGAAGCCTTTGAGGGTTAGTGATAACCAGTCTTCATCTAAGGAAGATATTCTCTGAGCAAGTAGCTTCATGATTGCAGAAAGGAACGATCATTCAAGGTGGTTATCAAGTTTGCAGCCCGTGCAGATTTGCATCACCTTGGTCAATTCTTGGCTGGCCGCCAAGCGGATGCTCCTCAGGAAGCTCTTCAGGTTCTTGACATTGTCTTGAGAGAGCTTCCAACCCATCGGTAAGTACACCCATGTTGTCTTTGAAAGTTCTATTAGGTTTGAATTGTGCTGATAGTGTCCTATGTGAATCCCTTGCAATGTGCAGACAGAGCATGCTTATCTGAACTTTGTAGTGCAGGTATTCACCTGTTGGACGGTCCTTCTATTCACCAAACCTTGGTACGAGAAAACCACTGGGAGAGGGATTAGAGAGCTGGCGGGGCTTCTATCAAAGTATACGTCCAACTCAGATGGGCCTTTCTCTGAACATTGGTGAGCAACATCAGTCATTATTCTGAATTAATGCTAAGTTTTGTCAACCAGATGGTAAAAGTAATATCTGGACACATGTTCAAATCATATTGAGTTCCTAGGGTGACAAGGCTCTTCCTGTCTCTTGAAGTCAGATCAAAAAATGAACTACAGATCTCAGATATGTGCCTTGACAGCTTCTGGCATCACATGTGTCACATTTGTAGTTTGTTCAGGGCACAGTAATTTACATGAGGTGCATAGCCACGGCATGTTTCTCACATCTGGAAGTGCTTTTGGTATATTGGGAATAGTAATCATGCCAGACCAGACACTTGCTTCACAATTTCTCACATCTGGAAGTGCCTTTGATATTCTGGTAGACTCATCCCAGGCCCCTTCTCTTCTTGCATGGTTTGTCACAGACATGTCATCAACAGCTTTCATTGAGCCAAAGACTGTGATGGAGTTTATTCGCGATCTGTTGAATAAGGATTTATCTAGAGGCTTGACTGATTCTGATCGAAACAAGGTGTGAGATTTAAGTTTGTTGTATTTTGGCCCACCCATTCTGCTTTGCATTCAACATGTATTCCACGGGAGGGTCAAGTGAGATGGCATGCCTACTGAGTTTTATCTTTGATAGCTGCCATCTCATGTCATGTAGATCTTAAGAGTCTGTTGTTTGCATGTACTTTTGATCTATTTGATAAGTGTCTTGTCTGGCAGATCAAGAGAGCTTTGAAAAGTGTGAAGGTGGAAGTTACCCACCGTGGAAGTATGAGGCGCAAGTATCGAGTCTCTGGGCTCACCAATCAGGCTACAAAAGATCTCCAGTAAGCAGTTCTATGAAGAACCTCATGGCCCCAGACCTACTAGTATTTTTACTTGCATATTGTTTGTGCCACATTTTTTCAGGTGGCATGGTTTGCAGGTACTTCCAGTCCTGAGTTTGTATGGTGGGGTCTCTTGTTTTCTTGGAGGACAGCCAGATTGACATTGGCATATGTATTCCAGATTCCCTGTTGATGAAGAGGGTTCCTTGAAGTCTGTAACTGACTACTTTCGGGAAACTTATGGGTATATCATTCGCCATCCGTTACTTCCTTGTCTTCAAGTTGGCAATCAGCAGCGACCCAACTACCTCCCCATAGAGGTGTGCAAAATTGTGGAAGGTCAGAGATACTCAAAACGTTTGAATGAGAGGCAGATCACAGCTCTTCTGAAAGTCACTTGCCAGCGCCCAAAAGATCGTGAGGAGGACATTCTTCAGGTTTGATTGAGGCCCTGCAGAAACTTTGAATTGGAATGTAAATTTTATTTATGCTTGCACTCCTTGTTAAAATCATGGGTGCACTTTGATGTACACCCCCTGATGTCATGATTTGAATTCTCAATGTCAGATTTAAATTATAAGCTGGTTCTGAATCAGTCCTGAAGATAAGAACATCTGGCTCTTGGGTGACCGGAATGCAGACAGTCCGTCACAATGCATATCATCAGGATCCATATGCACAGGAATTTGGGATTAACATCAGTGCCCAGCTTGCACAAGTGGAGGCTCGAGTTCTGCCTGCACCTCGGGTAAGTTCTAAACAAGGTGGTGGTCTTGTGCTGCAAGTTTTAGATTTTGTCTACTAGAGAATTTTGCTTCTGGTCTGATTTCTTTTTATTCCTGACCTGGGGAGTTGTATGGTGTGCAGCTCAAGTATCATGATACTGGAAGGGAGAAAGAGTGTCTACCACAAGTTGGGCAATGGAACATGATGCACAAGGTATGCTGTGTCAGGGCACATATCTCCTACTGCCATAGGTGGTGGAAAGTTAGGCCCAGGTTATGAGACAAGATGCATTATATCTTTCAGGAATGCTTTTGGGGCAGTTTCTCATTTGTTCCTCTTTTCCTCTGAAGCACTTATCTCATTCCAGCTTCCTTTAGCTGCTTGTAGAGTTGTGCATATGAACACTGAACTTTTTGCTGTTTAAAATGTCTGCTCAATATCAATATCTGCCTTCAGATAACTTGAAATTGTGCCATCAGTTTGGATAGAAATGGAGCAGTACCAAAATATTCCTTGCTGGATCATTCAACATTGCATCTGGGTGGACAGAAAATGGTGAATGGAGGAGTTGTCAACCATTGGGCATGTCTCAACTTTTCAAGAAGTGTGCAAGAGAATTATGCTCATAGCTTTTGTTCTGAGCTAGCTCAGATGTGCCAAACATCTGGAATGGTACCCTACCATACTGAAACTCCCTCGCAGTATCTAGTCATTTTAAGATTGAGCCTCTGTATCCATACCCCCTTCAATGTCTTCTGAAGACTGCTGCCAAGTGTGATTTCTTTCACTAGGTGGTTCATTTATGCATAAGGGCAATCTGTTTGTAGCAGTTCTAACACAAGTGCTGTTTTCTCTAATTTTTTTTGTAACTCCTCTCCTTTCTGTCTGCTGATGTGTTATTGGATGCAACTTTTTCTTGGTTCGTCTCTCAAATCTCTTCAGGTTTTACTTAAATGAGTGTGGAGAAGTCTTGGCTCCAATGAAGATGTTTTAAAGTTTGAAGGCATGCTGTTGATAATTGGTTGCACCCTGTTGGATCTTGCAGGAGTTTCGAAGTGAACCATTCGTTGCAGTTCGTAATGTGCATCCAGAGCATTCAGACCGTGCACTTTTGCAACTTTGTGAAGAAGTGAAGCGAAGGACTGATGGCAAAGGCTTAGATCTCCTCATAGCCATCCTTCCTGACAACAATGGACCCTTGTATGGTATGTAGGTGTCCAGTGTCTTGTTTCTGATGCAGATGGAGAGTTGGTTTCCAACATGAAATGCTGAGTTGACAATAAACCACTATTCAATTCATTTCATCTAAATACTACATGTGACAGGGAAAGTTATTTTCTTCACCTCTCAAAAGTGTAAAGGGGACTGACCTACTATTTCATGTAGGTGATCTGAAAAAGCAGTGTGAGACCAATATTGGAGTAGTCTCACAATGTTGCTTGACCAAGCATGTGTTTAAAATGAGCAAGCAGTATTTGGCAAATGTTGCATTGAAGATCAATGTTAAGGTATATGATCACTTCTCCTTGAGCTTCATACATGAGTGAATTTTCATTCATTGTAAAAGCAGAAGTATGTTTTTGACCCACATAGTTTGCATGATCTGAGTTCTGCTGTGCTTGGCTGTCTTTAACCAGGTTGGAGGTCGGAACACAGTCCTAGTTGATGCACTCTCACGACGAATACCGCTAGTTAGTGACATTCCCACTATCATCTTTGGTGCCGATGTTACCCATCCACATCCTGGAGAGGACACTAGTCCTTCCATTGCAGCAGTGAGTTCTCCCATGTCAATTCACAACTGGGTTGTCCCTCCACAGTTGCTTGAAAGTGTGATTGACATTGTTTTGTCTTGTTCCTCCATGCAACATAAGCATGACATGTCATTTGATGTCTGGTCCTAAATAAGCTTGACTAGCAATGTATGTTTATTGGTGGAAGCAGGTGGTAGCTTCACAAGATTGGCCAGAAGTCACTAAGTATGCAGGCCTGGTGTGTGCTCAAGCACACCGGCAGGAGTTGATCCAAGATCTCTTTGAAACTTGGGTTGATCCCGTGAAAGGTGTTTGTACTGGAGGCATGATCAGGTAGCTACAATCTTATTTTTACCTATGGCTCCTCTATTACTAATAAGCACATGGTGAATTTAAGGAAGGCTAACTTAAACATGGATTCTTTTTAGTAGACTTGTACTTTAGGCCATCATGCCAGCATCTTGTAGTGTCAATGTAGTCTGCAATACTAGTGTAATAGCAAGACAGAGTTGTGATTGCTTGTACAATAGCAGTTCAGAACCTCTTTAGAGAGCTCCTCATGAGTGTCCTTGCTGTTTTTCACAGGGAACTCTTGATATCTTTCCGAAGAGCAACAGGTCAAAAGCCTTTGCGCATCATCTTTTACAGGTTTGTGTGGAAATGATATATGATACCCTAAAGTACGTTGCATATAGGCTTTGTGGCAATCTCGACAAGGTGCCTGTGGTACAGCATGCAGAATTGGGCAGTTGTACAGTAGAATTGCTATTGGATGATATGTGAGCTAGCCAGGCATTGTGGTATGTACTAACAGTTTTGAAATTAGCAGTTGATTAGTTGCAAGGTTATGGTTCTTCCCTGATTGATAGCATGATGCCCAGAAACTACTTTTTTTTGGGGTCTGCAGGGATGGAGTGAGTGAGGGCCAGTTTTATCAGGTCCTGCTTTATGAACTAGATGCCATTCGGAAGGCCTGCGCCTCACTTGAGCCAGATTACCAGCCACCTGTCACTTTTGTGGTGGTTCAAAAACGTCATCACACTCGCCTCTTTGCCTGCAATCACAATGACAACCGTTCCACTGACCGGAGTGGTAACATTCTCCCAGGTTAATCTTCTGGCCCTTATCTCACCCTGCTGGAAGTCAGTGGGACACCATGATTTGAGTGAAAACTATTGGCTTGGAACTGGAATGGCAAGCAAGAGTTGCAGGTGGATATCGTGGTTTTGCACTCTTGGAACTTAGACTTGATCTGTTGCCATAGATATCCTCTAATCATGTCACTGTGGCATCCTTCAGGCACGGTTGTGGACACCAAAATCTGCCACCCCACAGAATTCGATTTCTATCTGTGCAGTCATGCTGGGATTCAGGTTATAATCACAATTTCTGGAACCATGTCTTTTGCACCCTTGAAACGTTGTTTTCTTTTGTGATTTCAGGCTCTCATCATGTCTATCATATGAAAATATGGCATTTTTTTCCAGCTGTTACACCCCAACATGTTTCCACTAGTTTACCCATGCATTGCAATGATCTGATGATTGGAGAATGTTCTGTAATGTTAGGAATGGAGTGGAAGGAATCTTAGATTCAATCTGCTGTAAACTAAGCAATAGATCTTATGGAGTCCTGACAAAGTGGGACCTGGTTATTGTGGGTGGGTGGACATAGGGGACAAGCCGACCTGCCCATTATCATGTGCTTTGGGATGAAAACAAATTTACAGCAGATGGTTTGCAATCTTTGACAAACAATCTCTGTTACACGTGCGCTCCATAACAGAACCCTCTACAGTGAAATTTTGATAGGAAATTGTAATTGGAAGCATGTTGGGCATCTGATGATTTGCTTGTGTGTTCTCATCTCTTTGTTCTGAATCCCTGGTTGATATTCTAGATTAAGCATACTGAGTTAATTATAATGGGTCTTATGGTTGCTGAACCTGTGATTTTACTATTTGAAGGTATGCGCGGTGCACCCGATCAGTTTCAATTGGTGAGCACACACACCTCTGCTTGCCATTTCTTTTTGTCTTCAATAGGTTTTTTTTTTTTGTGCATCCAGAAGACACTGACACAAATTTCCATGTTGTGGCAGTTCCTCCTGCCTACTATGCCCACTTGGCTGCATTTAGGGCAAGGTGCTACATGGACCCAGAGGCATCAGATACTGGGTCAATGACAAGTGGATTTGGAAGCAGAAGTGTCCTCAGTGGCAGTGGCACTAATCGGATGGGTGGTGATGGGTCTGTCCGCTCCCTGCCAGCATTGAAGGACAATGTGAAAAAGGTAATGTTCTATTGTTGATGGCAATTCATTCACCTTCAGCAATGTCAGATCTTGTCCAATAACAGCATGTATCCAAAGGTTAATTGACTGAATATGCTTGCACCTTTTGCAAGTAATACCACAAGTCATCTTCAGTATGCAATATTTAGTTCATAGTTAACACTTTCTGTACGGAAGTTGGGTCACCAAGATCAACCAACAAGAAGGATTCTCAACTGATAAAAATAGAAGTTTTGAAATGTGCAGTTTTGGTTAGTGAAAAATGAAATGATCTTAGTGTGACTACTATTATAGCAATGTATTATTAAAGCTCTACTTGGTTTTCTAAAGAACTGCCTAAAATTATCAGCCTCCTTAATACTGTATATATGATACATCAGTTTATAAAGGGGGGCACATAAATGATGAAATACTTGAGTTGTAGAGCATTTTGTTCTACCTCATTGAACCACCTTATGTTCAATTTTTTTTCTCCTGAAAATTTGTGTCAATCAGGAAGAGTTTTTGTTCACAAGGTGGAAATCCTTGTGTGTTTATTAACTAGGAGTTCACCAAGTGGTCCAACATCCTAACTCTCCATTATATGTAGGGTAAAGCTCCAGGGTGGGGGCATTCAAAAAATAAGGGTCCAAGGACAAGGTGATAGCCAAGTCCTGCTGCACATTTTGGGAACTTCCCTCACCTCTGGGCTTTACCTATCATAAAGCACAAGGTGAATTTTATCATGATCACAAACTTATGTAGATCATGAGGCGGTGGAGATGGAAGGTTGTTACACCTAAAGATCTTACACCTATAAGTGAGCATATGTTTGTTCCTAAACTTAAGGAGAAGGTGTAAGATCTTTCCCCTTTTTCTAGAGGGTGCATTCATTGATACAAGGTGCCCTCCAAATATAGTATGAAATTCCTGTAGGGTTGTGCAAAAGACATTTTGGAACTGTATTAAGTTTTAGATTAAAAGATTAAAAGATTAAAGAGCCAAAGTTGACATTACAAGAGATTTAGATTAAAAGACGCAAGATCTGTTGTATTGTCACTTTAGGCCAATCTCTTAATATTTTTGGCCTTATCCATAAAAGTGACATTACATTGGTTTGCTTAACCTTCACACAGCTGATTAGAGAGCAACTTAGTCTTCTTTGCTATAAAGTGCAAATCACAAAATGCAATTTGCATCTGAACAACAAACCCTTTCTGCTATTTCAGGGGAACACACATGCTTCATTTGGTATGTAGAGTTTATCATACTTATGTGGGCAATCGGTATGACCTATGTACACCCTTTGCCAGACCCAATTATCGATGTTTTATTCCTTGTTTGCTTTCAGGTCTCAACCAGAGCTAAACTCAGTTTGAAGATTCTCAATGTTGATTTGTCTTACATTTAAACCCATTCCCAACTTGTAACATTTGTCTCCTTCCAAGTTTTCTACCCCTCAATATACAATTGAAGTTGGGTTAGCTTGACCAAAATGAAGCATAATCTGTGTCAAGGATGGGTAGACTGTATATCTACTAGTAGATTATGTGAACCCTAATTCATATCTACTAACTTGTGACCATTGCAAACCAATAAAACTAAATTGTCATCAAATCTCTTGCAATCTCCAATGCCTATTTGATAGAGCCATGCTATCATTGACTTTGTTGCAATGTGCTTATGTTATAACTTCTACTGAGAAAAGTTGTGTCCCCAATAACTCATAGTGAAAGGATTACAACAATTTTGATTCGACATCAACATGGTGAAACCTCCTGCTGAATTTAGCAACGAACATATAACAACTAACCTAAAAAAATGTCATTTTCAGGCAGTTTCAAAATGCCCATTCCCATTGTTACAACCTTTGCCTTAATGTTGTGCAAGAAAGGCTTGAGAAAGAAAATATATTAATAAAATACAACATGCATCACACTATGGTACCAAATGTCAACTAAGTTGTACCACATTTCAGTTTTCAATTTAAATGCTATGTGTAACGAACACCACATCACATTATGACTGCCCATTATGGCAGGTGCAAACTCTGAACTAAAAACTTCCCTTACTTGATGTAGAACTTCTCATCTAAATGCATGCACTTCTACAGAACATGCCCATCCATCATATGCACACATAGTTCTTCAAATGTCAATTTCACTTAGGTCAACTTCAAGCAAAACTTTTATGTATCCAAATCTTACACCGATGTGTAATCCATCCATATGGGAAAATATATGAAAGTGTAGGCTAACTAAGGTGGACACATCTAATTCCATCATAAGTCCAAGCTTAAGCACCTTTTGTTGCAAATAGTTTTCATATGCACCATTGACCTCCTTAGGAACATCACCAAAAAATATCTTAAAGCTCACTTTCAAATGGAAGTAATACCTTTGGTAATTACACCATTGAAAAAATGTTTAATTAGGTTTGTCATGTAGGACTTAACATCATTATCTATTTATGAAGGAAGGCAATCTTATATATTAAAGTTACATGTCTGTCTATCCGTCTGTCTGGGCAGTTTTCGGGCACTGCCCGGGCCAGCACGGACCTTTTTTTTTTTTTT
>Ga0116227_10000895_pt1 | contig 62750 bp, 54 predicted proteins | sample S1TSphgellanicum_FD_89693 | JGI IMG/M metagenome (GOLD analysis project Ga0116227, IMG submission 89693) | Host-associated microbial communities from peat moss isolated from Minnesota, USA - S1T2_Fb - Sphagnum magellanicum MG | ecosystem: Host-associated > Plants > Peat moss > Unclassified... | reverse complement strand
ACTAATTACCCCTCCCTTTCTCCTTCCTTCAACTACATTCCCAAAAAATTTTCCCACCCTCCTTGTCCCCCCCCCCCCGTCTTTTTTTTTTTTTTTTTTTGGGGCATTTTGTTTTTTCTTCCCAGTCTTCCTCATTCATTCTGTCATCATCTTCTTCTTCTTCCTCTTATCATCTCCCCATCTAGAATTCATTCCTCATTTATTCTGTCTTCTGTTCTTATCATCCGCATTTAGTAGTCTTCCATCCACCACCTAACCTTTGCTTGTTTGCTTGCTAGGATCCCTCGCTGGCTGCTCATCCGTTGTTGCTACAGCTAGCAAGCTAGCTAGGTAGCTGTGCTAGCTAGATCTATAAGTGTTTAACATGAAGAAGAATCACGTACACAAGCAGCAACAGCAGCAGCAGCTAGCTCTCTGCAGGAATTCCAGCGTACTATGATATCTATGTCGTCCAGATCCCATTTTTTCAAATCTCTCTCTTGCTGCAGCATCATCATCATCAGCATCGTCATCATCATCTCCTCCGTCCCAGCTAGTTAGCTAGGTAGCCAGGCATCCCTCCCTCCCTTCCTCCGTCCCTCCCCAGCGGCTGCTGCCTGCTTCTTCTCCCTTCCACTTTGTCACTAAAGTATACAAGAAGTCTGGAAGTACCAGCCCAACTTTTCTTGTCACCCAAAACTGTAAGTAAGTAGAATTTGCTTTTTCTTGGGAAACAGCGAAAAAAACACACCCACTCACCCCCTCCCCCCCAAAAAACCCCCCACAGAACAGAACAGAACAGAAAAGGAAAGAAAAAAGTGTAGTTTTGTGAGTAAGTAGTTGTAGCCTAGTTAAGAAGAGGCCTTTCAACAAAGGAAGCAAAACAAAAACAAAAACAAAACAAGGGGTGTGTCACACTGTGGCCTTGCCATTTACATTAAAATGTATCTTAAGGCAAAAAGAAGAATTATGGAAACTCAAAATATAATTTCACCATGCAAAAATATAATCTTCAAAAAATCCTTTAAAAGAAACCAAAATCCTTCAAGAGATTATCATAACTCTGATAACTAATCTCAAGTCTCAACACAAGCCAAAAATATCATCTTTCAAAAATCCTCATATTAAAAAAAAAAAGACCTATTATTATTATTATTACCTAGGGTGCCAAAACCCGTTAAGCTACTAGTATACTCTATAATGAATCTCAAACACAATATCCTTGCCTTGGTAAGCAAGGCTAACAAAACCTTGAGGAAATCAAAACTCTAGAGTTCTTCTCTTGAGTTCTCTTTCTCTCCTTGTGTTCTGTCCTTCTTTTTTCTGGTCTGTAATGTTCTGTTCTTCTTTCTGTCCTGTTTCTATTCTGTAATGTTCTGTTCCATAATGTTTTCTGCTCTTATTTCTGGGCTGTTCCGATTCTGTAATGTTCTGTTCTATTTCTGTTTGGGTCAGTTTGGTTCTGTTTTGTTTGTTTCTATGGGAAGGTGTGGGGGCTTTGGGGGGGTTTTTTTTTTTGGGGGGGGGTTTTGGGGTGGGTGGGTTTCTACATGAGGCTATGTCAAAAAGGGCTTTTTGTGACCCAGAAAAATATATTAGTCAAATATCTTTGTGGTGCTGGTGAACTCGGGTGGGAGTTCACCACTGTTTTCGTAACGCGTGTATAAGTCCCATGTGGGTAGTAGTAGTAAGGCCGCCTCCTTTCCTTTCTTTTCCTTCATCCGACTTTGTTTTTCTTGGAGGCCTTTCCAAACGAAGTTGCTCACAATTTTTTGCTTGCCATTTTGTGCATGTTCCATTCGTAAGCAATTGAGTACTAGGTATGTTGTAGTAATGTCCCCACCGCAACCCCCCCCCCTTCAAGATATGGGGGAGGGTTTGGTTTCTTGGATTTCCTGGACCCACAAAGTAATTTGTGTGTGTTTTGTGTCATTTTCTCGTGTCGTTTTGGTGTTGTTTCGTCACAGTTTGGTTTGTCATCTAAAGCTGAGTTGAATTGGGGGAGGTGTGAGGAGAGATTGACAATTGCTTAATACATGAGATTGTGTTTCATAATATGTGACCAGGTTTCTTTTTCCTTTTCTTTTTCCCTTCAATGTAGCCAAAATGGTGATCATCCATAAGAAGATTTAGCCAAATTTGGCTATACATCACATACTAAAAATTAAAATCCTCTACTTTTTTGTCTTCCTGCTGGAAATCGCGGTTTGTTTTTAGGTGGCAAAATTTTGCCACTTGGCAAGAAACAAAAAATGGGACTCTGATTTGTACAAAGGATTTCTATGAAAAAAATGGCCCAAATTCACCATTTTTATGGGATTGCTCTTTCCATATCCCCTTTTTGCGCATTTTAAAGATTATTGGAATGAGAAAATATAATGCCCTTCCTTACTCCAAGGAATCTGAGAAAGAATAAAACAACACCAACATGGTGGCAATCCTTTTGTGAAAACCACAACTAAAAAGATGTGTGAAAACCACAACTAAAACTCATCCTTAATGAGGGACTTCTTACACCTAAGAGAGAACCTTCACCCACTTGTTAGGCTTAAAGTCTTTCTCTCTCTGGCTACTAAATATAACATACCCTCTACTATTATCGCCTTATGATGTATGTATGTTTACACCTCATATAATATAACCCATATACAAACTTTTTGGGATTTTAAATTCAATCTAGCAAAGCATAAATGGAATTCTTTTCCAATTTTTTTGGCGGGTCCATGAGGAGTTTGGTTTTAGGCTTCAAATGCCATGTTGATCAGAGAGTTCCATGTCAATTGAAGAAAGTGGTGGGGGGGGGATATGAAAACAAGGCATACAATGACCTCTCGAGGGGTGGGAGGTTCTACCCAATCACAAGATGCTAAGTTTTAACACAGCTTGCAGTTTGTATGGGATGGGTACAAGTGGGTAGGAAGGGGTAGTACGGTACCCAAGTTTTGATTGTGTTGTGTAAGGCCTTGTGCGCCTCTTTTTAGTCCTCTTACATGGCACAATGCATTTGATTGTGTTGTGTAAGGCCTTGTGCACCTCTTCCTCTTTTTAGTCCCCTTACATGACACAATGCATTGTTTGTCTTGGGTCCAATGATTTTGCAAAATTGTTGTTGGTTTAGGTTTAGGGTTGTCCATGTGCCCATTGTGAAAAAATCATGGAAACAATCATCTATCTTAGGGAGTGTGCTGGGTATGTACATGCAATTGTGCTCATTTTTCCCCCCATCCAAAACTCTAAGTTATGAATAGAAATTTGAACTCTTTTCCTTCAACTATGTGCTCCTCCTGGAGCATGCGCACCAGAGGATCTAATCCCATATTGGATTTGCTTGGCTGCAAGTGGTGGAGATCATCGTCTGCTGGTGACATGGGATTTTTATTCCCGTGTTGGGTCTTTTTATGGCCCAACTTTCTTTCACCTTAGTTTGGAAAATCCATAGGTGAGAAGGCAAGGGTTTAGGGCTTTAGGGTTCAGGGTATATAGCTGAGTCAAAAGGGAGCCACTGCATCTTCACATAGAAACCCCTATCTTGGGGAGCTTCCAAAGTTTCAGTTTAAAAAATTCAAATAGTAATAAATCTTGTGTTATAGGCCAATCAAAATGGCTCATTGCAACAACACAACAACAACCAAAAATAAATAAAGGAACTTGGGAGGCACCCCAATTTAATTAATGAAAGTAACGATAGGTGCCATATAATATAACCAACAATAGAAGTACCCCGTATAATGCATGGATAATAATACCCCTACATGGATACTAAGAGGTTATGTGACCCACCAACCACAAGTGAACAATCCATTGGGACCCCTCATGACTCCGTTGTGGATGAACCACAACCAGAGTTATCATGGTTCCGTGTTAACAACCTATATTATAATCCCTCCTACTTCCCCCTTGCACTACCTTGGTAACAACTTAGGTAAACGCATAAGTATCCTAGGTAACTAGGTAGGTAATTTTAAGTGGTTACTATGTTCATAAGTAGTTAGGTGATGAACTTGGTGGCTAATAGGTAAGTATATTGGCATGCGGATGGTTAATAGTTAGTACAGAGCTAACCACTGTAGTTAGCCAAGGAACAAGAATAGAATGAAAAAGTGTATTCTGTCCACACACAAGCACCATCCATACTTCCATGGCACGCTTGGTGGGTGCTGGCCTATAATAAGTTAGTAAATGAAGACAAAAAATTTGTGTTGGGAAAAACCCTCTTTGAAAAGCCCTATAAGTACTTGGTAGTACTTGGGTGACCTACATCTTTTTGGATCTGCACTCTGTATCTGACTCTGGTCATCATAGGGGGACACTTCCGCAAACTGTCCTCCTCACTCGCTTGCATTTTTACGAGGGAGGGATCACAACAAAAATAAAATATTTGTCTTAACTGGGTTCAAATTGTCGTGCCAAGGACACACTATGAATGGGTGATATGCTCAGGGATTATTTTAGGAATATTTACTATAGTTTCCGTACTTAGGGTTTAGTAAGTAAGTAAATTGATACCAACCAGTTGTTGCACTCCATAGCTACTTAGAATTCCTATCCATATTTCACATTTCCTTTACTTTTAAGTGTCATAGATTCATCATAGTTTGTACCCCTACATCAAAGTCTAACTTGACTTTGGTTACTATTCTAACAAGTTAGTTTAACTCTATGGATCTCCTAGCATTTCACATTGGATTCTTTAATTAACTATAAAATTTTCGCCTTGTTTTTTTTTTTTGTACAATTGAATTGCAAATTGTGAAAGAAGTTTGGTGGTGTGATTAGGAAGAGTTGTTTTGAGGCCGTTTTAGGAGCACATATCTCTTCACTAGTTTGGAGTTTCAACTCCTGTAGGATGTGAGGTCATCTCTTTTGGCATCCGAATCATCCTTGACCTACACTTTGATTAGGCCATGATGCAAGTTGACGTCGAAAATATTTTTAATAACGTTTTTAGAACTGTTATTTTTAGAAAATTGTGTGATGTCGAAGGACTTTTGACGAGCATTGTTCCCCTTTACTAAGTTGTTTTATGGTGCCCATTTTTCTCTTTACTATTAGCATGGGCAGCATGTGAAGGGGTCACCATTATTGAATCATCTTCAAGCATGATACAAGGTGACCCCTTTGGAGGTCTTGAGACCATCACATAAGCCCTTAGCTACATTTTTCCATCCTTAGCGAATGATATCCACATCATGGGCCTTTGAGTGAAATTACATGCGCTTTTGACCACCTTTTGATCCAATTACCTTAATTGGGTTTAAGGTCAAGGTGTCAAAGTGAAAGCTTTGGAATCCATTAGAGATCTCTCCTAGCATACAGATTTTTCAAGGTTACACCTTGGTCACACATGACTTTCACATTTTGGATGTACTAGTGGGTTCTCAAGATTTTGCCACACATTTTGTGGATGAGGCTTTATCTCCGGACGTGGCACATATTAACAATCTTCCCTTCTTGGGAAACGACCAAGTTGTTTTGGGCATTTTGTCTTCATGTGTAGCTCGTCAACCTTCTTATTTCACACGAACAATACCTCCTCCTTCCTGTCTCTTTCGTGGGTTTCGACGGGAGAATTATGTAGGTATGTGAGGACATTATGGGTCCAAGATCGTGGGAGTATTTTTAAAGCCCTTTAACAAAGTGTTAGGCTTGAGTACTGATATCCTTTGGTGGTATAGGCCTTTTTTTCTATGGAGGATTGTGCCCCATTTGTTTTTTTAGGGAGTTGGGTTTTAGTGGTTCCATATTTGTGCTTTAGCTTTTGTATTTTCAATAAACCCGTTTTGGAGGAGTATGTTTCTCAGGTTGAGGGGGGCCCACATTTGTGTCATTCTTACTTACATGTAATGCGAAATGGCTTTCCTCTTGCAGCTAGAGATATGCACCTTTCCTTTGAGAGTCTAGTAATTACCAATGCCTTAGGTCTACAAACATCTTTGATGGATTTCCACCACGACACATCCTTTAGGTCTATCTTGGAGGATGACTCCATTTCCTTAGCATCTAAAGCCCACATTTGTTCTTGTTTGGGCAAGGGGGTTAGGGCTATGGTTGGTTGTTAGGCCATCTATTCGTTTGTTTCATATCACACACTTTATTTTCACCTTCACGTTGCGTTTTCGTTTCGATTTGATTGAGCCCTCGACATCTAATCTTTTCACTTGTGAATGTGGACACGGGTTGGATGCATCTAGCACACATTTAGCTCATTGCATGTTTGGAGGTTAGTGGATAACCACACATGACGCCATTCGAAACATCATGTATGCCTTTACTCGAAAAAATGGACACTCTAAATGGAAAAAATGGTGGTACACCTTTACGTTAAAAGTTTCATTACAAACCGATCTCTACATGACCCGAAAAGACTAGGTCTCCATTGTTGATGTGGTGGTTATTAACCCAACGCGGGAGATAGTGGCTTTAAGTGTCATTACTCAATTAGTAGGTGCAAATACCATTGCTAACTTAACACCATTGCTAAGATCTACAAATATAAAGGGCTTCATGAAAACACCATTTTATGCCGATGGCCATGGAGGTGCATGATGCACCCGTGATATGGATCGTTTTATTAGGGAACGTGTTCGTCTTTTCCACGATAAACAATTAAGAGATCATTTATCTTTATCTTTTTGCATTCAATTTTTCAAGCAACATGTTAATGGTATCTTTTAGCGTGCTTTAACCTTTGCTATAGAAAGGAAGATTGCATTTACGAGTGATACATGTTCTAGACTTCACATTATTATTAAATCTCATGATTTGTGTGCAGGTGACAATAGAGGGGCTGTGGGTGAGATAGTTTCTACCATGAGAGGGATTAGCTTTCTACCTTTTTTTGCTTCCTGCGAGTTGTTGGTCTTTGGGCCTTTCTTTGGCCTTCTCTTGTGATGGTTTCGACCATCAATCCTTTATTTTACCTTCTTCTTGATATTATCATATGAACAAACATCACGATAGTGCAAATTTACATTGAAAAGCAGCCCATGGAAAAGTATTTGCTTCTTGACCTGGGTAACTGGCCAGGTTCAGGCCCAAGGATCAATTGTGACCAAACAATAGGTCACCTCACTGGTGTGAACATAACATGTTTTTGAGGTTTGCTTTTTGTTTTATTAGTCTTCATTTTTGCAGCTGGAATCTTTCCATTACTGCTACAAACAATGCATGGGGAGGCTTTTCTCTTGGTTGGGGTGTTATGGAGTGCAGGAAAGAGGTGGCGCGAATGATGGTGAGGAATGGAGCTGTATTGATGAGGGGAGGTGGAAGGAACGAGGGCGGGAAGAGGACAGAAGGTTGTGGTGGGGTGATGGCTAGGGGAAGGGAAGGGAAAAAGGTGGTAAACAGACAGGGAGGGAGATAGATAAGGGTGGATGTCTGTTTTTGAAAGGAACTTGGCTAGTTGTTGAAATTTTTCTGCTGCGCCAGCAACTTGGCCAAGTAGTTTTGTAAAGGCACTTATGAAAGGTTGGTGCCGAGGTATGATGATGATTTGAGGGATCCGAGCCTTAGAATGGTGGTGCATATTGAGGAGAGTGAGTATCAGGGATGAGGGGTTTGGGTTGCAGTGCCTTGCATTTGTGTTGTCGGCTGTGGTCTGAGTGAGTACCAGAGACCCAGGGGGGAATCCTGAAGGTGGATAGAATGAGTGTATTGAATGAGAATGAAGAAAGGATTTGAGACCAGCAGTGCTACTTATCATTTTGCATGAGAGTTAGTCTCTTTGAGTGGCACTAGCAAGCTTGGTATCAATTGTTCAGAGTTAGGTGTTTCAGAATGCATTTTGGACTCGAGGGTAATCAGGTCATAGGTCTTTAGTCAAGCAAAGTGAAGAAAAGCTGCATTGTTGCATTTTGTGGGGGAACAGGTTAGAGGCTCAATGGATCAAGTGAGCACCAAGAGCTTTGACTTCAAAGGCTATACGTTAATAGGTGTTTGATCTTTGATGAATACATTGGAGCCAGAAAGCTTGTGCTCTATGGAGACTTTCATGAAAGGCAAGGTGTAAGTTTTGAATTCGGTTATCCGCTCTGTCGATTTGTGAGTGTATGAACTGTTTCTGTTCAAAGATCAGTGAATGCATGTAGGAATATTCTGTGATGAGAAGTGAGAGAAAGGGTCAGAGATTGTGGTTTGTCTGAGAAGATCAGAAGAGAGACAACTCTGTTTAGGCCCATACTGGTAGTTAGGTTTGTTGTTTCGTCTCATCACCCTTTCTTTTGGTACCAGAGCTGGTTCAGATCTGGTAGCTTCAGTAGAACCTGTGGATGTCTAGATATAATGATAATTGAAGTATCATGTTTTCATCTAGTGCAGATGAGGTTGGTGGAGAAGAGTTGACACATGAGATTCGTGAACAATGAATTGTCATTAGGTTCGATTATCCGAGGGGGCAGGATGGACCACAGAGAGGAGCGGTAGTCCTACGTTTCCTTGGTTTTGGAGTAATAACACTTGTAGGAATAAACCCAGATGAAGCCCGAGTTAGAGACATAGCAGTAGAAATAGCTCATAGTGGCTTTTATACATGTGCTAAAGTTTGGTTGAAGGTGAGAGATGGAGCAAGGGGATGGGCGTCAACCTCAAAGCTACAGACGCAATACTACTACACCTCGCACCTGGTGTAGAGTAACGCCTTCATTTGCTGAGAGGCTGCGTAGTGCACCTAGGATAGGAGACATTTGGATTCCCAAGCTTGTTGTGTCACCTAACCATTTTGTCAGATTATACATTCCGGGTGTGGAAAACTTGTTTCAGGTTGGAGATCACCTACTCAAGGTGGAACATAGTGGATCAAACTCTCGCCTCATAAGCTAGAGGATATGGTGCAATCAAGAGGAAGGGTGGCAGTTCCAGCAAGAATCCACAGATGAGCAAAGTTTTTCCACTTTTCCATCTGACTTTGTACCTTTGAGACCAGTAGCAAAAGGTGATCAGTCCGAATTTTCAAATTGAATCACGACTGTTTTTTTTTTTTTCTTGAAACTTTAGATTGGAGCAGGACATTTGCAGAATGACTGGCCCCCAGGGAATGGATGAACTGTTTTGGGGGCGAGACCATGAGGACGTCAATGACTGGGCAGAGAGGCTCACCATGGCAGCTGAAGTGCGAGATCTGAATGCAGATAAGCTCTTCAAGATTGCAAAGCTGAATCTGAGAGGCAGAGCCAAGGAATGGTTCAAGAGGTTGCAACCAGCACCAGCAGATTGGGCTGAGTTGAGGACTCTGATACTGTAGAAGTATGGAGATGTTGATGCTGATGACATCAGGATGAAGCTCAATGCCATCAAACAAGAACCCAAGGAGAGAGTTCAAAAATATTATGAACGTCTCGACGAATTGTTTCAGAAGCGCCAGATACAAGACGTCGAGCATAAAAGGAGATTTCTGGCCAAATTGAGGCCAAAAATTCAAAAATTGTGTGTGGTGAGAACGTTTACAGATATTGAGGAGTTAGTTGGTGCTGCAATGGAACTTGAGAGAGTTCTGGGCGAGCTTGGGGAGACTCCTTATGAACCTCTGAGAAAGGAGCAAGAAGAGGAGACCTCGGAAACTATGATGGAGAAATAGGTCACTACATTAAACAACACCCTGATCAACTTCTTCAAGGGGACTGTGCATAATCCAGAAACATCATCTTCTTCCACTGCATTTGGAGGATGCCAAATCTGCAAAAGGGGGGACCATTTGGCCACCACTTGTCCAAGGTTAAATGAAACACGGCCAAAATGTGCCAAGTGTAATATGCCTCATAGGACAGAGAATTGTGGAATAAAATGTACCTTCTGCTCAGGGTTAGGGCATTCTAAGGACAGATGCTGGAAGAAGCCCAAAGATGGGAAATCACACTCTGGAACATCAAACTTCTTGGAGGTGTTGCTGAATGATGAAGCAGCAACCCTGCAACAGCTTAATAAGCTATGTGGGAATGAAAACCTTTTCTCTTACACCCGAGTGCCTAGAAGGAGGGTTCCTGTTGATGTAGCACCAGGAGGGGCTGTGCCGACCCCTGAAGCTGTGGGAGATGGAGTAGGTGCAAGTCAGGATACCTTAGTCAGATCCAAGTTCTTACACACTTCATAAAGGGAAAGGTATCCTTCTCACTTATGGGGACCATTCTGATGAGTCCAAGGGAACTGGAACACTTTGAAAGTTTGGTGAAGCTGGCTAGGAGAAAGAGGGATTCAGAGGCGACTGAAAATCAAGAGTCAGTGGTTTCTACGGTTCCAGCACTGAGGAAGATTTGCATCAACAAGACCCATAGAAGCAAGACGCTGCATTTGCTTGTGGAGATCAACAACTATGTTGTTGAAGGTTTAGTGGATACTAGAGCTTCCATGTTTGTTGTGGTTGTCGCTGTAGTTAGAGAACTAGGCATGATGCATCTCATGACAGGATCGGAGACTTACAAAACCGCGTCAGGAGTTGTTACACAGGCTCTGGGTCGAATTGATGAGGTACCTGTCAAGGTTGGAGGCGTATAGTGTGCCATGACCTTCATGGTCGTGGACACGGACAGTTACGATGTACTCTTGGGATTAGATTTTTTGATGAAAATTGGAGTAGTTGTGGATGTGGAACGGGGTTTAATACAAGTAAGACACGGCCCCGGAAGCAATGTGGAGGTACTACCATTGACAATGGTGAATTTGTTGCAAAGGATGAATTTTGAAACTATGATGCATGAGGCTACGACCATCTGGAAGAACACACACATCAAGGATGATTCTAACTGGATACCAGATCAAGATCGTGTGATCATGACCAAAGAAGATGATGCGTCTACCTCAGATTCAGATACTGGTATTGATGGGAGTGGGCACGGTGATTCGGAGTCTAATCGATTGAAACAAATTGAGTTTGAGGATGAGTTTAGAGATACTAAATTGGAGGATTTGGTGAAGTCAGAAGGGCCGCAAGAGATTTTGCAACTAATACTACAGGAGCAGGTTGACGGGTTCATGGAAGAAGAAATCACAGATGCGGATGATTACGCAGACTGGATGAGATGGGTGTCTGATGTAGAGCAATGTAGACAAGTCGTGTATGAATCCACGCATGATGCAGTTGTTCCACTTTTGCTGTAAAAGCCCAGCCGAGGACACGTTTCTTTAATTCCAGCACTACTGCAGACTATCCAGACGAGAGATGGCAACTTTGATGGCAGCCACACTGAGTAGTTGGCATCATCTAACCATGATGAAATGGATATTAGATGGAGGGAGATCTGTCAACGAATCAGGATTAACACCAGCTTGGAGGAAGGGAGACGACAACAACTCTGGAGAATTTTGGAGCGGTACCAAGATGTTTTTGCTTGGAACAAGGGTGAAATAGGTTGCTGCACTATTGGGGAACACTTTGTGGATACACAAGGGTTCCCACCTTGCAAAGCATCTCCTGGTTGATTATCCTACTGGGAAGAGGCAGAGATGAAGAGGCAAATTGATGTCCTGGTCGATTTGGGCAAGATGAAGTTCAGTAGCTCTGAGTATGCATGTCGGGTTACTCTACTAGTGAAGAAGGATGGGAGTAGACGTTTCTGTGGCGACTATCGACCACTCAACGCACAAACACGTTTAGATTCATTTCCAATGCCACTTGTGGAGGATGTGATTAGTCAACTGGGAAACTCATCATGGTTCACTGCCTTAGACTTATAGTCTGGCTTCTGGCAAATTCGAATGGCTCCAAAAGACATGAAGAAAACGGCTTTAATCACTAAAACCGGGTTGTATGACTGGATTGTCATGCCATTCGGCTTCAAGAATGCAACGAGTATGTTCACCAGAACTATGTTGGAGGTCTTTAAGGACTTGAGTAGCAACTACCTGAAGGTATTTGTTGATGACCTCAATGTGCACAGCGAAAACTGGGAGGAGCATCTGCAACATCTGGGTGTAGTGTTATACAAACTGAGGGAAGTGAATCTCAGACTAAACCCAAACAAGTGTTGTTTTGCTACAAAGAGCATTACATTTCTGGGCCATGTTAATGAGGAGGGCACCAAACTAGATCCTGGCAAAGTTGAAGCAGTTCTGCATTTTCCGTAACCTAAGACCGTCACAAACGTCAGGTCGTTCTTAGGTCTGACCGGGTATTACCGGAATTATGTCCGAGGCCATTCGCGATTGGCAGCTCCACTGTTTGAGTTGACAAAAAAGGATGTTAATTTTGTGTGGGATATGGGCTGTCAACAGGCATTCCAGGAACTGAAGGTAGTGCTGGTTGACGTGCCTATATTTACACGACCTGATTTCAAGAAAACATTCTATTTAGACGTTGACTGGTCACCCAGAGGTGTTGGAGCTATACTGTCAGAAAGAAGGAAGATTTGAGAAGGTGGTGGCTTATGCCAATAAGAGCTTGATAGAAGCACAGAGAAAATTCCATCCCATGGAAGGGGAGTGCTACGCACTAATCTGGGGCATCATGCATTTCAGGCAGTACTTGCACAGGAATCATTTCATTCTGTGCACAGATCACAAACCTCTAGAATGGTTAGCCACTATGTTCGATGTGCATGGCAGGAGAGGCAGGTGGGTAGACATGTTACAGGACTTCAGTTTCAAGATAATCCACCGACCATGACTCCGACATACGAACGTCGATGCTTTGAGTAGGAATCCATTTGGACCAGCCACGGATGATGATGACTTTAGTGAAGAGATCCAAGACATTGGAAATACACTAACTGACACACCTAGAGGAGAAGGGGAGACTCTCTTTGTTCAGACTGGTAAAAAAACATAATGGTTCGGTGTTAGGAGAAAGGACAGGGAATGTGTACAACATCAGGCATGTTGTTTTGGCATCAACCACTGTGATTATGTTAGCAGCCAATAGCTGTATGTGGTTGACGTTGTATCAGAAGAAGACCAGCCCAAGGAGCTTGTTCCATATGAGGCAAAAATTGCAAAGGGTGGTGAGCTTATGCAGGACGATAATGTGGGAGTGGTGCTGAAGAGAAGGAGGCCCCAATAGTATGATAAGCAACAACAATTGGAGCTCGTGTTGGCAGTTCAACAACTGCTTGAATCTGGTGAACATGACTTGGTTCCTATAAGTTCCAATGAGGAGGATGAGTGGGGAGTAGGCACAAGGCACCAAAACATATGGGAGGATGTAACCTGCTTAGATTTACTACAGGGAGGCATGCTACTAAACACTGTTGATCCTATGGAAGCTAAGAGAGCAAGGAAGAGAGTGTTGAACTACCATTGGTGGGATCAATCACTTTATTTCAAGGGGTTACTTGTACCAAGGCCAGAAGATCGCATGGGACTAGTGGTCCGAATGCATAAAGACCTAGGGCATTCTGGAGAAGAAAGAACTTTGGCTGAGATATGTAGGAGGTACTTTTGGCATAATCGGATTGAGGATGTGAAGATTGTTGTGAAGGTATTCAACAGTGTCAGATGGTGAGAAGGATGGGGAGTATACATTCGGAAGATGAAGAGTTGAAGAGTATACCCATTTGTGATTTGTTTCATAGAGTGGCTATGGACACTGTAGGACCATTGCCTGAAACTAAGTCAGGAAACAAGTACATTCTGGTGGCCATTGACCACTATTCTAAATGGTGCGAGGCTAAGGCAGTTGTTGATCATGGTGTTAAGACTACGGCCAGGTTTCTGGAAGATGACATAATCTGTAGGTATGGAGTCCCCAAGTTTGTGCTTACCGACAATGGTGGAGAATGGGCTACAGAATTCGATGTTATGTGCAAGGACTACGGCATCCAACATCAGCACACTACACCCTAGTGGCCTCAATGTAACAGGATGGCGGAGCGTTTGATCAAGATTATCAAACATGACATTACTGTCCTTGCTGCAACACCAGAAAACATAGATTGTTGGGACAAGCATTTGGTTAAGATATTGTTTGGATACAGATGTGGGATCCAGGCTAGCACGAAGTTTTCGCCCTTCATGATTTTGATTGGTCGCACACCCCGTTTCAGGGCAAACAATTACCTGCAACTTTTAACTGCTATAACTGATGACGATGTTGATGTTGAAGTTGCTACAACACAGTTTCTACAGAAGGTGAAGCTTATAACAAGCATCCACGAGAATGTCTTGCTCAATGTGGAACAAGCACAGAAAAAACAAAAGAAGACCTATGATGGCAGAAAAGGTAAGCAGACTTTTGAAGGTCTGGTTGCAAGTGAAACAATGGTGAAAATGAAGAAACCAGGGAAGAAGAAAGCTTTGGCTGCCAGCTGGGAAGGTCCGTACCAATTCATTGGGCATGCAAATGGGAAAGGGAACTATGATCTTGAAGAAGGCAGCAGAATTTGCATCATCCAGGATGCTGATGGACATCAGTGGGAAAGATCTCGTAGGGATCTTCAAATCTATCATGTTCAACCAGATTGAGTGAAGTTGAGGGTCTCAACTTTTTTTAAGAGTCGAGGGGTTACATATGTGACCAAACAATAGGTCACCTCACTGGTGTGAACACAACATGTTTTTGAGGTTTGCTTTTTGTTTATTAGCCATCATTTTTGCAGCCAGAATCTCTCCATTATTGTTGCAGATAATGCATGGGGAGGCTTTTCTCTTGGTAGGGGTGTTATGGAGTGCAAGAAGGAGGTGGCGCGAATGATGGTGAGGGTTGGTGCTGTATTGATGAGGGAAGGTGGAAGGAACGAGGGCAGGAAGAGGACAGAAGGCGGCGGTGGGTTGATAGCTGCGAAGGTCCAGATGAATTGATCGGGAATGTAGATGTGAGACAGAGAGAGAGAGAGGTAGAGAGCTGGTTTTGGCAGAACTTGGCTGGTTGTTGTATTTTTTTGTTGTGCCAGCAGCTTGGCCAAGTAGCTTTGTAAAGGATTTATGAAAGGTTGGTGCCGAGGTATGATGAGGACTTGAGGGATTCGAGCCTTAGAAGGGGTGTGCATGTCAAGGAGAGTGAGTATTAGGGATGAAGGACTTGGGTTGTAGTGCCTTGCATCTATGATGTTGGCTGTGGTCTGAGTGAGTATCAGAGGTCAACGGGGAAATCCTGAAGGTGGATAGAATGAGTGTATCGAGTGAGAATGTGGAAAGGATTTGAGACCAGTAGTGTTGCTAATCATTTTGCATGAGAGTCAGTCTCTTCGAGTAGCATTGGCAAGCGTGGTATAGACTGTTCAGAGTCAGGTGCTTTCAAAGTACATTTTGGATTCGAGGGTAATCAGATCATAGGTTTTTAGTCCAACAAAGTGAAGGAAAGCATGCATTGTTGCATTCTGTGGGGGATCGGGTTAGAGGCTCAAAGGATCAAGTGAACACCGAAAGCTCTGACCTCAAAGGCCATACCTTAATAGGTGTTTGATTTTTGATGAATACACTGGATCCTGAAAGATTGTCCTGTCTGGAGATTTTCATCAAAGGCAAGGTGTAAGTTTTGAATTTGGTATTCTGTTCCGCTGATTTGTGAGTGTATGAGTTGTTCTTGTTCAAAGATCAGTGAATGCATGTAGAAATATTCTGAGATGAGTTTGGAGAGAAAAGGTCAGAGAGAGTGGTTTGACTCGGAAGATTAGAAGGGAGACCACTCTGCTTAGACCCATTCTGGGAGTCAGGTTTGTTGTTTCGTCTTGTCACCCTCTCTTTTGGTTAGAATACCTTTACTTGTTCAAACTTTTACCATACTTGTCAAGTTACCACTGTTTCTAATGAACTTGTGAGAGGTAGTGAAAAATTTGTTAAAGAATAGGTTAAACTTGTTGATCCTTCATTTATTTAACTAGATAGTATAGTAGAACCTTTGGAATTCTAATTTGTTAATTACCTCTTACCCCACACCAAATAGGTATAAGTTAGGAGATTATTTTGATTTCAAGTACCTTGCATGCTACAAAATATTCACAACACCCATAACGACCTTCGAAAAAACACTTGATCCACAGAAGACTATAGTAGTGATAGGCCTTTAGATTTTGAGTCAAGTTGAATCTCTGGAAGAAGTAGGTGCTGAACTTGTCAAAGGAGCCATCAACCAACCGGTTGCAAAAGATCAAGCTAATTTAGGACTTTGAGCTAACATTTCAAGGATGAAATGTAGTTTTCAAAAGGGTATAATGTTACCCATATTTAACAATAGGTGATCTAATAGGTTATAGATTTAGGTAGGTTGTTAAAATTAACATTTGATCTAACCTATTATTTAACCTAACTGGTTACTAAACCTGATAGGTAATATTATACTAGTTTAGTAGATAGGTTGACAGGTAATCAACTGGTAGTTTTTAGAATAGGTGGTAGAATAGGTAGTTGAACAAGTAGTAAAACATGGTGTAGTTTTTTTGAAATTTTGGATTGTTAGTTTAAGTATTGGCTAATGATTGTTTTAATAGTTAGTCATGATTGTTTTATTTTTGAATTAGCTAGTATAAGACTAGATGGACAAACATGTTTGAGAAGAGACCTTTGATTTCATTTTGATTTTGTGTTTTTATTTTTCACTTTGAAACATGAAGCATTTTATTTTCAGTCAACTTTTTTGAAGCTTTGAGTAATTTGTGTACATGTTAGTTTAGGAATTGTAATTAGTTTTAGTTTTGTTAATTTAAATGTACCTGTTGCTGTTTTAAGAACTTGTTGCTGGAAAAAAATCAGAAGTTGAAAAAACTTAATAAAAATAGGAAAACCCGTTAACAGTGTGTGACTTCTTATCAATTTTTACATAACAACCATGGACGAAACCCTTAGTCTGAAGTGAATTCCATCTCAAGGTTATGAACTGATACCAGTCTATCCGGGAGTTAAAATGTCTTTGAAGACTCACCACTGTTCTCCATCAGCTTTGATGATTTCAATCTCTTCATGGGGACTCAAACCAATACGAGCTGGTACACAGACTGAATATCGACCAAGACCCCAAAATTCGCTACCCCCTTGCAGGGGGAAGTGAAGAAACTTGGAACTAAACGCAGTGTAAACGAAGCAAAACGCACACCTACTGACGCTTCGTTTTACAGTCGCAAACAAAGAATGCTAATGTATGGTAAAACACCAAAACTTGCACCTGATGTGACTGTCCCCGACCTGTCTGGGGACAGAGCCTTAAAGGAAAAAGGGTATAAGCAATAGACACCCCAGCCTCCAGGGCCACACGCAAAAGACATGCTTATGGGCTTTCACTAATGCAATTCTTTAAAAGAATTCAAAAGCACTGATCTGAACAATCTCATTGGACACAGATTTTTTCTTCACTCATGGGCACAAGCCTATAAGGCTATTGTAACATTTAAGTGTCTAAAGAGAACACCTCAAAACAATCCAAGGTCCAAATTTAAAAATCTCATTCACCGCTTGTTTATAAAATTTAATTAATCCTAGACCTTGTATATTTGTGAATTCTTTTCCACTGATATTAGAACACTTAGACATATACAGACCATGTTTTTATTTTCACAAAATTTTCAGACAAAAAAATTGGCCATTTTTTTTCTTCCAGAAAACTAGGAATTTACATTTAAAAAATTCCAAAGTTTTCAATCCAAAAAACTACAAATTATCTTGGAAAGAAAAAACGCTGATAATGACAGGGCTAATAGAAAATGGTCAAGTGAAGTTCCCAAAAAATGAACTCACAGAGTTCACACAGTAACACCTGGTGACTCGGTGGGCACCATCTTTTGGGTAGTCTCTCCCTTAAAGGGAGAGCCAATAAATACATTTCATTGAAAGGAAACCATGGCTACGAATCCGCGTTTCTCTGTCATTTATTTTCGGAGTGTCGTGTTTTTCCTCCTCGGGAGTCTAATTATAATTCCATGCGCACGCACGAACGTGCCGAAAATTGAGGAGATACGGCGGGGATCGGCTGTCTTTGCTGCAGTGGCTACATTGGTGCGAACGTCGGAGTGCACTGCACGAACAGCCATCAGGTGTACGTGCTCGATCGATCACCTTCGTCTTTCGTTGTGGCATTCCAGGCTTGGTTTGCTCTTTGGAAGCTCGTTTCTCTTTGTAAGTCAAATCTTCCTTTTTAACGGCGGCCTGTCATGTGTATGATTTTTGAATTGTCCTCATGTTTATAGCGTGGAACCGTGTTGTTAGAGTTGTTTTATACTGGAGGCAAGAGTGAAGGAAATTTGATGTGCAGGTCTCCACGACGTATCACAGTACTTAGTGTAGCATTGTCAGCGGATCGCATATTTCCGACGTGAGACGACAGCAAAAAGACAATCAAATGCTTTAAAACGAAACAGCTGGTCAAGTACTCTCAACAAGGATTTCTACGACCGGGGCTTCTGCATCTGGAGACGATCATATTTCTGTAGGAAGGCGGTTTTTGCGAGTACGATGCATATATAGGGTGGCGTAATTTGTTATCTTGAGACCAGATCTTGATTTACTCATCTCCTGTTTCTAGGTTGAATAGATTACAAGCCTTAAACGCGGGAGAAGAGAAGCGAGAGAAAATTTACGTGGTATGTCTGAAGTTGAAATCTGCTTTTGCAATTTGCTTCCGAATCTAAGTTTGTTTGAAATGATGGTTCCGCCTCGTCGTTTCTGAGAGCAGTCCAAGCTTTTCATAGACGTCCAAACATGCAAAGACCTTAACGATTTTGAAATCATGTCATCATCAACGTCGTCAGAACGTTTGCAATTTTGCCTCCATGGCTGTCCAATTTGGTCTGCGCACATCTTTATCTTTGGGAAGATTTTTCGTTCCCAAAAAATGGAGACAGTGGTTACAGCTCTGTAAAGTTAATTGTTTCTATTTGGCTTGGCATCCGCAGACTTGCAAAGATGCTAAAATCGCAACAAGGAGTCGGCGGACGCCTTGACAGTGCCCAGACTGCAACTCGAGACAAGGCACATCGCATGAGCGGAAGGGATCGTACTAGGGACAAGCTAGAAGATTCTTTTACAAGACATTTGGGATCCAATCTGACAAGAAATGACATGAGGGACGTAGGTACAATCTCTCGCTCTGATCGGTCGAAATCAACTCACAGATCGAGAAGGAAAACCATCGATGGATCGCAAATTGGAGGTCAGATTCCATCACACATACTCGGATACTTGCATGCACTTCTGTATGCGAAATGTTCCCAGGTCTTCAAGGACGTAAGTCAGAAAGAGAGCTCATCATATATGACCTAGATCCTAAACCCAGAACCCTATAGGACTGGGGAATATGGGAAGACTTAGGGTGTCTTTCCATTAGGTTGCTGTGACCACAGTTATACACATTGCAAGCAACAGCCTAATGAAAAGCCATTGGAATGGAGCCTTGTTATTTGCGGCATAGACAGGCGTTCTTCATTGGAAAGTTGCAATGGGATGAAAATATTAAGGTAATCGATGTTAGGAACTCTGGGGGCATTTAACGTGTAGGAACTTTCTTAGGAATTTCAAAAGAACACGTTCACATGAAGAAAATGACAAAGCTCACTCTATGACAGTTCATAGTTTGATCGGTAGAACTCTGAGGTGATTGTGAGCATAACTAACCTGACGGATAGTTGCTGTTGGGGCAGAATCTGTGATCACAACATGGAAAGATATCTCTATAAGGGGCAAGCACCTAATAAACTTGTGGCATGTTTTGACTACGTTTTCAGGGAGATTTGAAGTTCCTCAAGTGTCATATGTTGGCTGTGGGTGCAAGTCACGAAATAGCATTGAACTTGAAGCTGAACATTCATGTCCATCTACACCAGTCAGTGGGAACCATATTGCTGCTGCCTCATGCAGCAAACAGGCTGTGACCCCTTCATCCCTCACTGGCAAGCTTACCAAATCAGTCAGTGGTATCTTTTCAAGGTACCTTGTGCATCCTGAAAATTTTCTGGTACTAAATGCAATCTGATGCTATTTGATTATCAACCCATCATTTGCTAAATATGGGAAGTCTCTTGGGGTTTTCCTCATTCAGACGGTCAAAGTCAATTCAACCAGTATCTGCACCAAACTGGGAGGTGGAGTGGGGTCGTTTTCGGGAGCAACATGATCAAGAAATTAAGGACATGAAGCAAATGTATGCTGACCTTCAATCAATCTGCCAAGAGCTCAAGTCGATTGGTTTGCAGCACGATGATGAGACTTCTCCGTATGCCTCTCCTACACAGATTAATGAAAATCATGGCCAAGGGGTTGCAAACGCCCCTCGACTCTCTGCTAAAAGGACTGCACTAAAGGTAAGTCAGTACCCAGGTTCTGGCATAAAACCTTGTGCTTGTGAAAGGGATGTCAATCTGATCAGGAGGTCAAGATCCGTACCACGAATACGTTCAAATGGTTGCACAGCAGCTCTTTTTGCAAAAGAGACAACCATACCAATCAGTATCCCCATCAAAACCTCCAAGGGTCTTGGGGTTCCTACCATAGCACTTTTTGAAGAAATTGTGCAAGGTCAAAAGGCATTCTTGCGCAGTTTTTGTGCCTCCTTGGTGAGGCATGGGGAAACCCGCGTCTCGTTAGAAAATTCCAATATGGATGTAGGGAACAGGGATGCAATAGGGGCACTGGTCAGCAGGCTTCTACCGAACACCTCATTTGCTAAACGCTGGCACCTCAAATACGGGATTGAGGCCTGGGTGAACAGGGTGGTTCTTCAAGAGTTCAGCAGTGACAACAACTATGGACTGCAGCTGAACACTAGAGAAACTTCTGCAGATCGCAAAGAAACCCAGATTTCGTCGTGGGACGAGTTTCAGAAGCTGGCTGTACTAAACCCTACCGATGCCATTGATCCAGATGGCAAGGCTTATCACTGCAACTTTCATATGTTCTGTAACCGAAAGTTTCAAGTGATTCATGATGAATTGCAATGGTGGGATACCTGGCCAGAACCATTGGTGGAGGAATTCCTGGAAGCTATGAAACATGTTTGGCGAGCTCACAAGCTTTCACTTACATTTACGCCTCCAGCTTCCATCTTTTGTGTCAAATCTTCAACATTGTTTGATGCAAAGTTTATGGATCCTTTAGATGCACTGACTGTAACACAATGTGAAGAATTCTCACAGTCCACTTCAAAGGTTGGCTTCATGGTTACACCTGGATATGTAGTTCAAAATTCCATCATCAAGAGCCAAGTGTATTTGATGCCAAGAGCAGGTCTTATCCAGTCATATTCAAATTGAGGGTACTTAATTACCATTTCCAGGCAACAAAGACATGTGTTATAATTTGATGCAACTGCTTGACTTTTGAGTTCCAAATTGCTGTCAAATTGCCACAACAATTGCCATGTATCCGAATAGATCACTAGATTCAGCCTCATGCTGTTATAAGGACCGGGTAGTGTACTTATAGAATCACAACACTACTTATAGAATCACATTATCTCTCTACTCTTAAAACTTAGACCATGATTTGCCCAGTAATCTATTGGTTTGGACTTGTGCCAATGTAGGTGGTTGCAACTATGGACCATGGAAACATCTAAGAAGCGAAGTATGTCAGAAAAGCATGTACTTATTATTTTAGCATTGGCACCAAAAATACAATATAAAGTGCTTATATTTTTGTGATTTGAAAAAACAACTATCTTTGTGTAAAATTGTTTATTTTATAATCCCATCTTTAGATAACGTCATACTTTGTTTAAACTAATTTTGATTGATGTTCTCACAATTTGAAAAAATAAAATTTGTCACAAATTATTTCACGAAAACAATTTATTATTTTCTTTTGTAAACTAAAGCAAGAATGCTCCTGAATAGTTGATAGTGTTTTTAACTATTGCGAATGCTCCTGAATAGTTGATATTGTTTTCAACTTTTGCTTTATTTATTGCTGCAATACAACTTGCACTATCTGTTTGCACTTAGGGTGCACAGCGCATAATTATATCATGAAATGAAAATTATTAATGAATTACCTAGTCTGATGTGCACATTCCTTCAGTGGAGCCTCATAATCAGATTATTTTAATAGTAACACAAATTGAACCAGCCTGCTTTACCTAGACCGACGTGCACATTCCTTTTGTGGAGTCTCATAGTCAAATTATTTTAATAGTAACACAAACTGAGCCAGCCTGTTTGAGAAGTCACAACTCGGGTGACTGCTGAACTTTGCTTTTCCTTCTTAAGAGCACCTGTCCTCCACACCTCCTATTTGGGCCTCTACCACTGATTATTTCATCCACCAGAGAGTGTCAATTGTTTCCCAAGCAGCACCTATAAACTTGAAAAATTGCTAGGTAAGGTCCAAATTAGTACCCCCCTGTATATAATTGGGGTATTAGTCCAGGTTTAAAATGGTGACTAACTGTTCTGGAAAAAGAAATTTCATGCAGATAATGAGAAGGGCGGGTGGGGGTATTTTCTTTCTTTTGGGTTTTTTTTTGAGGGAGGGGAGGATTTTTGGGGTCTGTTCTCACCATGTTCTCATCATGTTCCCAAGGTGTTCCCATCAGGTTCTGAAAATGTTGCCCAGTTCCCAATGTGTTCCCTAAGATGTGTCCAATAACACTTCATATTTTATCCCATATTGTTTGGCTGTGGTTCAACTTTCATGTAAGTTGTAAAGGGGTTTTGGGGGGAGGGGTTTTGGAGAGAGGGGGGTAAGGGGGGTGTAATGGAAGAATGGCAAAGCATGCTTCTATTTTGGGAGGGAAACATATTTAGGGTTCTATGTTGCCCCAAAAGTGAATTGGTGATGGGTCAATCAAATGGCTCCTTATGAAAAACCCAAATGGGTGCACCCCATCACTAATTAATAGAAGCATGAATAAGTAGGTAAGGTCCAATTGGAAGGGTGTTCTTTGCAAGGGGTATTAGCCCAGGCCAAAAATGGTGACAAAGTCTTTTGGGAAGAGAAACTTCATGCAGCCAATGGGAAGGCCCAAGCATGCAATCAAGGTGCCTTGCTCTTTTTCCTTTTTAGGTTTGTTTTGGGGGGGTTGGGGGGAGTTTTTTGTCATTTTTCCCTGGTTCTCAATGTGTTCTCATTATGTTCCCTTTAAGTTCACAATGGGTTCTCACTATGTTCCCACTGTGTTCCTCAAGTTCCCAACATGTTCTCCATAGCACAGGTCTTACTTTTATCCCATATGCTTTGGCAAATGTTGTTCTCCTTTCACCTATATGTGGCCTGTGTTGTTGGCCCAAGTGTTACCACGTCCTCATCTGATTTTTCCTTCCAAAACCTGGTTATTTGGAATTTATTTGAATATTCAGCAGCAGAAATCACTTAAAAATCAATATCTCCCGCATTCTGAATCCAAATCTTACCAAATAAATTCCATTAAATCCTGCTCATCAGGACCTTTCCAACAACACCAAAGGCACATTCCAATTCTTATGAAATTTTCAGCTACGATTTACTTTAATTTTCAGTGAAGAAATCATTCAATATTCAATTACTTTAGCATTGCGAAGTCCAAACGTCATGGAACTAAGCCTATGCACCCCTCCTTGTCAGGAGCTTTCCAAAGACACCAAGACATGATCTGAAGCATCCTGGTTCGGTGGATCTCATAACTACAAAAGAAAACAAACTACCTTCCTTCATAGGTAGATAGGTGGGCCAAAGGGGAGGAACTCTATGCTTCAAAATTGAACCTTCTATTTTGGGGAGCCTATAGTTTCATGTTTTTTTGAGTGATTGGGCCAATCAAATCGGATTGTTGCAAAAAAAAAAAAAAAACAAGTTGGGAGGCACTTCATCTAATTAATAGGTACCTCAGCTCTTGGAATGGGATATTAGCCCAGGCAAAAAATGGCAATGAACAGTTTTGGAAAGAGAAATTTTGTGCAGCCAGTGGGAAGGCTCAGCATGCACTCATGGACAGTTCAGTTTTTTTTCTCTTTGAGAGGGTGGGCGAGAGGGGAGAAGGATTTTATTTTATTTGTTGTTGTTCTTAATGTGTTTTCATCGTGTTCCCTTGAGGTTCTCATCAAGTTCTCAAAGGATTTTTAAAGTTTCCAATGTGTTCTCAAAGACGTTCCTCAGGATGTTCCCAATAGCACCTCAATTTTATCCCATATGGTTTGCCCAAAGTTCAGCTCCCATGGATATAATTTGAAAAGGTGACATCCAGAGGAGCTCTATTTTGCAACTGCAGGTCCAAAGAACTGCTTCTTTTGGTGCATGCTCAATGATCAAACTGCTGATGGGCCAATCAATATGGCTCCATTAAAAAAAAGAAAAAGTTATGAGCACACCCATGAACTAACTAATATGAATCAAAAATAGGTACTCTAGTTTACTGTACCCTAGTTTAATAGAAGCATGAATAAGTAGGTAAGGAACGACATTACACCCTTAGTTCATGGTCCATTCGCCTAGGCCAAAAATTGTGAAGAACACAAGTAGGCAAAAAAGTTTCTTGCAGCCAATGTGATGAGGCAGTGCTACAGCATTCCAAAGGGGTTCCGGGTTTTCTTTTCTTTTGGGGGAGGGTGGGGATGTTGGATTTTTGTTACTCACATCAAGTTCCCAATGGGTTCCCAATATATTCCCAAAGTTCCCAATAGCTTCTCACTTTATCTCATATCCTTTGCCATAAGTTCCACTCTTGTAACCTTGTAACCTATATAACCAGCCCAAAGGAAGAGATTACAACATATCTATTTTAGGATTGTCCAAAGCTTGATTTTTTATATAATTTGTAATGGGCCAATATAAGACACCCATCACCCAAAAGAAAATTAAAAAAATACTAACTTTGGGATATGAAATACAATAAACTACCTTAATGTTCAGTGTTGAGTGGTTCTCTCCTTTAAAAGAACCTTGGACACCAAGTTAAATGCATTTTCTTAATTTGCTGAAACCTTTGGGTAAGGTTCCAAAGAAAAATTGAAATTTACCAAAACATCCAGATAATGTCCATGTTGATTCCCCAAACTGGTTTTCGGCCATAAGAGTTTAGGTCTTTTGAAAAGGATGTAGTTTTGGTTGCATTTAGGGTTTACAATCATAATTAAAATGACAGTTTTTTAAAAATATTACTAGTATTCAAATAGACACAAAGGAGCATTGAGTCTTTGATTTTGATTCCTTATTCATCATATAGATTGTCATATAAATTCAAAAAGAAAATAACAAATGCAAATAGATGATTTTTTACACATTGCTCAAATTTGAAATTAATGCACAATTATGTTTATAACCAAGCATAAGGATGGAGATACAACAAATCAAAATCTCAAAGTTTAATTGAAAATTTCAAATGAGACTCCCTCATATATACAAGCTTTTGGGCACAAAGACACTAAAACAAACTCAGAAATTTTCATTTTTTACAAATTCCACTAAACACTTCAATACATTTTAAAACTTTTATCAATAACACATGACAACATCTCACAAGTTGCAGAAATCACCTCAAATCCAACACACAAAAGATCACTCAACATATAACAAAACATGCATAAAGAACTAACCTCAAATGATCCATATCACAACCGCACAAGTTGCAAAATTCACCTCACATACACTAACCCACAAAAGCAAAAGAGAACAAAGTTGACTTCAAACCCAACACAAAATTCATGTCCACTAATCTCAAATGAACAAGATGACATCATCAAAATTGACAAATGTGATTTCAAATTTTGGATATGGCATGATCACAAACAACATTTGATAAACCTCACAAACAACATATGACCATATCACAATTGAGCATTCAACTTTGATAAAATACCATAAGGTTCTTTACTAATAGGCCCATCTTATCATTTGAATATATATTGGCACAAAAGTGAATTGATGGAAGACTTGCATCAAATGCATTGAACATCTTTCCAACAGCTAGAGCACAACTTCAGTCTTGGTCTCATCCACAACACAACACATCCCTCTTGCCCACTTGTTTCTGGACCCAAAACAATCAACACAAAAAATAGCTCAAGAAAACAGCATAAACAAAATATGTGAATGTAACATTTGAATCAAATGGTGTGTTGCAAATATGTTAACACTAAAATAGCTATGAAATTTCAACTTGAAAATAAAGCTTCATTGTGTTAATGAAATTTGGTGGAGGTCACAAGTGGCACCCTCCTTTTGGTTTAACCAAACTTTGTCAATATAGTATAAATGGAACTTGTGAATCTTGAATATCAAAATGTAGCTTAGACGATAGAGATATTTGTAAAATCAAGAAAACAAAATTAATACCCTGAGTTTGGTCATTTAGGGGGGTGAAATTAGTAGAAAATAATTTTAAAATATATTGCATTTAAACATGGAATGAAAATAGGGTGAAACTCATATTACATTGAATTTGTGTGGTAATTTAAGTTTCACCCTGTTTTTTTTTTTTTTTAAATGAGCTTTTTGATTATTGGTGTTATTTTTGTGCTTATTATTATCATAATTAATTTGAATCTTGTGCATTGATATTATGGTACGAAGTTTCACCCTTGATTGATTCAATATTTTTTTTTCATTTTACAAATAGTAAGGTTTGAGGTTGAAATAAGGGATAGTGGGTGAAAAGAAAACCCAAGAATAAGGCCATTTTATGAATTTCTTTAATGTGAAAATTATATTTAATTTTTTCAAATTTTTTGCATGTCACTTTTATGATTATAAAATGCTAGCATTAGTGCCATGTATGGTACCTACTTGGGCATTTTAAAGAAAGCAAGCAATCTATTGGGCATGGATATATAACATCCCAACAAATTTCATTTGTGGGTTCTAATATAAACATTTTAATAATAGCTGATAGTGCCCCCTTAAATGATCACTTTTAATCAAGAATATTTTGAAATTTTAAAATATTACTTATACCATAATGTTCAAGTTTATATTCAAAATTTGCCAAGAATAGTTAGACACAAGTTTTTTTACATTATGCCAAAGGATGTTACAATTGCTTTGAAAAGATTTTTGGGTATTTTCTATTCATTAGATTGATTCAAAAAAAAATTGTATGTTCTCACAATATATCATGAATATTATTGTATAAACAAACTTCAAATTTTCAACACCAATTTAAATAACCATTAAATGAAAACATGAAATATAAAAACTAGTTATGTTTGCTTTTGGCTCCTATTAACATGGCATAAATGACATCCCATAACCTACCCCAATGTAGGTCATTAAAAAATATTAATATTTTTATAATTGTATTAATCTATGATATTTTATTTAATGTAATTCGTCATTCATGGATGAAATTAATCTATGACCATTCTTTGACCATTCTTTTCATCTATAATTAATTATATTCCATCATTATCCATTTTTTAATCAACATATGCAATTCATCTATATGGATGAAATTCATATAGGTAGTTGCAAATTATGGTGACTCATTTTGTGTGTCATGTTGGACTTTTTAGAAAATGTATTTTATCCAAATACCACAAATGTATGGTAAAATCATCAATTTGATAAATTATTTTATGAATTAAAATTGCAAACTTGAATAAGAACATGTACATAATGATGAAATTTAATAAATATACATCAAACATATAACAATGGACTTTTGAAATGCAATACAAATGGATTATGGTATTGAATTTGCATAAAGATTCAAAAGTATTTTTCAATATAATTTCATCCCAAGATGTCTTTAAAAAACTCAATATGTGATACACTTGGAAAAAAAAACATGAATTCTCAAAAAAAATTACAAAACACTAAATCAACGAATAGATATTTAAAACTTTTGAATGATTAGATTTGGACCTTATTTTCAAATTTTTTTTATTATAGTCATTTTTTTTTGGATTGATATTTTTTAAAAAACATAGATGTCAAAAGGTTGTCTAATTGGGCTCTTATTCATCTAAACTTCATTAATTTATTAATCACCACCAAATCTTTGTTTAACATTGAGTTTTTAAAGGTTTTACACATTTTAATGTTAAAATGTATTTGTTGAAAATGAATCACCTTAACTTGCAACCATCCATCCATCATCATTCACATTTCATTTTCAATGAATGAACTTCATCCACATTGTTCACTTTTCATGTTTCCAATTATTCCATGTTTTAAAATGAAATTATATTTGAACATTTCATACTTTGTGGGCTTGTTTTAAATTATTGTATTGTTTAATTATAGGATCAAGGTTTAAATTTGGTTTTGTTATAGTTTGTTTTAACTCTAATGCATATTGGAAATTCCTCATTTGTGATAGTTTTCAAGTTCCTAACATAAGGTTATGTGCAATAATTGCATCCATGCACCATATGTTATGTATGGTAAACATTCCCATAAATGTGTTTCAATTTGATGTTCCAAGGTCTGAAAGCAAAAGTCTAAAGGTCTCAAGATTTCCAGTTATGAACATTTTTGTCCAAATGTCGAACCAAATTAGGCTTCATATGGAAGCACCTTGCACTTTGAAAGTTGTCCTTACGATCAAAACACCTTTTCTTTTAGGTATGGTACATTCTCGCATAAATTAAAAGAAATTGCCAAATGTTTTACACAACTTATGTAAATCAACTATAACTTGGTAAACAAAGTAAATATATAATCTTCAATGTAAACATTCATGTGATTACATGTCAAATACACAATGTTTCCAACTCATAAGGAAGTGTAAATCAAACCTCATGACACATTAAAAGTGTTTTTTTAAATTAAAATCATGAATGGATTGAAACATATGTTGGAATCTCAAATGCATTTCAAAATTTGTTGAAAAGTTAATATAAAGATGTTAAGATTTCATGATAAAATAACATATTTGTAAATTCATAAATGGTGATCATAGGTGTTGGAAATTGACAACGGGTCGAGTTAATTTATGTAGTGAGTTACCACTAAGTTATACTCTTTGTTTAATGTATAACTTAAGTAACTAAGAAGTTGATATTTAACACCCGCATTCAATGAACTATTGATCAAGTTACGCACTTAATCACACCCATCAAGTGTTGGAAATATTCGTTCTTGTCAACATAAATCCCTTGGTCAAAATATCTACAACCATATTTTTTGTGTTCCAATACACTAACTTAACAAAACCTTTTTTAGTTTTCATTCACACCAAATGACGAGGAATTCCAATATGCATCATGTAAGCATGAAAGATGAGGTTCTTTGATAAACATATTCAACTTTGATTGTTGTCATATATGACATTAGGTTTCATCTATGGAACACCAATGCTCTCAAAAAATGATGAAAGTCACATTGTTTGCTTGGTTGTTTATGAAGTTGCCATATATTTAACTTTTGTTGATGACATAACAATAGAGGTTTGTTTTATGTTTTTTAAATTGAAGCACCATTTCCCAATAAGAAAACATAACTTGATGTGGATTTGCAATCATCCATACTACCAACCCAATCTACATCACAATATGCACACATTTATGTGTTTTCATAAATAATATCATAATCCCCAATATTGGGACATTGATTTTGTTAAACAGTGATTTTGGAATACACCTAACCCACATTGTTTCCATCAATTCCTTGGCTATGATAGATGTCCCTTTCACAATGCAACTAAGGGTGCAAACGAGATAACAGGAGCCACACTCACCTGCTTTTTTACTACTTTTGTGACTACTTTTTAAAAAATATTCTTAAAATATTCTTGAAATAATTTTTCAAAACATCTTTGAAAAAATCTTTAAATTATTTTTAAAAATTCTTCATACTATTTTATTAAGGTTTATGTTAAAAATGTGGCAAAAAATGTTAGTTTCAAGAAATTTCAAATCCATTCACAAGTCCTTTTATTATTTAAAAACAAATATTACAGTGCATAGTGAGTGTTTTTGTTAATTTTTTTACTCATTGGATTAATTTCAAATTAATTCACATGGTCACATGATATATTAAAAATACAAATATATAAAAAAAATCTTACAATTTCAACATCATAAAATTACGACTTTAAAACATGAAAAAACCAAACAAATGTTACACTTGCTATGGTACGTGTTATTGTGATTACACATTTAGCCCCTCATGTTCATGTTGGAACTTTAGTTATGGTTACAGTTTTTTTTAAACATGCCTAGCCCTAGCTAGGGCTTACATTTTCGTCAAAATGCATATGGCCTTTCTTGTTCCTTTCAAAACCCTGGCTATGGCTTACATTGCCATTAGAATGTGCTTAGCCCCTCATGTTCATGTTGGAACCTTAATTATAACTTATGTTTCTTATGAAGCATGCTTGCTATGGGTTACATTCCCATCAAAATGTACCTAGCCTCGGCTATGGCTTACATTATTTGTGAGAGTTATGAACCTTTGAAAACTTTGTGTCAAATTTGGTTTTTTGGTCATATCTTCTTTGTTTGAGCTTTTTTGGATTTGCAGCTTTGGGATCGTATAGATCATAAAGGAATACATATGTGAGAGAAATTTCATATCATTTGGATCTATATTGAGAGAAATCCAAGCATTTAAAGTTTTAATTTCAGTTTTGAAGTCACCTTTTGAAAGTGATAATTCTTTGTGGTCATCATCAATAGAACTAAAATTTTGAGAAGATATAGAAGACATACATCTAATGTGTCTCCCAAAATCTCAAGGAGTTTGGAGTTGATGAGAACAAATTGTAAGTCATTTTGTGTTTAGGTCCCAGTTTGAGGTGACTTCAAGGAAGTAGCAAGATCTCTCATTTTATGAAGTTAAATGAGCTGAAATTTTGAAAGAAGGTAGTAGACATAGCTTTTCATGTTTGACCAAAATTTCAGATGGATCCAAGGTCATATGTGAGCGATGTAGCTTTGCAAAGTTGCTGTGATGGAAGTTTGTTTTGAGAAAACATCAAAACAATTTTTTGAAATGGAGCAAATACAACTTGGGAGAACTTGAAGGAAATAGTTTGAAGATTGGGAAGCGCAAATACATTATCAAGACCTTCATACAAAAGTGTGATATGTAATCATGTACTTAATACCATATGAAATATTATACAAGATACGTACATATATGTAAAACCCATGTATAGTATAAAATTTCATATAATACTCAAGACATACATACATATGCAAGGTCCATCTTGTTCAACCCTAACCTTAACCCTAATCCTATAAACCTAAGGAACGAAAACCCTAATCCTAATCCTAGAAATGCAAGGAAGGAATTAAAATCATTTGTGAAACCCCAAGAAGACATTGAGTGTTGCTTTGAGAAATGGTAGACGATCTTTCTCAAATTGCAATTGAGAAACTAAACAAGAACAATTTCCAAGTGTGGAAGTTTAGGTTTATGAATTTTTTGATGAGGAAAGGCTACTGGGAATTCATAACTGGTGATGAGAAAGAACCTCCTCTCCCAAAAAACCCCACATAACAACAAATTCAAGCCAATAAAACTTAGCATGAAAAAGCAAGGAAAGTCTTGTATTGGCTTTCTATGAGTGTGTCCGATTCCATGATTATGCATATTCAAGATGCAAAATCACCCAAGCAAGCTTGGGATACATTGGTGAAAATGTATATCACCAATACACAAGCCCGCAAAATGCAGTTCAAGCAAGAGTTGCATAATCTAGAAAAAAACAAGATGAACATTAATGACTATTCTACAAAGGTGAAAAACCTTGTAGATGTTCTTGCATATATAGGAGCCCCTGTAGATGATGAAGATTTTAGTGGCCGTCACCTTGAATGGACTTGGAAAAGACGATAACAAGTCTCGTACTTCAATTGTAGTTCAAAAAACATTTCTTGATTTCCAAGACTTAATAACATTACTTATAAGTGAAAAGATGAGAATTGTTGGTACTTCATCCAATGGAGGATCACAAGAAAGTGTTTTCTACTCAAATACTAATAAAAGTAGAGGTAGAGGTGGTAAAACTTCATTTTGAAGTCGACACGGAAATTTGCATGGTGGACATCATCAACATGAAGGTCAAGCTCATGGAGGTGGACAAGGAAACTTTGGAGGAAAAAGAAGTCGAGGAAGTCATGGAGGTCATGGTGGAAGTCATCGAAGTTAACAACCAAACAACAATTCAAATTGTTATTACTACGGGAAACCTAGGCACGTAGCGAAAAACTATTATCAAAAGGAGCATGATGCACGAAATGGAAAGCTGCAACAAAGGAATTATGCATCAATTAACAATCAAGGTGATGAGTAATTGTTTATGATGCAACACATGGCAAATTCAATGATAGGAGGTGTATAACAATGTTTGGTATATGGATTCTGGAGCTTCAAACCACATGACTAATCATGGAGAATGGTTTAGAGACACAAAGGATTTGAAGACACCGGGGTTTGTGAAAACTAGTGATGACACTACACATCCCATCACACAAATTGGCAAGGTGCCATTGTCCATGCAATATGGGCAAACAAAGTACTTGAAAGATGTACTTCATGCTCCAACCGTAACAAAAAATTTGGTCTTCGTAGACCAAATGGTGGAACAAGGTTTATAGGTGACATTCAACCCAAATGGATGTTTTGTGGAAGACATGAAGAACTAAGGCATATTGATTGCAAAAGGGGAAAGGAATGGACGAATGTTCACCTTGGATGTGAACGTGCCTGAGGTGAATTTCATGTTATTCACACATGGAAAAGGAGCTAGAGACATTGGAATTTGGCACAAGCGGGTTGGCCATGTTAATCTCTAACGTCTTAAACTGATGGAGAAACAGAATATTGTTGGAGGCCTTCCCAAATTTGGAATAGAAGAGGTGATGTCAAAAGTTTGTGAAGCATGCTAATTGGGGAAGCAAGTTAGGCATCCATTCCCAGCACAAACAACCCATGTAAGTTCCAAACCTTTGGAAATGATCCATTCAAATGTGTGGACCACAAAGATAGAATCCATTGGAGGATGCAAGTACTACATGAGTTTCATTCATGACCACACAAGGAAGGTGTGGGTCTACTTCATGAAACACAAAGGTGAAATGTTTCAACATTTTTTGAATTTCAAAGCAATGGTGGAGAAGGAGAAGGGTGTAAGCATCAATTGCCTAAGGTCCGATGGAAAGGGAGAGTATTTTTCAAATGAATCAGTGACTACTTGAAGGAGCATGGAATTCAAAGGAAGTACTCATGTAGTTATTCCCCACAGCAAAATGGAGTTGCTGAAAAGAAAAACAGGCACATTGTAGAAATAACATGTGCCATGTTTAAATGAGAAGAATTTGCCAAATTACTTTTGGGCTGAAACGGTAACAACTACAATCTATATCATGAATCGAACACCCACAGCGGCAATTCATGGCATGACACTTGAAGAAAAATTCACAAGCAAGAAACCAGATATTTCACACCTCAAAGTGTTTGGTTACATTGCATAGGTGCATGTTTCTAATGAAAAGAGATCAAAACTAGACCCAAAAGCTAAGGAAGTTTAGAAAAATGCTTGGTGTACTAGAAGTGGATTTGAGCTTGAGGGGGAGTATTGATAATTCAAGCTCAACTAGTTAGGTTTCATTAGTTACTGGAGTAGGAAAGTAACTAGGTTAATTTCACAAGGTTGAATTACTTTATTTATTTATATTAGTTTGGTTATTTATGGTTTGGTCTTTTAGTTAAATACCTTGGTATTGATGGTTTGGTCCTCTTTTATTCATTACACAAGTTTGTGTATTTCATGTGACAAGAACCTTGGAAAGTTCTTGATGTTATGTTTCATGTTGTGAACATCATGTTTTAGTTTCCTTTCAATAAATATTTATGTTTGCACTTGAGTAGATCTCTTATTTGTTAACAATCAAATCTTATGCATACCATTGCATACATGAAACTTTCAATTTAAAAACCTGATAACCTGCATTGTTTCCAAATTTGCATCACTTTGAGGACCCATATCCTTCAAAAGCTTGTAATTCTAGTCATAAAGGGAATTTGTATTGATTTACTTTCAACCATTTCAAATTGCCTCAACATACCTCCAATGTACTTGCTTTGGTTCCAATAAATTGTTTGATCTTATCAAACACAATTTATTTATATCCCCAAGTAATATTCAATCTCACGTAAATCAACTAGATTTTGAATTTATTTGAAAGATTATCCTTTGTCTCTTTCAACAAATTCAAATCATTAAAGGCCATAATCAAATCATCAACATACAAAATTATGATCACACATAAATATAAATATGTGTTTTTAAACTAATTATTTTTACTAAGTTTAATCATATTTTTAATCACATTTAACAATGGACAAAAATTTGTTGTAGTCATAATAGATCGGTCATTTTTTACACAAATGTGATTAAAACTATATGACTAACATGTTTAAATATGCTTGTCCAAAGTGATTAAAATGACTAAAATGACTAAGGCTATAATTAGTTGATGTGGCATTGCAAATTTATATTATTTATATGAATATATAATGACATTATGGAATTTTAATATTTTTGAACTAAAGGTGATCCAAAATGATGAATACAAAATGCTACCATCCTTGATATGTGATTCAACATTGGGAAAAAAAAGTTTTTTTTTTTGGGGTTAACATTATTAACAGATTATGTTAGTCAATGTTGTACAAGCCACTGAATCCCCAAACTTGGGATTTTCTTAATGATGAATGTTCCAAATAAGGTTTGAACCCACAACCTTTTCGGCCACACTTCAAGGCTTTAACCATTAAATCATCACCTCATGTGATGACAAAGTGACATATATATATATAAACACATATTTCGAACAAAAAATGATTTTTAAAATCACTATTTAACACATATTTAATTAATTTAGGACTTTAAAAAATTCTGAAAATGCCAACACACATATTTCAATTTTAAATTTTTGAGTCTTTCAATTATAAAAGACCTAATGGCCACTAAGACAAAGTTTGTTAACCTTTAGGAAAAAGTTTTTGAAAAATTACAAAATTACATTCCAAGTTATATAAATTAAACCTTGAGGACACCATGGCAGGTTGTTTAAAAAAAAAAAAAAGAATTTGAATGATGAATTAATGAAATACAATTTACATAAATCAAACAAACATTTTCAATATTAAAAAATCTAATATGAACCTTGAAGCATGGTTACCACTAGGCCTAGAACAAGATGAAAAGAAGTTACAACAATTAAAAAATTCAGAAAGTTACATAACAAGAAAAAAAGTTATGAAATTTAGTAATTTATGTTGTAGATTATATAATTGAACAACCTTCATTAAATGTTTTAGACACAAATTGGACCTAGTGGCCACTAGGTTGTCAAAATGGTAATTATACTGATTTGTCCAAAAGTCTTGACAATAAAAAATAAAGTATTAAAAATATTTTTTTATTGAAAAATCCTTAAAAGACAACTTAAATTTGAAGGATAATTTGAAATTAATTGAACCACCAGGTGGTTAGTAGGTTGTTAAAACACTTGTCCTAATTTCTCCAAAGGTCTTAAAACAAAATATCCATTATTTTAAAAACTTTGTATAAAAACCCTAAAGGGCACTCTAAATTTGTGGATAATTTTAAACACAATGTGAAATCTTGCTAGTGTTAGAAGTTTTGTGACTACCCATATTCAAATATGTAATAATATCGACACCATCTCAAAATAAAAAACTAACTAACAAACATCATTTCCTCCCTTTCATAGTTGTAAACAACATCACATACCCTATGAACAATATTCTAAACTAACTCCACACAAAAGTCAAAACCGAAAAACAACTGCATATAAAAACATATAACAATTACATATTAAAGTAACAAAAATGCGAAAAAAAGAAAAAGAAAAAATAGAAATGGAATGATTAAAATTACATACCTAAAGAAAGCTACTTATTCCAAACATTGACATTATCATTATACATATACTGGAGGAACCAAGAAATAATTTTTCGATGAGGAATTTAAATGAAGCTTAGAATACTTAACCATAAAGTCATAATGAACTTGAATCGTTTGGCCAATGGCAATCCAACCAAAGGAAGCCACAAACAGGATGGCAAGTCCAACCATTGCACCTTATTCTTTGACAACAGTTGTCCCTTAAATGATTCAAGAAAAAGACTAGTTCATTTGGATTTTGAAGCACCTTGTTGGGTTGATTGTCGATCATCAATGTTTGATCCTCCTTTCCATAATCTTTCCCATGGCAAACATAATAAACACCTTTCAAATCCTTTAAATAATAATGGGACCCGAATGAAATTTCACTAGATGTTTTGGAACATTGTTCATGCCCCCAACTAATTCAAGGAACTTTTAAGCATGAGCATTGGGAAGAACTTCCAGTACATTTTCAAGTTTCATACAAGACCAAATTGCAATATGAAACTTTTGAAATGCCTTATTAAGAAAATTTTCCACTCTAGCTCTAACTTTCACTTTGGTCTTGTCAACATTTTTTCCAAACACTCTAGCATTCCCTTTGAGAATAGCCAAAGGTGGGAAATAACACAACACTCCATTTGATGTTGAGAACCAACAAGTTTTTAGGCTCAAGAGACAACAAATGTAGACGCAAATGCAGTGAACTACCTTTTACCACTATAGTCAGCTTGGAAGAAACATTGAACTAAAACAACAAAAAAACTAGTCAACAAAGTTAATTAAACATGTGGGAAAGGATAATGTGCTATCAAGATTTACAGTAATAAATTGAAAGTGAAATGTCCATGTGTTAATAATAAATATTTTATAAGTTAGATATATAGATACTAATATGCAAGAAAACATTGAATGACCACAAAGTGACCTAACAACAGATGGGAAAAAACGATACTTAGAAAAGTCATCGAAATAAAAGGGTATTGCTAAACTGTGTGCATGAGGCACCAAGTGGCCACACATCCATTTACACTCAAATTTTAAAACAATTTATGAAATACTAACAATATGTTTGTGAAACGCCCAATTATCAAATCAAAATTAATGGACGCTTGTGGGAGAGTAAGTCATGTGGAACAACCCTTACATTAGACTCCAATACATTAAGCAAAAAAACAACTAATAAAGATAAAACATGCACCCATCGAAATTCAAGGTAATAAACCATCCATACATAATAATTCCATAATAAATAAATAAAATAGTTCATCTCTTTTATTTAGAGATCTTGATTTCACTCTATTACAAAAAGTTTCATCACATTTTGTAAAACATGAAACAATCAATTTTGCATACCAAAGGTTATCAATAAGCAAATCTGTAATGCTACCAAAAGGATTCAACTTTATAAATTTATAAACCTACATTTTGAACGAATGCAAAGATTCCAAATAAAGAATAATGGTTTGGAGCAGGTAATTAACATCATTATGCGACCTGTAGAATGCCAAAAAAAAAATGGCAGTAAAAGGAGGATTAAACAAACTCTTGTGAGGCATATTGTCTATCAACAAGATATTCTCAAACGTTGTACTAGCAAATTGAGCAAAAAATTTGAAAAGGTTTTTATGGAAAACTAGCTTGTTTGGCTTTTCAGGTAAGAAATGATCATTTCTAAAGTAGAACGACTGGTCCACTATCCTAGAGGATGGAAGCCGAACGCCAGTTTTCTTGGCAATAATTTCCTAGTGCCTCAAAAAGTTTTTCTTTGTTGCTAAGGACCATATGTACACTGTAAATTTTTTACACAAGCAGATAAGAATTCCTTGAAGCCAAGCCTTAAAACCATCGAGCAAATTCTAATTTGACCTTCACCCATAACAATAAGAACTCTATTTAGGGTTTTTTTTAAAATGACAATCACTCACTTCCAACAAAGGACATTTTTCCTACGGCATATGTGTAAGCAAACCAAAAGTTGTCATTTCTTACACATCACCTTTGGGAAAACTTGAAGTGTCTACGTTGTCTTGGCACTTAACATTCACCAAACTCAAAATCCTTGGAATCTTTTGCAAAACAAGGTCCAAATGCAAAGGTTCATTGGCAAAACTAGAAGTGTTTATAATTTCTTGGAACTTATAATTGGAAAAATCGGAAGACTTTGCATTTTTTTGTGAAATGCCAAGCTTTGTAAATGGAAAAAACAGATGAATGCCCACATCATGTAAAGCTTCCAAACCACCAAATGCGCCCAATCGCATTTCAATTTTGAGGCTAGAGGATGTTGATACATCAAGGGACCTTAGCTCCAAGTGGTCCACCAATCTAGGACAATAATATCCTTGCTCCACATCATTTAATGTTGAGTCTTCAACATTGGGTTCATTAGGGTGAACTTCAACTAATTCCATTGAAACATGAAAAGTGAATACAAAATGTACATTAACAAATGGTTCAATCTACATTTCCATCATATCAATCACAAAGGAAAGAATCCATAGAGGATAGCAGCCCACCTTTGATCTTATTATCCTTCCACTTAAATTGTCGGAGGAAATTGACACCTTTTCCACATGTGAGACACAAATTTGTACCCAAGAATCAAAAGGATGTATTAGCAATAGAAATTAAAACATTATTAAATTAAAAAAAATGATCATTTCAGTAACAAATATTTGGCACACCTAAGTGATTGTTGAAAAACAACAATTGAAAAGGTAGTATGTGGCATTGGCAAGAAAATGTTGGACAATGCATGATTGAAACACAATTTCCTTGTAGCCACCAAACGATTGTAGGAATCCTAATTGCCAAGATGTCGCTAGGCAATCAAAGGACAAAGGATCACTTGGTAGTTGCCAAGCGATCAAAAGATAGATAATCACTTAGTGGCCACTAGGTGACCAATGAATAAAAAATCACCTAGCACCACCAGGCTATCCACAGAGAAATGGTCGCCTAGCAACCACCATGCAATTGATGGACAACCAATCACTTAGTGACCACCATGCAATCAACGGACAAACAATAGTTTAATGTCTAGCAAGTTATCAACAAAGAAACAATCATGTAGCAGCTACTAAGCGATCAATAGACAAACAATGGCCTAGCATTCACCAAGCTATCAACAAAGAGACAATCGCCTGGCAGTCGCCAAACAATCACTAGACATGCCAAAGTAACTTCCAATGGCCACCATGTGATATATGCAAAAACACACAACTAAAGGCCTCAATGTGATAATCAAATTAAATGCAGTGAAAAATATATATATAAAGGTATCCTATAATAAAACTAAACATTTCAATTAATCTATCCTACAAGTTTATAAAATGATTAAATGATCAACTAATTATATGAGGCATCAAAATGATTAGAACCTACTGAATTTAATCAGTCACCTGTTTTCTCTACTAGATCTTGTATTTGACGTACAAAACTACATGGACTTAAAAGAAATATGGGGAGGTCAGCACGTTGCCATTCCTCATAGTTTTTTTGTTATCATTTTCATCTAAAGCCACATTTAGCCTAGATGAGGAAACTATTGATGTATTCACGATGAATGTGTTGATCAATGTGGGCACAACCTATTCTTTTGTAAGATCCTCTCACTCATGGTCAATGAGTTCTTCACTAGCCTCCCATTCTTTCATAGCTTGAACATCAACACTTTTTAGATTTTTCCCCTAAGAACGACCTTTCTTTTTTGGAACCTAACTCTTACTATTGCCTTTCTTTTATTACTTCCCCTTGTGACATAACTAGCTTTCTTTTTGTCCACCTTTGATGGGTTTGAGTTGTCCAACGTTTGGGACAAATGAGGTTTACCTTCCTTGATAGGGATGAAGACATCTTGTTCATCTTCCTCCTCCACATAAAAAATCTATGCTCCTTGGGTAAGCATTAATATAGGCTCTAGTGGTTCCATTCTTATATTTCTGGTCATGACACTAGTTAGCATGCGAAGACATACCGATGCCATCACCTCACACTAGTTTCCTTCCAAGTCATAAAAAATGAGTTCCAACATTTTACATTTATTCTCCTAAAGAAAAAACATCCTATCAAAAAAATAATCCTACTAATGTACCAAATTTCTACTAAAAATTAATTCAGTGATGATATCAAGATCCATGTGTTAGACTTACCAAACAAACATACATGAGAACTCTTCCACCAAAGATACTTAGACAAACCATCCTACTTGAAATTACCAATTGAAGAATTTGTAAACTAGTTTTTGGAAAAACCTCTTGTCAATATTGCCACCGATCCTTCGGAAAAGAAGAATCTAGGCATTCCACTAATGCCAAAAATTTCTTATTTCCCCAAATTTCGACACACATTTGTTCCCATTTTACAAGGAAACAAATAAGCAAACATTAGCACTAGAATGCTTAGTAATGTTGTTGATGAACTTGGAACCTTTGCTGGTCCTGCCATGTATTGGCCAAACTCAATCGAATTTTTGTAACAAAAGTTGATTTGCACATAATAGTCAGTAGGCTCTTGAAGGACTCGTAGTCGCAAATGCAAATAATGATTTTGAACATGGCTTTCATGTTCAAGAGCCCTAGAAGAAAGGATTCCCAATCAAGGCCTTTCCATATTGTTGAAACATCTTTTGTGCTGTGAGTTGTATAGATGATGATGATGGTCCTTGTTGCGTCATCCATCAAAAATGATGCCCAAGATTCCTTGTCGATAACATCCAACAGACCCACCATGTTCTCGGCTCTATCATACTTGTAGTGAATGTCCAACAAAATTACCTTCATTGCATTGTCTTTCAAAATTCCATTTTGGATCCATTTCTCCAAAGCCTACTTAAATCCTACAAGTGGGGCCTTGTTTGAAAGGTTGAGCCTCATTTTTTTCAAATAGAAATCATCATTTAGTTCCGAATCCAAAATTGAGAAGAACATATTGTCAAGCTTGTGCTTATCCTTCAACGCTTGCCATTCATCATTCAAATATTGATTCCGATTATTGGTGGTTAGCTTTGGATGTCCAAAATGAATCATAATTTCGTTCTAGGTCATGTCCTTTTGTTTAAGCATCCTTGTGAACTTGTACATGGATTTAAGGTTAGGCCTTCCTCCCTTCGTTGGACGCTCTCTGAATGTTATTGTTTTTGGAAGTAGCCCCCTAGCCAACTTTTCGAGTTGTTTTTCCTTGAGGTTTGCCAAATAATTAAAAGCAAATTTTCCAATCGGTTTTAGTGAATGTGCTAACACATCTCCAGATCCACCAAGGATGTTACACCTCTCCCATTCAAGGAGGACATTTTGCCACAACTAGAAGATTGCATTTGTCAACAAAAGGATATTCATGCATTCCTTTGTTGATTCAACATTCAAAACAAGCTTGAGTGTTTTTTCAATTTTTTGCAACACAATTCATAACCATGACAAAACTTAGAAATATGATTGAAAAATATACAATATCACAGTTTTATATAGAAATTAATTGTTTGGTTTTGATACCTTGTATTCGCTAGTATGTTGAAGAGATGCATCTAAATTCAAACAAGGCCTCTGGTATGCAGGTCCTCAAGGATCCAAAAGGAAAGTAACCCAGAAACTCATTGCCTAGCATGTCATTAATGAGTTAGCATTCTATCATGTCGAATCCTTTATCTTCTTTCTTGACAACTAGTTTTGTTAAGATCTTCTCTTTCTTCTCAACTTTTGTTTTGTCCTTTTTATGTTTTTTTGTTGGGCGAGGGCCACTAGATCCCTCAAAGTTCGTGAATGCGTGTTTAAGCCCCTTTGAGACTCCTTTTGTGATTTGTCCTATTTAATCTTCAGGAGCTCAATGAACTCAATCCATTTAACAACTACATTATGCAATGTTTTGTCTTTCATGTTTTAAAAAAAAAACGTTTCTCGACTATCATCAAGGCAAGCCCATAGTTTATTTTATTTATTGAGCACATGAGGCTCACCAATTGCTTCTTCCATGGGTCTTCTAGCATGACAACGACCATGTCTAAGTCATGAGCCCATGCCTTCAAATCTTGGATGGGAATCTTTTTCACCAAGTCTTGCTTTCCATTCTTGGTACAATGGAATTCAATGAATGTATCAAGCCGGTTTAGTAGCCTTGCTGCCAAGTGGTTACTTTTGAAGTGAAAGACCATATTCCAAGGTTAACTTCTGGATACATATCATGCACGCCAAAGTACTCATTGACAACCTTTTTCATCAATGGTGAAGTGTACCTATCATAAGTAACAGTCAACCTTGCTCACCAACTATTTTAACAAAGAAACGTTTAGTGGTCACTAAGCAATTTTTGTTAGATCATCTTGAAAAATTGTTTGGTAATCGCCTGACATTTCTCTAAAAGATGGATTGAAAAATGCCTAGAAACCACCAAGTGTTTTTTAGTCCATCTTTTGGAGAAACGTTTGGCAACCACTAAATGTTTCTTAGTCTATTTTCTAAAAAAACACCTAGTGGTCATTAAACATTTCTCTATTTATCTTTTTGAGAAACCCCTAGTGGCCATTAGGCGTTTCTTAGTCCATCTTTTGGAAAATCTCTTGGAAAACGCCAAGTGTTTCTCAGTTTATCATGCTAAGAAACACCTAGCAATCATTAAGCATTTTTTTATTTATCTTTTCAAAAAACACTTGGTAGTCGCCAGGTGTTTTTGAGTTCATCATGCTAAAAAATGCCTAGTGGCCATTAAGGGTTTCTTAATCCATTTTTTAGAGAAATGTTTGGTGGCCACCAAACATTTTTCAATTTATCTTTTGGAGAAATGTTTGGCAACCACTAGACATTTTTTAGTTCATCTTATACATAATCTCATCATCATGAGAAACGCCTAATAATTGCCAAACATTTTTTAGCACATTTTTGTGAGAAATGCCTTGTGACTGCCAAGTTTTTCTTAAGGCATCTTCGTGAAAAACACCTAGTAGTCATCAAACGTTTCTCAGCACATGTTTGTGAGAAATGCCTTGTGGCTGCTAAACATTTTTTCAAGGCATCTTTGTGAAAAACATTTGGCAACCGCCAAACAATTCTCAATGCATCTTTGTGGGAAACATTTGGCAATCAACAAATGTCTCTTAGGGCATCTTCTTGAGAAACGTATAGTGGCTACTAGACATTTCTCATGAAGCTCATTTCATTGTTATCACATATAAAATTGAAAATTTTGGAGAACTTATTATGCTTCTATCACCATTTTTTCGAGTTTGTTTTCTTGATGCCTTTTCTTTGTTGCTTCTAAGACACTTTAAATTTGCTTCAAAAAAATCCAAATTGTATACAAAAATAATGAACAAAAATATGAATATAATACACAAAATTGGCATGTAATTGTGTGTAGAGATGTAGTTACAACTATGATTGCTATGGATGTAGTTGAATGTTTATACTCATGCTGAAAGCTCCACTAGTGTAGAAATCAAGACACAAAGTACATGATTAGATTACCAAATCGATATTATATTAACATAGATAGAAGGGAACTAGAGATGGATAACACTGAGAACAATTTACATGAATTGATGGGCTTTGAAAAACAATAGCATGGGAAATGGTAATGGAAATATTTTTGACATTTCTTGACACATGTATAAAAGATGTAATAAGAATGTGTATGGTAATGAAATATAGGAAGAAATACAAGGACATAAGGAATTGCAGACATAGATTGAAGAATCTAATAGACATGGATAAACATGCACACACATAATACACATAGATATGACTCACAAGTAGAAGTATAATGATAAGAAATCACAAGGATATTCAAACATCTTGACAATGCTTCATAGATACAGAGATGAGTGGATACAAGAATTGATGACACATAGAGACACAAACACATTAATGCACACAAACACACATAGACACATTAACGCACACAAACACATAGACACATTCACCCACACAAACACACAAACACATATGAACACATACAAACACACATGGACACAAACACACACAGACATAGAGGGACAAATCGACACATAAAGACACACATATACAAACATTCCCACACAGACACATACACACACAAACACATATAGACAGACACACATGGACACATAGACAGACATGTACACCCACGAACAAACTATCACACACAGACACAGACAAATAAACACACATGAAGGCTCAAACACACTAGACACAAGTGCAAACAGAATGAGGTACAAACACACATAGTACATGCAAGAAATGATGTAAATAGGGTGTAAAGTTGGACAAACAATTGAAATTGGGATAAATTTGAAAATGGGACTTTATAATTGATTTTGTATGGTGTTGGATGTGTCCTAAATTGTGAATTATGTGTAATCCTGTTTTTTGGAGTGTATAGAGTGGAAAGAATAATTAAAGTTATGGTTTTCTAGGTCTCTTTTTGGGCATGTAGCACATGCATGGGAGTTTTTTTTGTCATTTGTTGTTTTGCACAATAAAGGGAACAAAATAACACACAAAGGAAAAGTGTTTTTCCTGTTTCCTGTGTGTGTGTGGTGAAGAAAGTGATTGTGAAAAGGTTTTCAGAGATTTGGTTCCCAAAACCCTAAATTACCAGGAGTGGGAATTAAAAGTCTGTAATGGAGGAGTTGGGGGAATGTTGTTGAATGTTCTCCTTTGTGGTGTTGAATGCTCTTGTTCAGGGTGTCAAATTGTTGACTTCACCATAATATCTTTTCGTGTTCATGTTCACCAAGTCCTCAATGACCTACCTATCGAGTTTGGCTTCATTGAGTAACCCTAAGATGAGAAAGAGACATGGAAAGAAATATGTTTTGAGAAAGATAGACCATAAGAAAAAGATGTTGTGAAAAAGAAAGGACGCAAGAAGGAGAACTTACGAAAAAAAAAGGCAGCAAGAGGAAGAGTGCAGCAAAGGAAAAACATGAAAGAGCGATAGAGTGAAATGGAGGGAGCAATAGAAATGAAGAGATGAAAAGTGAGTGAGAAGGAAATGCAACCTTAATTATCGTTTCAACTTCGAATTTCACTCAACCTTTGGATGAAACTATTTCCTATCCAATTATGAATAAAAAAGACATCAGCATGATGTCAACATGACATTCTTTTCCGAGAAAAAGATGTATATTTAATTAGGACAACATCCAAAAGTTGGATGAATTTTTGTTTGTGAAAAAATACTATGCCTTCTGGATGTAAACAAACATGATGAATAAGGATTTTTTTATTTTGTGGGAAAATATAATTCACACATATGGAAGAAACTAAAAAGTAAGGAAAATTCTATTTTTTGGGAAAAAAATTATCCACATGCAAGGATAAATACATGAAAAATAAGGATAAATTTTTTGTGAGAAAAAAGAATCCACTGTTAAAGAATATAACATGAAATTATGGATGATTTTTCTTTATGGGAAAAAAATGTATCGATGGTTAAGGAAAATAGAATGAAAATTACTAATGATTTTTTTTAATGTGAAAAAAAAATTTGTGGTTAAGGATAATATTATGAAAATTATGTATGATTTCTTTTGATGGGAATAAAATATCTGAAATCCACCTCGAAAGTTTAAAGAATAAAATATTAAAATTTGTAAATTATGAATTATTATTCTTTACCATTTTATAACCTATCCAAAAGATGTTATGTTTTTGGGTATAGGGTAGGAGTCCTAGAAAGGTTGAGATTTTGGGCTTTTGGGTTTATTGTGTAAAGGTTTTGTGTTTAGGGTTTTTGGTTTGAATGTATCATGGATTTAGGTTCAAGGGTTGAATCTTGTGTTATCGCACGATTTGGGTTTGAAAGTTTAGAGGATTTAGGGATTAAGGTTTTAAGAAAGCTTTAGGAGGATTATTGTTTGGTGTTTTGATTTTAAGAAGATTTTGATGTATAAGGGCATTTAAAAGTTTTAGGGAACGATTTGGAGGATTAGGTTTTGGAATATTAAGGTTTTAAAGAAGTTTTTTGCATGATTAAGGTTTAGGGTTTTATGGAAGGTTTTGCAAGAACATAGTTTGGTGTTTTGAAGGTTTAGAGGTAAATTAGGGTTTATCATATTTAGGGTTGCAAGGCTTCAAAGAGGTTAAAGGTTTAAGCTTGGCAGTAGGCGATAATGAAGTTTTGGAGGCTTAATAAAACCTAGTATATTAACTTGATGGTCTTATTCACATTATAAATAGGAATGTGTGTGTTCCATTTCCACAAGTACACAAATTATACATTAAATCAATGATGAATGACAATTGTAAACGGTAGTAGGATTGTCCTTTGAAAGGAAATAATTTATCTTTTATTATTTCATTACCCTCTACATGAACTTTTGAAACTTGATTTTACTAAATTTATATGAGTAGTTGTAGTAAAATTAATAAGTGATAATAATTGGTTTGCACTCGATTTCCTTGACATTGCTTTCATGATAATGGTTTATTTATTGTTTGGGGATTACAATTTCATCATTCTACATTATTCTTTTGATGGGTTTTCCACAATGGGAAAGGCCAAAGTCTACATCCACTTCTAATTAAATGTGTTGGCGTGCTTGTCCCACTAATAAGTCTTTAACACCACTTTAAAGTGTGCCATTGGAATTACACCCTCAAGACATCCAATGTTATTAAATGTCTCTCCATGCCTTGGATTTTGCTTCTTGTGGGCACATGGTAAATTTGTTGATGAAGAGTCCAAAAGTCTAACTAGTAAGTTAATGATGAATTATTTAAAATATTCAATAAGTGAATTTAAAAGCCTTAGAGTGACATACAAAGTGTGTCATATTCTTGGCCACCACCTCAAACTTTTGTAATGTCATGCATTGGATTCAAATAGACCAATGAAATTTACCCCAACACTCATAATGTTGTTAATTTGATTTCCCAACATAATGATTGATTGATTTCCATATAATAATATTTGATCAGAATTCAATGATAGATTGAATTACAATGTAATAATATAATTTTAAAATATAATTTTTCTATTAATAATATCCTAATATGTAACAATTATAATTTTTATACCATTTTTTTACCTCACTAAATGATCCATCAAAGAGTTTTTTCCAATGTTTTGTTTTAAAAACTTGAAACTAACCACCAATTTTTTTGAAAAGTCCAAAATTAATAGTTTAGTCCAGAATTAATTAAATATAATACAATTAATTAAACATGGCCAAAGAAAATTATTATTGTGGTTGAAACATGGCTTAACATCATGACGGTTCCCTAATTACTACTGGTTATATATGATTAAATATATTTAATAACCTATTTCCTAGGGAGCGTGCTAGGTTTTCATTATGTATAAATGGATCATAAATCAATTATATCTAATTGAATAAATTGATCATATTGAATATGAAGTCTAAACTTAATAACAGTAATCTAATTATTTTAATTTAATTTTAATAATAAAAAATATTAAAGTATTGACTATTAACGGATCAAGAAGCTCTTTTTGTTGTTAAGCAATCTCCAAATCTAGTTGCTTCTTCCAAATAAGATTATTTTACTACCTTTGAAGTCTCAAATATGTAGGATAGGTTTTAGATATATTGCCATTTGAAGTAATGTTAACAACATTGCTATTTGGAATTTAATCAACCCTAGAAAAAAAAATCAATATGAAGTGTTTATGGCCGATGCTAGCTAGGTTTGATTACATGGGGCTACTGTAAGGAGCAACAAAAGCTAATTCAGATGAGCTAGGAAAAGGTTGAAGAGAAGTAATAAAAAAAATTTAGTGTTCTTAAGGTAGTTTATGTGTTGTTGAGGAATATAGGACAAGTTATGGAAGCAAGTGTTTCGAGGGGAAGGCAGAGATCTACTACGTTGTTTTGAGTGAGGATGCATAGCTTTGTTGAATTTGGTTTTAGATTTTTTTGTAAAACCCAACTGGTGAATTATCCAATTTTTGCACTAACTGACAATTATCAATTTTTTTTGTAACATGTTGGATCAAATTTTGATAGTTGGGGAATGAAGGATTAGGAGTTGGATCCTATTTGTAGATCAATGGTGCATGAGTTGATAAAAGAGTTGAAATAGTTATATCATGTGTATGCTTATTCATAGTATTAATCGTGTTAGTGTTGCTCACATGCATCCATATGTTTTGGCATTTAAGGGCAAAAACATTCCACCTTGAAGGTTAAAAAAAATTTATAAAATGTAATTTGAATTAATACGTTTTACCAATTTTGACATCTAATTCTATTAAATTTATATGAATAGTTGTAGTAGATTTAGTAAGTGATAATGATTGGTTTGCAAAGTACAATTACTTTGCACTTGATTTTCTTGACATTACCTTCATGAAAATGGTTTATTTACTACTCAAGGATTGTAGTTTCACCACTTTACATTATTATTTCAATAGGTCCCCCACGATGGGAAAGGTTAGAGTCTACGTCCACCTTTAACCAAATGTTAATTTAAATTTCAACGTATTCAATAAGTGAATTTAAGAATTTTAAAGTGACATACAAAATGTGTCATATTCCACCACCTCAAGTTTTTGTACGATCATGCATTGGATTCAAATAGACCAATGAAATTTACCCCAACACTCACATTGTCAATGTTGTTAGTTTGATTTCCCAACATAATGATTGATTGATTTCTACATAATACTCAATTGGAATTCATATTGAATTACATAATAATATAATTTTAAGCCTTGTTTTTTTTATTATTAATATGCTAGAACACATATTTAATTAATTTATGATTAAATTGTTAATTTAGGATTTTTTCCTACTTTGTGGATGGTATAAACTTTGTTTGGTGGCCACCAATTTTTTAAAATGTAACCTTATACTCAAGTAAAAACAACAATCGTTCACAAAAATAACATCCACAAAAACATTTTGTTTCAAAAGAATTCATACCAATATAATATTATGCTAGTTTCAAATTTAATATATTATGATGAAAAGAGTATTTTGCTTGGTGCCCACCAAGTGAAAATTATAGGATTAAATTTTAAATTTAAGACTTTATACAACTTGGTGGATGGAATGAACTCCACTTGGTGACCACTAGATTTAACAAATTAATGATCATTTTTGACCCGAATGTCATATTGTAATTTTTTTCAATTACATTATTTCCAAATAAAAACAACTTTGTAACTAAAAATTCCAAAAAGATCCATGTACACATTATATTAAAAACATTCATATCAATTCTAAGACATGACTATGAATTTTCATGAGTGATTCAAAGCTGAAATATTAGTGTTCCTATCTAGCATAAAGAGATTCACCCCTTTGAATTTGAAACAAGGAAAGAGCCCAAATTGGCAAAACTACAACATCACACTATCACACAAATTTTACTAATATTTTTCAAATATATGTACACCATAAATTTTTTAAAAATATAATTGAACACTTTATGGCCACCACATGAAACATAAAAAATTGTAAGCTATGAAAACCAAATGATATTAGTTTTTTATTGTAAAAATAAATTACATATTTCCCACCCCTTACATTTTTATTTTATTTTATAATTACAATATAAAGATTTATTTATAATATAATATCATATTTTTACCATTGAATTTTTTTTCAACATTGTATAATACTTTCAAATTTATTCACACCAATGAATATTTTAAATGGATTGTATATCAAGATTTATAATATTCTAAAAAAATTTGATATTAAGGTTCTTATATTACCTATATGTATAACATTTTTTTCTTTTTGGCAAAACATCACTAGTGAAAGGAAAAATAAAATTACCTAGTTTTTTTTTCCTCTTAGAATTACCTTCTCAATTGCAAGTTCTTTTTTTTTCCTTCCTCTTTTAAAGGTATTCATGACAATGTGAACTAGTCTTCTTGGGGTGTGATGGCCCACACTTCAACGCTCTCATGTGCAAACATATCAAGAAGATATGCTTGTTGTTAACCAATTCGACTCCACTTGCATTTGGTTTTAAACTTTTCAATAAAACCCAACTGGTGAATAATCCAATTTTTTGCAATAGTTAATGATTGTCAATTCTTTTGGTAATATATTAGATTAGTTGATAGATGGGGAATGAAGGATTTGGAGTTGGATCCTATTTGTAGATCAATGGTGCATGAGTTGATAAAAGAGCTAAAATAGTTATATCATGTGTATAAGGAGTGACCTTAAGGATACTAATTCAAAACTTAACATGAAAGGACAACGGTAAGCCCAAAAACAAGGTGACTTAAAAGATATTAAATTTATTATATAACTAATGTCAAGTCGAATCATTGATTTGTCACTAACATTATAACAAATTTATGTTAATATGCTATTAGGGTTTCATATAATTCATGAAACCTAGCGACACAAAAGGGTATTTAGGGCATGCCCATTGCCATGTGCATGACATTGGGCCTTCATGGCAACCACATATGACCCTATCATTCACATGTAAATTGCCATGTCATTGCTATGTAATGACATCATAATGGATATTTTTTAATGGTCAAATCTCGATTAACAAAAGATATACCACAAAATATAATCTAATTATAACCATGGAAGGAAAATTTTATTTTACGTGTGTTGAAATATATTATTACATAATTATATTTTTTTTGTGTAAAAATGAATAAAAATTATAAATTCAGAAAATTCCTCAAGGCTTGAAAAATATTCTTCATAATTATTACATGCCCCATCTAGTTGATCCTTAATTTAAATGCAATAATATTCTTATAATATTACTAACCAAGGATCAAATGTGAAATTATTCCATACCAAGGATTTGGGCAAATGTTCATAATAATAGCCATTTTGTTAAATTCCATAAAATTTGCATAGTTTTGAAATTGAAGAGGGTGAAGAGTGTGGATGAAGGGGTACTACTATGTGCACCAATTTTCAAGCCAATTTTTAATCCTTTTTCCATTCAGTTTGTTTTAGTTTCCTATCCAAGTGAAATAACACATATTTAATTAATTTAAAACTTTTAAAAAGTCAAAAATCCAAACAATAACTTGACAAGGTTATATTTATTCAAACTTTCAATTATAAATCACCTGGTGGACATTAGGACCAGAAGGAAAAGCTCAAAAAAAAAGAACAAAATTTAGCCTTGTGAATATGTGCTCAAATTTATTCATGAAGGAAAAAATAAAATTCAAAAACAATAATATGTAAGATTGTTGATCATGATTGCAGCAAGAACAAGATCTGATTTGAAAAATAAAATGCAAAACTCACATTATATAATAAGCCTAATGCTATATGATTATCAAGCTTTGAAAGAAAAAAATTCAACGTTGTGAGCTAACTTCTTATCTAAGGGACAATTTGATATCATGAACTCATGATGATGATGAATAATTTGATGATGAAAATAACAACGGCACAAGTGTTGCAATGTTGGCTGAAAAAATCATAAATTCGACTACATGTTGAGTTAAAAACAAATCAAATTGCACAAATATTCTATTTTCCATAACTGTTGATGATAAAAAAAAATAAAAAATAGTAACAACTATTAGAAATAAAACATTTGCACAATTTGATTTTGTTTTTAACTCAATAATGTAATTCAATCTATAATTTATCTTCAACTATCATTGCAACATGTGCACTAGGTTATTGTTTTTAGGAAAGAATTTGCAACCCTAAACATAAAACCTTAGACTATAAAAACTTCAAACCCCCTAAACCCTAAAAAATAGAAATACATTGAATGGTACACCACATCCAAACCAAAATATGATTCACCTATAACAACACAAACAATTATGATATATGGCCATTAAAAGGTTAACTTAGAAAAGAGAGAAAGTTTTGAAGAATTCAGTAAGAAATACAAGTTATAACGTAACAATTTTGATCTATGTTGGGTAAAATGTTTTTAACACAGAAAAATGAAATACAATAGTATACATAGATAAATTGTATATATTGTTGTATTTCATTTTTCTATGTTGAAGACAAAAATATATATAGACACATAGAAACTAATTAACTAATTAAATTACGACTATTTATTTTAATTTGAAATTCATATTTGAACTATATTGAATTTTTTAAAATATATATATAAACATAATATTCACATGAAACACCAACACAAAGCATCCACACAAAGTAACATAAACACTTACACTCACACCTGCACAGAAAAAAAACACAAAAATATGTATCACACACCAAAATATTTATGACATACATGTGATGTCACCTATAAATTTATATATTCTTTTCAACACACATCCTTACATACATATACATCTATACATAGATACAACTTAAACTACATATAAATAAATAATTTTCATATAATTGTTAGATTTATAATGACTTAATTAATCCAGATGCAAATTTCATTTAAACTATGAATTAAGACATATTATCACAATAATCATTTCTAAGCAATATCCAATATGAAATATTACCATATTTCATATAATGGAAGAAAATTATGTAACTATTTATTCAACCTTATAAATCAACTTTCGATAGTAAACCCTATAATTCATTTTTAACCATAAACCTTAAATTTTAGCTCTATACATTAAACTTTAGAATTATTAAATAAAATATTTCAAATATGAACCACTTAATAAATATTTTACTACCTTTCAGTTATTTATCAAGGATTAATATATCCTTGAATGATAAATTAAATAATTTTTAATTTTTAATTCAATATTGATTTTGAATTCATGAACACAAACAATTTAGTAAAATACTTGATAATTACATAATAACTGACTATTAACATTTTACTATGTAACCTGCATTTAAATATATATTAAGAAATAATTTGTTATGAAATATTGAATAGTCATTAATTAATTCAGAGGAATGATTAAAAACTAAATTCATAGAATTAAATACCCATTTATTACTCAAAATTAATTACTCAAAAATTTAAATCAAACCACCCTACCACTTCGGTAAACAATATGATTCCAAATGGATTTAACATCTATCCTTGGACTTCCATGAATTTTTTTGTCAATGTTTATAACAATATTTCAATTTCAATTTTTTTCATAAGTAGGATTAATATGTACCTAACTAAGTAGATAGATAGGTACACATGCTTGCCTACCTACCTACATTTTAAAATGTTCACACCTACTGATGTGAATTATAGGGAAATTAAAAAATTATTTTCATATGTAGGTAGCTAGTAGGTAAGTAGATAAATAGGTAATTTAATAATAGGTAGGTAGGACATAAGTAAGTAGATGGTAGGTAAGTAAGTAGGTAGGTGGGACATAGGTAGGTAGATGTTAGATAAGTAGGTAGGTAGGTAGGTAGGAAGGTGGGATATAGGTAGGTAGGTAGGTAGGACATAATAGATAGATGGTGGATAAGTAGGCAAGTAGGTAGGTTGGTAGGACATAGGTAGAAAGAGGGTAGGTAGGTGAATGGTAGGTGAAGACTTCTTTAAAAACAAAATATTTTCTTTTGTTTCAGGAAAGGCAAGGTTACATTTTCATGTAAAATTATATATAATTTTAGGTTAGTTGTAACTTTGGGGTATACACTACATGGGTGAAATTTGAATATAATGATTAACATCATAAATGCATTGAACCTAATGTAGAATGAAGATTGAAGGTCTAAAATAAAATTTTAGTTGTTTAGTCAAAAATCAAATGAAATCCATCAAATATCCACTCCAAAATCTTAGAAATTAGTTGGATTCAATTTTGTTTTATAATATTAGATTGGATGTGGATGAAATCATAAGATCATATGATTAGAAGTTAAGGTTAGTCAAGTGCCTATCCCAAGTCCCTATTGCTCCCATTTGCAAACATTTCCTTTCACTTCAAGGTTGAAGCAACAACATAGCATTAATGTTTTTTAGTTCATTGTTTTGCGAGCCTTGTTGCTAAATATTTGATGAGCCACTGCCATTCTTCTAGTTCACAAAGCTTACATTAAAGCTCCATTGTTCTTGCCAAAGATTTTGGCACCTACTATTCAAGTATGGATCCATTTGAGCCTGCTTTCGAACTTCGGCTGCCATCACCTTCTACCACCAAAATGGTTATTGTAAACAATTCAAATCAAGCTTGAAAAGTTGTTATAGCAAGCTCACAACTCCATGTCATTTTTCATCTTTAAGTTTGTTTTGTAAATATGACGAAGATTGCATGAAAGGAACTTTGTCCGGGTGCAATCATAGATTGTCAGATCATGTGCGTTTAGGTCAAGTCAAAATTATGAAGTGAATAGGTGCAGAGATGATGAAGGTATGACTAGATTTTGATCTAGGTAATCTTTGAGCCTTTGTATTAACCTCTATTTTTTAAATTTGTGTGTTGCATTTGCATTTGGTTTTAGGGCACACTTATTTGCATCGATTGAACTCATATCTTGATCATTAGGTTTGCATTTTTGTAAGCAATCTAAATAGATGGTGGTTGTTAGGGAGAAAGTAATAGGATTGTTGTAGTAGGTATTCAAATTCACACTTGGAAAATTGGGTTTTGATACAAGAAAATTTGTGTTGTTAAAATTAAAGCAAAACTCATAGTTTTAATTAGAGGTAGAAAAGAAGGAGAAGCTACCTCCACAAATAGACATGATTTAACTTGCACCAAATGTGGATGAACTTGGACTTCATTTCACAAACTTTGAGGTAGAGCAATAGGTGTAGTTCTTGAAGCATGCGTCAAGTGTTAAGAATGCACAACCACCGGTGATCTTTCCATTTGTTTTTGTAAAACACCTATCAAAACAATCACTTTCTCCAATAAGAGCAGTTAAGGATAGCAAGCATATGAGTTTTCCCACTTTGATGTTTCATCCATGCTTGCACCTTTTTTTGGAGACCAAGGGGTTCAACAACAATGAAAAGTAGTGTTTTGTTGGAGCTTAACTTGGTGTGAAAGTTTTGGTGTGATTGTAGGAGAGAATGGGAGGTGTGGGTGTTTTCCATCTTGGTGTAGAAATGATAATAACCAATTCTAATGATCATTATTTAGGTTGTTTCCCATAGCTCCAAAATACATAACTAGATGAGTGTATTCCTTTTGTGTGTGTAAGTGACATGTTCCTCAATGGCATTTGTCTTCAATGGTTGTGAATTCAAAAACGTGTGCACTAGTTTAGGGTTTAAGAATGTTAGAAGATGGTAAGCATGTTTGTGATTGAAGGTCTAGAATATTTTAATGTAACTTGTAGCTGTGATTTGTTGATGTCTTTGTAGGGCTAATTTGAATAATATCCAAATGCAACTTTGGGAGTGCTAGAGATGTGGTCACATAGCCCGCACATACCTACATGTCATGGTAGTTCAAGCAATGGAATTGCTTTGAAGAATATGACACAAATTGAGGTATGCAAACACATTCTATTACTTTATGTTGTGACTTTTGTGATTATTGTCTAAAATGATTGCGTGCATGTACGTGATAAGGAAGAATTTGAATACTTCTTGTTGTAAATGCATGTCCACTACTTGCTACTTGGCTATTTGATATTGAATAACAAATTCTCTACCACAGTCATAAAATCCTTTTGAACATGGGTGTATGAATTGGCTTTTGATGTAATGTTCTTTGTCAAGGATCAAAATAGGAATGTCACTCAATTGTACAAGCCACACATTGAAAACTCTAATTTGCTAAAACTAAGGTTTAATTTACTCTAGGTCATGGAATACCCACCAATTTTTTGATTTCTTCCTAATATTTTACAAGAATAAAATGGCCACAAGTAATTTTCATTCCGTGAACATTCTTGTTTTTACCTACTTGATGTCACAAATGTTTATGACTATAGATGTTCAATGGGAGGTTAAAAAGGCAATGATGGCCTTTGCACCAAATATGGCTTCAAAGAAGATTTATGGTGCTGACCTTCCTTAAGGACTACAACATAAGTCTACCCAAGTTGGTGAGGACAAGTTTCCAAATGGAAAAAGATGAAGTAGCTTTAGATCGATGTTCTTAGCAACATTCAAGTATGGTTCTTTTCACCTCTCTTATATATAATCATAGCTATTCATTCAATAATAAATGAAGGCATGAGGTTTTACACAATGGAGAATTTGGATTGTGATTATCATACCACCTTTTCGAAATGGGAAATGCTACAAAATTTTTGGATGGGAAATCCTAGAAAATGTTTAGTGGCCACTAAACATTTTCTAGATCAAAAATGGTAGAAAAAGATTAGTGGCTCCTAGGCATTTTTTGGATGGGGAATGCTAGAAAATGCATGGAGGTCACCAAATGTTTTCTTATTCAAAAATGGTACAAAATGGCTGGCAACCACCAAACATTTTCTAGATGGGAAATCCAAATGCCTTATGGCTGCCAGGCATTTTTTGGATGAATTTTTGAAAACGCTTGGCAGCTGCCAAGCAATTTTTGGATTGAAAATTCTACAAAACACCTAGTGGTCGCTAGGCATTTTCTAGATCGGAAATCCTAGAAAATGCATGTTGGCCACCAAACACTTTCTAAATTAAAAAAAAGTGGGAATTTGAGAGAAGATTTTTACATAATTATATTAGGTGTAAAAACACCTAGCTGCCACTAGGTATTTCTCCATAAGGATATTGGGTGCAAAGATGCCTAGTTGCCGATGTGTTTTTGTGTAGGGATATTGGGCATAGAGACACTTGGAAATCATTAGGTGATTTTGTGCAACAATGTTGTGCAAAGAGATGCCTGGAAGTCACCCGATGTTTCTACACATTAATATTAAGTGCAAAGACGCATGGTGACCTCCAAGTGTTTCTATGCAGTATCACTAGGTGTAGAAACACCCATTGGCCACTAAACATTTTTTGTGCAATAATGATAGCTTGTAATAGGTGGGTTGCAGAACGCATGTTATGACCAAAATTTTGATCCTTGATCTAATACCACATTCCATTTTTTTTTGGCTTACCAAGATATGGATGCGAAATTCATATTTGGTAGCTCTGTTAGTCTTTGGGACATGGATGAGAATGAAAGGGCAAAGATTGGTATTGGAACATCATTAGAAGAAATTTTCAAATATATGACTAAGTTTATGACTAGGATTCCAGTCATAAACAACAACAATGACTAATAGCCCTAAAGTCATTATAAACAAGTCATTAAGGACAATAGTTGTTTAGGACATGATGTGGCACAATGATGTGTCAATGATGTGGCACATTTCATTCATTAATCATAAAGGACATATGTGAAATCATTTGTCATAGTTTAGTCATTGTGTAATTGTTTATTAGTATTACAAATTATAATAATTTATATTATTATAATGTAAATAATAAGATTTATTTTTATTTCATTATTTCTCATCCTATCAATTGTTGACAGGTGTCACCACCTAAACTAGGTTTAAAAGTAATTTAAATAGCTAAGTAGACCATTTAAACTACTTAACCTAAGTAGTTTAATTAGATATGGAATATTTGGTCAATATTCTATCGTTGACCACAACAATGTCATTTGTGAAATTTAATCCTTGGACCCCAAGGATGGGACTAAATTCTTTTACCACCAAGCCACCCCACTTGTTATGTAAACAATCTAATGTTTATTTTATTTAAACCATATTTCATTTAAACATTACACACAACCTCAAATTTGATGATTCATATATTATTGATAAATTGTCCAAATGAAAAAATGAAAAACTTATTCATAAATGTCTTTTAATAATGTACACAAGTTATTATATATATGTTAAAATGTGAATTCGTTTCAAAAGAAAAATATTTCAATTTTGTTATTAAATAACATTTCAATGACCATTTTTTGGAAAAAAAAATTCAAACATATGATTTGTAAATGGAAAAACCTTTGTGAGTAGTACAAGAATAAATAAAAAATATATATTCATATCTTAAACCTTCATTTGATTTATAAATTTAGATTATACAAATTTTTCCCCAATATATCATAATTTCATTAATAAATTTTAATCTATACATATGAATCCATAAAATTTATTCTCATAAAATATTTATAAATGCATCACAAATAAAATTTCATATTTAAATTAATATATAATAATTTTTAAATGTTAGTCATATTAAGTTGATTTATAAATTTAATTTAAATATTCTAACTATAATTTAAAATAATAATTAACATTAAATATTGAATAATTTTCTAGAATTATAATTTTTTTTCAATTTTACACATATAATTTAATTAATTGTGTAATAATTATCTATATACATATAATATATAAAGTTTCACTTAAATTGATGAAAAAAATTTAATGTTAAAATAAATTATATATTTACCACATCGTACATTTTTATTTGATTTTAAAATTATAATGTAAAACATTATTTTTAATATATCATTTTTTATTAATAAATTTTATCTCAATGTGTGATAATTAATTTATTCCTATAAAATATTTTTAAATGGATCATATATCAAGTATATTCAAGAAAAATGTAATTAAAGTTTTTATATTACTTATATGTATAATATTAATTGAAATGAATTCCTTACATGTTATAATTCCTTATGTGTGAAATTATACTAATACTCATGTTTTAATCATTGTAAAGTAATTTTATGATCACATTATGTATCTAATGACACATCATTTTGTCCAAGTCATTTGCATAGTCATTTTTTAGTTATATTTGAAATTATTTTATGAGTCACATATTCATATTATATTTTGGACATCCACGTCATTTTGTCATTAATCGTGAATGCCATATGGATGAAAACTTGTAATGAAAAAATGACATTAGCTTTCTTATTATTACAATTAATTACTACTCATTTCAAACATTCAGTCATTGATTTCTTGGTTGCAAAGGACAAGATTTTTTCCACTGCATGTAGAGATTCGTTAGTTGTTCCTATATATGGACCTTGTGGAGTGGAAAATTACATAGTGGTCATAATTGAAGCTATGAATGAGGACTGTGAGTAGTGAAAGTTAATTTGTCTAGTTCCTAATGTGAAATACTGCAAATCAGCGATGGGATTAAAGGTTTTTTGGCCTTGCAAATATGTGTTGATGAATGATGAAGAGGTTGCAATAGCAAAAAACCAATGTCACATGATAGTGGATGGGGTGAATAATCTTTCGAAAAGGCAAGTTTCATGTAAGGATGATTCCTTAGCGGAGAACTTTCGGGTTGAGAACATGCGTGATGTGGAGAATATGGGTAATATACTTGAGGATTTGCATAATGAGGAATTACATAGTGAAATGATTTATATCTCTAAGGATGGTGTGGAAGGGTTCATTGGGAATTTGGGTTTGATTCCATGAGTAAGGAAAGAAGTGAAGAAAATATTACAAAAGGTGATGAAGAGGTTGGTAGCGAGGAAAATTTTGAATGAAATAAAAACGACTTCAACCAGGGGGATGGACGCGTGAATGATGACATAGTGCATGGCCATGGTGTGAGAGGGGAAAATTCAAATATACTAGGAAGACATCAATCTAAATGGCGAGGAGCTAAATGTGATCTTATGGACAATGTTGGGGTTTTCCTTACAAAAGGTCATGTGGTTGTATGTGATTCATTGGAAGTAGTTATTGATGATCGGCTTGGGGAGGAGCATGTTGGGCTTTGCATCTTGTCTTGTCTTGCAATTGTGTCAATAATGATGACCATTTGGAAATGGCCATTGGCTCAAATAATTCTTGATGGGTACCCCTTCATAGAGCATTTAATTTCATTTAATGAGACCTACATACCAGATGTTGGTGATGTGGGAGTAGTGTAATTGACTGTGAAGGTTCCATTTCTAGAATTGAAAATGTGTTGTCAAAAGAGTCTGTGTGCAATGTGGGTGTAGTAAAATGTTGCGCCATGAATTGTTATCAATAGTTTCTTCATGAAAAAACCTCATTGTTGAGACATGAGTTTTGGAGTTTATCATTTGAAGACCGTAAAGCCTATTGTTTAGATATTCCAAAAAGGTTGCATATGAAGGGAGTCAAAAGCAAATGAAAATTTATCATTATTCATGGTTTAAACATTTATGAAACTACTTAGTTCCAAATTGTTGGTCTTTCTAGGTCAACATATATGTTATACAAATTAGATAACAAGTGAGGTTGTAAGTTTCTACCACATGGGAATAAAGGTATACATAAATTACATATGTCAACTTGGTAAATGGAGTCTAATGTTTAATCATTGATTGATTTGTCTATGTATATGATGCCACATTAAATGAAAGGGATTGGTAATGGTAGACAAAATGTGAGACGTATTTTGCCTAAAACATGGAAGACTGTAGGAATGAAGTGATTAGGTAAATTATATGGAATGACCAACACTTTTTGTTCCTATCTAGTGACAAACACCTAGCAGTTGCTAACTGTTTTTTGTGAAAAATTATTTTTTGAGAAATTGAAATTTATTTTTGAATATATATTTGAAGGTATACATCTATCGTGAATAGCCTAATATTTCTTTGTTTTTTTGTATTTGTGGGATGGTAGATAAACAAGGAATTAAACACTGGAGGTATTTCTCAATTTGCTATGAATAGGTTGAAGAAAAGACACCATTTCAATGTTAATGTGCAAAAGCAGGGGTCTATGTTTGTGAAATGCATTGCTTGTGAATCCTTGAAAAACTTGATATCCAAATTGGGAAAGAACAGCAATGAGGTTTTAAAGTATGAAGTGAAGCTAAGAAAACATATCCTAGACCAAGAATCATGTAGAAACTTATGCCATACTTGGAAGACAGAATCAATGTGATTGAAGGATGAGTTTTTATGCATTATTCATGACAAGATGGACCATGCAAAAACTACGCTTCCAAGGTTGCAAATGTGTAACAAAATGATATTTGGCCTTGGACAATTGCCAATTACCTTTATAGGAATGATAGAACATAGTCATGGGGGTGAGAGATATGCACAATATTTTAATGAGATGTGGCCAAATAATCCCAATTTCACAATTGGGTCTTTGCTGCAATTGTTGCAAACTTTGGAGGTAACCCTAGTTTCGGAATTAAAATTATTGTTTGAACACTTTTAGTAGAATTCAATCTTTGCACATATGTTGCAAGGGAAATTGCAATGCATACACAAATTACACACTTTGAATCAAATTGTTGGTCCAAAACCTTTGCTAAAAAATTTGTTGCTCCAAATGGATAATTGTGTTAAAGACAATAAGAATCGACATTTGTTAGCGTTTCTATCATTGTTGACAGTAAGGGATGTTTTTGAAGAAGTCAAACTGGGATTTCTTGTAGTTGGCCATACACATGAGGATATAGATGGATGCTTTGGCTATTTGTCAAAAAAGTTGAGGGAGGAAAACAATTACATTTTAGTAGATTTGATGAAAGCTTTCATGATCTCATTAAAGAGACCGTTCATTCCTCAATCGATTCATGAGATTCTATATTTCAAATCTTGGGTCCTAGTTGTTTGAAAGATGGCCTTGAAATGTTGGTAAGGCATATTAATATGCATCTATTTAGATTTTTTGTTGATTCCTTAGGTTGGTTAGTGATGTAATACAAGGTTTCCCCCATAGATCTTGTGTGGAGTTTAATAGATGGGCCTCTGATTAGATTATGGAAAGCTAATCTAGATAGTTCACCAAAGTTGCCTATAGGAGTTCCAAGCCTTGCTATATATTGCCCAATTTGGGGCAATGATACATCAAGGTTAGTGGAAAAAGAAAAGTTTATAAGTTTTGGACTCCAAATACATGGATTTCTAGAAGGTGGGCACTACACAAAGTTCCACATATGAAATGAAGATGAAGCAATATGTGGAGTATTGGGAAGATGTTTTGTTGCATTTGTCAAGATTGTTACTACTTCAAAATACAACTCTTTGGGAGGGGTTTTAGCCTTCAAGCAATTGGAGGTCTAATTATGCTACAACTTCATTGTCAATTGTGATGGATGTTGTTGATCTAAAAGATCCAATTCAAGTTCCTTATTGTGGGCCAACGAACATGAAACCTTTAACTGCATATATGCCATTTAAAGATCTTAGGAGATTTTGTGCTCGTGAGTCCACATGATCTTGATCTTATTCCTCAAGATGGGAAGAGTGGAAGGTGATGCTATCAAGGATGAAGAAAGTGAATATTTGAAAATGGTGAGATTTCAATGGTGGGTTCCTATGGAAAAAAGATCAAATTTGGATGAACAACATTTGTATGAAGATTGTTAGAATGGGAAATGGAAATGTAATTTAGCAAATCTAGAACAATGGCTTGACATTTTAGTTTTTTTTTTCTTTTCTTGCTTAGAAAAATACAACAAACAAAAATCAAATTAATATTCTTGTTATTTATGCTATTAGAGCTAAAGTTAATCTCAATGTTACTAACGCCTCAACTAATTTGTGAAGACATTTAATCAATGTAGACATTTAATCAATTATGTCTTTTGTATCATTATATTGATTAGATTAACATTTTAAAATTTTTAAAAAAATGTTTTGTGGTTTAATAAAAATATCATTTTGCCAAAATTTATCCATGTATGTAATTCTTGAAGAGTAATAATTAATAATCTATTTTGTGCCACCTAATCCCTTATCTTTGGTGGCCACTAGGCGGTAACTTTCCTACATGGTATGTAAAGCCAAAAAAATAATGCATTTGTTACATGAATAATAAAATTACATGCACAAATTTTGTTGTTATTAGTATGTTGTGCCTTTTTTATATTTCAGAAAATTGAATTTTTATTTTTGTTTATTGGGAACATTTACTTGTGACTTTCTTATTTGATAATCTATTATGAATTATCACTTGCTAGGCACCAAGATCAAAACTATTTTAATTATATATGGAATTTGAAGCATAATAGATTTGTTATTGTACAATTAACATGGATGGATCAAGTTGCCATTGTTAGAAATTTAGCATGTTGTCAATATATTAGATTCAAAACATCAAATTCCTTTTTCACTACTACATATTGTGCCTTTTTGCGAAGGGAAAAACAAAAAACTGGAAGGGTTTGCGAAGCAAAAACAACCTGCCATATTTGCGATGTGACACGCATCGCAACTTGTGGTTTACCAACCATCATTACTATATAATGTACCTTAAATCATCGCAGCACTTTTGCGACATATACCACAACCAAAACTTTGCGACCCTTTCAGTTTTCGTGCACGCTAGCGATATTCCACAGTTCGCACCTCTTAATCATACTCACAACATCGCAAATTTTAAAATACACAAAGTATCGCAAAACACTTTGAGACTCACAAGAAATCGCAATCTTGCGTT
>Ga0116227_10000894_pt1 | contig 62751 bp, 42 predicted proteins | sample S1TSphgellanicum_FD_89693 | JGI IMG/M metagenome (GOLD analysis project Ga0116227, IMG submission 89693) | Host-associated microbial communities from peat moss isolated from Minnesota, USA - S1T2_Fb - Sphagnum magellanicum MG | ecosystem: Host-associated > Plants > Peat moss > Unclassified... | reverse complement strand
CTATTGGGTAGAATGCCGTCCGCTGTAGGTTATCAACCAACTTTGAGCACAGAGATGGGTACTCTACAAGAGAGAATAACTTCCACAAAAGAGGGATCTATAACCTCAATTCAAGCAGTTTACGTACCTGCAGATGATTTGACTGACCCAGCTCCTGCTACAACTTTTGCACACTTAGATGCAACTACTGTACTATCAAGAGGTTTAGCCGCCAAAGGTATTTACATAATTAAGTAGATAGGTAAGTACACATGCCTACCTAACTATGTTTTTAGATGCACATACCTCCTTATATAAAATATAGGTAAGTATTTAGGTAGATAATAGGTAGGTAGGTAGGACATATTTAAGTAAATAAGTACAAAGGACATAGGTAGGTAGGTAGCCTAATAGGCATAACAAATACTAAATTAATTAATCCAATTAATATGGCCAATTTGACCAAGCATGGCCATGTAGTATCACTAGTACACAATGAGTCCAAATCTATTAACCTAAATCACTATGGGGTTGTAATAGTGAACCTAATTTACCATGCCCTAATTTCATTTCACCTTTAATGAAACTTCAACTTCACATTCATTTGTAATCAAAATAATTTACTAATGTTATTTTTTGTACTATTAATATGATAATTTCCATGTTATATAAAATTTATATTAATCATTATTTAATATAATTAATTTATAATGAATAAAATAATTTTTCATTACCTTTTATTACATCAATTACCTACAATATGACAAATTAAAGGGTGATTTAAACCAACTTAAAATTTATTTACTCATTTATTTTAAATAAAATTTTGAATTTAATTGCCATATATTATTTTCGGCCTTCATTTATTCCAATGTAAAGACATTAAGAAAAAAAAATGAAAATCTAGTATTAATCATATGTGCTAGTATATGTTTAGTATATATATATTATAAATAATGTATTTCACTAACATAACATAATACAATATATAGATTAATTTATAATTAATCAACATATTCCATTATTTTGAAACCAAATGAACCATAATAAAATTTCAAATAAATAAATAAATAAGGAAAACTTTATGTATTTCATTTTAGATTTTATTAATCATTAATATTAATAAATCGGAATAATATGAATATTTCAAAAAAAAATATCAATTAGCATATTATTAATAATTATATAATTTAAGTACTATTTTAAAAAATTTAACCATTAAAATGTTTATATTTAATAAAATAAAATATTTCGTTTAAAAATCATAAATATTAAATTTACATTTTCCACATATATATATTTAATATATCATATGCTTATAAGATACTATATACATAACATATAAAATTATGTACATATTACATATAAAGGTTTTTACTAAATAATATTTTATTGTGGGCTTCACTTGATAAAAATGGATAACATAATATTCATCCATGGAAATGAAACTTTTTTGATCCAATGTTTTTATCATATAAGATCTTATATATATAATATATGAAAATATTCATTTGTTATATATTTTATTAATACAAATATTTGTGATTCAAATGAATATAATAATAAATTTATTTACGATTTGTAATAAAAATTTCATTTAAAAAAAATTATTTTCAATTTAATTTATATTTTATACTAATATAATTTATCTTATATTATAATATAAAATTTAATGTATATGTATCTTATATACTTTATTTTAATGTATTATATTTTAAAAATTTCTTTCATTTGGACAAAGTATAAGAAAGATAATGATAGTTAAACAAAGAAAATGTCTTCAAGAAATCATTGTTGAAATGTATTGAAATGCAAGATTTATATGCAATTTTCTTCAATTCAATTTTTAAAATCATTTCAAAAAAAATTTTGTGTAGATTTTGAAAAACCTTTTTAAATGAAATTTAAATCATATCATTTGGACATAATATGAAAAAGATATTACTAATTAAAGTTGGCTTTTGAAAAAGGTTTAATTGCATCTCAATTTAAAACTCACATGCAAGTAAAAGGTTTAACCCATATGTTTTGTCTTTGAATCTCATATCACAAACTATATAAACAAAATATTTTGCTTACACATGTCACATTGAAATGCATATTCCAATTTGGGAATAATGAAAAATTACTTGACCATATATGGAAATTCCAAAATAAATGAAATATTTTTTTGGCTATTCATTCCATCTACATGTTTCATTTTTTACCTATTTGCCTACCTACACAAGCAAATAGTTATTAATTTTTGTACTTAGGTAGGTAACTAGGTTTCGTTTTTCCTTGAACTTAAAATTAAAAGGAAAAACCAAATAATAAAATGATTTTGCATTAAATGATCCAATAAAAATCGAAATAAATGACTTGGTATGAAATAATATATTAAATAATTTGGACTAAATAATTAATATTAGATAGTTTGGATTAATCATTAATATTGAATAATCTAGATTCAATAATTAATACTAAATAATCTGACTTTAATAATTTATATTCAATAATTTGCATTAAATAATTAAATTTTAATAATCTGAATTAAATAATTAATATTCAATAATATGGAATAAATAATTAATATTAAATAATCTGGATTAAATCATTAATATTAAATAATCTGAATTAAAATATTCAAATATTCAATTTTTCATAATTGTTTATATGTTAGTGAATGTACTAATGAGTTGATTTCTCCATATCAGCCCATCGTCGATCACTCAACAATTGACGAATTTGTTAAAAATTCACTAAGATAAAAATTTGCTTAGTTCACTACAAAACCTAGTGAATCCATTAGTGGAATTAGACTCACTATGTATTAGTGTATGGTTGATTTGACTAAACCATGGGCATTTTGATGGACTATTTATAAATTTTGTCCCTCTTGACTAGATGTACAACTTAACACTTGGTCAAAATGGTCACTTTAGTAAAAAGAACCAACCAAAAAAACCATGTGTCTTTCATGCCCCATGTTTTTAATAAAATGGACATTCTTTTGATCAATGCGAACATTTTGAACCTTTTGGAAAATCATGATTTCTTATAGTGTTAACTTTAGGCATATTCACAAATTGAAATACTATTTTTCTTTCATTGTCTATTAGAAATATAATCTACATGAACAAAAAAAATTAAATGAGAAAAAAAATGAATAGTTCAAATTAAAGTAATATGTATGGTGGTGGTGATTTTTCACAACATGAGCATCAATATTTTTGTCAAAAATCTAAAATATGCTTCAATAAATTAACATAGGGAATCAAAACCACTTTTTTCTTTTGCTTAATTATTTTTTGCATATGTGATCTACACTCTAGGCCAATGGTCTTTTTCAAGCAAACATATGCATCATGCCGGGAAAAAAACAAGTGAAACAAATACAAAGGATTTTCTTGGGAAAAAAAAAAGACCCAAAGTCATCACATTATGAAGGGTGAAACTTTGGCATCACCAAATTTAGGCAATAAGTTACAACATGTTGCAAAAATGTAGCACAATTCCTAAACTTTTTTTACTTTCCTTTTTGACATGTAAAAAATCTTGCTAAGCTCTCTTGTGAATGATCACTAGACCACCTATTTTACCAAAACAACAATTCTACATAGGGCAATAAATTTCAAGCACAATGAATATGAAAAATCAATGAAATGGTTCAAAAAATTATTCATTTCCAAGTCATTTCCCCTACATCCATGTTTGCAAAATTGTGTAGATTTCAAAATCTTCATATGTTTTATCATTTAATCAAATGCATTTAATGAACATTATGCTAAACATAGATGTAAGCATTATATATCCCTTTAAAAAATTGAAATCAACTACATTGTTTAATGCATGCTTTTCATTCCTTGAAAAAAAATCTGCAATTAACAAAACCAACATATAATTATTTTCAAACACTCCAAAGGACATTTATATGATATCCAATCTATTTCTAAATTATTTATTTATTTTTATGTGACATTATTTGTAGGCATACAACAATACATTATTTAATTGTAATGCAATAAATTTTATAAACCTAAAATTGGGGCTATATTTAGTCTTTTTGTGTTGATAAGATAGTCGTTTTGTGAACCCAACTATGAATAAGTCCCATTGAACTTTAGTGCTTTTGTCCACCAAATCTAAATATTAACAATTATTATTTGGGCCGGAACAAAGGTATATAACACCAACCCTTTAACTCTAAATAAGCCATCCCTATTAGATAAAACCAAAAACATGACATGTATTATGACTCAATCTTAGATTTGCATGTGGAAAAGGACAAAAGAATGTGCAATTTACTACATGATTTTTGTAAATAATTTTATAAAAAAAATCATAATGTCCATTATTTTAGGAGTTTGTAGAACCAAAAAATCCCTATGAAAAAATATTCCATTACATTAATAAATTTATGACTATTAAAAATGGGTTAATTTAATCATTAAATGCACAATACAACAAAATGCCAACCATATACATGTGAACAAGAAAATTAGTTGATCATTTATAGTCACTAAAACTAAGAGTTACATGTTAATTATATGTTGGTATGTGTGTTTATTTGTGTGTATTGGACAATGTGTGTGGATATATATATATATATAATCTCTTTAAAAAATCATGAATACAAATCTAGTCACTATGTACATGCACATATAATCTTCCCTTCAAAGTTTTTGGTGCAAATAATTTGTGTGTTTACATAATAACACATGTTTCATATACATAATCTACATATTTATTAACACATTCCAACATGTTTTTTTTAATCCTTTGTTTATGTGAATTTTGTGTATAATGTAATTTGAACATTTATTTAATGATTTTCATATTAATTTTAGGTTATATGCATTTGACATTTCATATGTTTTAATTGTTGGCAAACTTTTCTTTATTAACAAATTTTTTGGAAACTTTCCTTTGATGTGTTATTATTGTGTGTTTGAGTGATATGATAATCCAAAATATGGCATGATAAGGTCTAAACTTTCAATGTTGATGTAACCATTCATGATTGCAATGGTTTGAGAAAATCAAATTTGCAAGGAAGGCTATGGATGAAATTACATGAAAAAATGTGTATATGGTTGAATTGAAATATTAAAGTGTTTCAAATTGTTCTTTGTGCAAGCATGATAGGTCCAACTCTTTCAAAATGTAACCAGGATGGATCTAGCTAAAACAAATCAAATATATCGTATCAAAACTTCAATCAAAATTGGACAAAATTGCGACAAAATCCTCGGATAATTAGAACTCTAGTTGGGGTCAACTTGGTTAAATCATAATCCACCTAGAATCAATATGGAAATGCACCAAGATTTGACTGAGATTGACCTAGCCTTTAAAATTTACATCTAATTAAACTCATTACAATCCATCTCTATCTAGAATCTATTTTGAGATTGGACTTACATCTAGACTAAATACCAACTAGGATGGATGTGGCCAAGAAAAATCAAATAGGTGACATGTAAAAGTTTTGATCAAATGTGTATGTAAGACTTTGGACTCATCTTACCCAAGAAATAAAACTTGTATAAGGGATGCTAGAAATAAAACTCTCAAAAATCACAAGGGAGAGGGCACTCTTCAAGAATTGCCATTTTGAAAGCATCATTGACTTCCAACACAAACTCAAGAAGGCATAGTAAAAGCAAAAACAAGTTGGAATTTCTAGCTATACATGTAGAGGGTAGGAAAGTAGCTACCTTCCAACCAAAGTCTTTATACCTTTGAAAATTATTGGTCCAGTGGACCAATACCTTCCAAACCTTGTTGCCCTACCTTTGTTGAGCTATTACTTTTCACCAAACGACATGTAGATTGCTTCTATCATCTTGTAGCAACTACCTTCAAGCAAACTATAACATTCCAAAGGAACAAGTTCTAGATGTAACACAAAACAATAGAATAAACTAATGTGAGAGCTACAATATTTTACATCAAACTATAATAACTATCATTCTAAAGAGAAAGTAAGGCAAAAATTAAATAAAATATAATAATACACAAGTTTCCCAACCTTCACATTTTTTTGGCATTACTCTATCTTTCTTCATACAAGATCTCTTTCTCCCATCCATTTAAGAATTCTACACACAAGAATGATAGGAATTCATCTATTAATCCCCTTCTTCCAAAAAACCACACAAGGTTCATATTCCACTTAGAAAAGTATGCCCCCTTATCCTAATCCTTATACAAATCCCTTTTAATTGATTGGTAAATAACTACCAATCACCCATTTCAATTTGATAACTAACCTAATGGCTTCTCCTCAAAATAAACTAAAAGACGATAAGTAATTTACCACTAGTAATTTTCTACTTACTAAGCAACCCACATGACTAACTAATCTAAGGAGATTTTCTAACATTAACAATAGAAAAAATTGAGTTAAAATTAGTTGGAAATTCCATAAATCAATTAAAAATATCACATCAATTATATATTTATTATTTTAGAAATATTTCATTTTAATATTCTTTGTTTAATATCTAGACCAAAATCACACTAAGATGAACACAACTAACTTAGACAAATTGAAAAAATGATTTGAAAACTTTAATTTTAAAAAATTGATCCAAAATTACATGAAAGATGTGAATACTATTTCACCCTTTCAAGGGCCCTTGTGACCCACCCCTTTGGAGCCCTTATGATCATACCCCTGCCCCAAGATGTTGGGTCCCATATCCTCTTAAAACTATGGATTTCATTCATAGAATAGATTACTTCAACTTTAATCTAGATATGTGATACACCAAAGATTATGAACTTGCAATTCAAGATTTTTTGTGATTGGGTGCAACCATTATAAAAGGATCCACACATGCCCACGTATGAAATATAACCTTAATTTTTTATTAGGTTCAGCATTCAACTATTAAAATTTTTTTTTTCCAAAATCCATTTTGGTAAAAAAAAAAAACTTATGGGGTTTTTGGCCTACTACTTAAAGATATAGGAGGTAACATGAAATACAACACACACAAAAATCAAGAGAGAACAACAAGCTAGAAGCAAGTAGAGAATAAATACATTCAAAAGATGAAGAAAAATACTTGCAAAGATGGCACTATTGCTAGCTTTAAAGGTTTTGCAAAAGACAAAAAAAACAATGAAAAACAACATGTCATCTATGCAAGTAACTTGGAGTCTAGACCCACACATCACATGGACAACTATCTAAAGGCAATAATTTCCTTAAATTTTGATACTTCAAACAAGCAAATTTCTTAAAATTTTAAAATTTCCAAAAATAATTTAATTATCGTTGAATTGGAAAAAATACCATTATATTTAGAAATAAATGGGTTAAATTATTAAAATGATGTGAAAAATTGGGATATTGGGTTACAATGGGTGATGAATTATAGGAATGTCATAATTTTATGATGTCCAAAAATGCCATTGACCAAAAAAAAAAGTCACTACACACATATTATAAAGGTCATGTGATCATTCTGTCATTTCCAAGGCTTTTCAAGTCATTTCACAAGGAATCTTGTCCATTCCAACCCATGTGTTTGTGACTTTTGTCGAAATCAACAATTTTTACAATTTTAGATCTAATTGTCCTTCGTGGCACTTGGTAAAAATGATTGGTAGTTGCATAAATGATTACAAAGTGGTTTGCAATTGCATATGCAGCTTATACTTGCAACTAATGTCAATTTGGATGAAAAAAAAATGAAAAATACACTTATATCATCAATTTTTAATGGCATCCCAAAATAGATGAAAATGTAGTTGTTTTTGTGACTTGGAAGGTGGTTCAAAGGCCATTGGATACCACATGGCATGTTTTCAACTTGATTTGTGACTATAAATTTTAATTGCAAATGCACATGTGATCAAATGTGAAAAAAAATGAATTGGCCAATGAAATTGCTGGATTTAACTACGGTCTAATTGTTTTCCTTTAACTTTTTTCAATGAATTGACCATTAAATGTGTAATAAGGCTTGGTGGGTTTATGAAAATTTCAAAGAACCCATGGCAATTAATGGTAGAAATAAGGTTAAGTAGTAGGTATTTTATCATATTATTGATATGTGATAATGTTCTTGAATTAATTATTATATTAGGTAGGCAATGTAATTTATTTATTGAATATGCTAGGTAGTAGGAATAATTTATGACCCATTTCATATCATACATTAGATTACATTTTATTGGTACAATTTATGATCTATTATAAGCAAAATTGTATAATATAATTTTAAAAATCAAATAGATGTTTGAGATGTGAAAAAATATAATTTATTTTTACATAAAAATTTTATCATAATTTTAAGTAAAACTTAAGATATTATATGTGTAAACATATAAAATTTATAGTTCCATAAAATCAATTAATTATATGGCATTAATCAATATTTAAAAATTAAAGTTGATTATCTCAATTAATCTTTTATACCAGAAATCTAGTTAATATATTATATTATATTATATTATTTATTTATGATTCATTTATAAATATTATATGTGAATAAATTATATATCACACATTTAAATTAAATTCTATTGGTAAAATTATGATATATGAAAAGAAGAATTGTATAATATAATTTTTAGAATCAAATGAAGGTTTAAGATATGAAATTTATTTATGTATTTGTTATTATATTATCCATTTATAAATCATGTGATTGAATTTATTTTTTCCATGGAATGGTCTTTGAAATTATACTGAATAAAAAAATCCAAATATTTTTCTTTTCAAATTGATTTATATTTTTAAAAGGATTTTTTTTTTGTGTGTACATTCTTGAAAAAACTTTAAGTTGAAACTTTAATCTTATCATTTCAACAAAATTGTAATAAGCTATCAAAGTTCAAAAATGATGTTTTGTGTAATGTTGAAAATCAAATAGGTTAAATAAAATGCACATTATTTTTTTTCCACAATCAATGGGGTGGCTTGGCTAGATGTTTATTAAGTGGCTTTAAATAGGCACAATAGGTGGCCTATTTAACAACCTAAACTAGTTTTTTAAACCTAGCCTATGTAATGACATGTGTCAACATAGTAAATGTTGAATTTAATGAAATTATGAAATTATAAATATATATTATTTTATTATTTAAATATTATATATATAAATAATGCGACTACATTTTTGAGTCGTAAAATCAGTCGCACAATGACAATGCTACGTAAGTTGGTTTGGATGGATGAAAAGTTCATCTAAGTCGCATCTTTATGCAACTGCCTTTGCAACTTGGTGCCACATATTGTCTTTTGCGACTAGAATTTTATGCGACTTGTCCAAGGCAACTAGGCACTGTAGCAAGTTGCATGTGGTAATTACGACAAAAAATGAATTATAAATTCAATCGTATATTTGCAAATTTCTTGTAGTGTTTGGAAAAGGGATTTAACAAACAAAATATCAATGTTACATTACTTTAAAAAGTGTTATTGAATATTCTACAATCATTAGATATATTTCAAATGGTTCCACATGTTTCAATAATATATTGAAAATGTTTTTAAGTAAACACATTTAAAACTTTCAACATTAGTTTAATGTTTCATGTTAAAACATGAAAAGCCAAACATTGATTCTATTTGTTGTGATACATGTGAATGGGAGTACATTCAACTATCAAATGTATCAATTATGCTCACAATTATAGTTCAATTGGATTTCAACATTGTTTTCAACTATGTGTGAATGTAATACTTGACCATGACACATGTAAAACATGACTTGGAAAAGCAAATTGCACTTGAATCAAAAGCTTGACATCAACATTGAAAAGGTCTTACAAGAGTTTCCAAGATTTATGAATTCAAAAATTCCAAGACACCAACTTGTCATGGGCAATATGATGGACATCATAAGATGTAAATTATGTAACATAAATAAACAAAGAAAAAAAAATCCTCTCATTTTCAAGACCTTATCATAACTTGACAAATCTCTTAACATAACTTCCATACATTCTTTTGAACCTTACAATCACATTGTGTTATGAGGAGATGTCACCCCTTAAGATCACTTTTACTTTTGAAATCACTAGGTGACCTTTAAAGACACCAACTTAGATGCCAATAGATTCCAAGATTGGATCCTTGGAATCATAATTCAACCCTTGCAAACACACTTACAATAACAAGTTCATTTTTCTTTTTAGTTTGCAAGTACCATGTTTAGTATTGAGCATAAACACATGAACTATTATTGTAAGCATTGTCAAAATGAAACTACCTTATGAAAAAGATAATATTTATTGTGTAACATCCATTCAAACTTGGATTTTTAGATTTTAATTTTTTTTTAATGTACAGTGTTTTGAAATGCCATTCAATTAAATGTTGACTCTTTTGATGGATGATCTACTCCAACATCATATCCAAGTTTGAATTTTTTCTTGCAAGTTTCAAATAATCTTAAGGGCAAAGCAAAACTTACAAATATTATTATTTGCATTTTGAAAAATAATATTTCTAAATATTATTAATACACTCACCCCTTTTGGGTAGCCCTTTATCTATCTATCTATATATTTATTATTTATTATTTACTATTTAAAAAAAATTGGTTTATAATTAAAACTTTGGTGTTATTTTAGGTTCTTCAAATGTATCATAAGTTTTTTGGATTTTTCATAAAAACTTGGTACATAGCCAAAATATAACAACTTCTTGAGATGTCTTGCAACAAGAAAGGTAAAGCTTACATGAAATCTTGAATCAACAAGCCTTTTGAATCTTAGTCTTTATCTTTTGAAAAGCCCAAGGTTTGTCTTGCAAATAAATTTGATTTACTAAATGGTCAAATTTTATAATGTTTGTATGAAGTATGATTTGTAATACAATTACAACTAGAACAATATCCAACTAAAGTTGGGCTCATTTGTACACTACTTTCATGAGTAGCTTTATTTTGGTTTGCTCCACTTTTTGGAGAGAAAAAACCCATTTCCTACATAACTTTGAAGTTTTCATCATCTAATTTGACAAACATAACAAAATGCGCATAACAATAATTAAAATATGTCTTTTACACCCAGGGTTAATTTGTATATCACTATATGCATCTACGTTTTAGTTTTTTTTTCCTATGACATTGATTAGGATGAAGTTGCACTCATAAATTGATGTCATTGGGGCTTACAAATATTAAGGATCTTTGCCACCTATGTTGGATGCTAATACCTAAAACAAAGTAATAATCTAAGTTGTTGGATGTGATAATCATGAATTCTTTGAACATCATAAAAAGCAACACCTAACATCTTTGCCTCAACAATCTTCAACACTATTTGAACAACCAATGCATATGCTTCAACAACCAATTCAACAAAACCAATCTTGATCAATTGGTTGCCAAAAAAGTTTATGCTTGCATTATGGAAAACCAATGCAAGATAGTGTGTTGATGTTTGGTACGTATGCAAAGGAACTGGTATTAAAGCAAAGACATGTATTACTGTACTTGTTCATTAGTGCTTCACAAAACTGAAAGAACTTTGCTAGTATTGTTGGGTTTCAGACAATGCGAATATTGAAGCAATGCCAGCACTGATGTGTAACATGAAAGGACCAATGGAATATATATGCACATAATTTGAGTTCCAAAGAACAAGTTAAATAATAGAGGTCCAATTAGAGTATGGTGTTGGGGTGGGGTGGAGATGGGGTGGGGCATACCATGTGAGTTCCAAAGAGCCAACCACAGACCATCTCCTGTGGCACATGCAAGGACTCTATTTGAGTTAGGTATTGGTCGATGCACGTTACATATTTTCCAACGGTGGTTGCTTATATAAAATTGAATAACCCAATGGTCTTTTCCCCTTGTCTTCTTCTTCACTTAATTCCAAAGTTTAATTATTTTGAAGTGGGATGCTGTGTGCACATGGGCCATTCTCTTGTAAACTTTGTTCAAAACAATAAAAGTTAGCCATTTTAGTTAATGGGGTGTGTATGCAGCTATTATCGCATTGTCACCATACAAAGTAAGGGTTTAAGGTTTAGGGTTTTAATTTGGGTCACAACTTGGGTCATGGGTTGGCCAACAATGTCAACATGGAAGGTTGAATTCTTACCATTGATCGCCTAAACTTAAACCCTAAACCCTCCAAAAAACACTGCAACTTTTTTTTTCTTTTGCTGTGCTTTACATAAGGGAAGGTTCTAAACCCTAGACCCTTCCCCCATACCAAAGAACTGAAGAGAGAGTGGGATGGTGATCTGAGACTAAGTCACCCCCTATAATCCACTAAATGCAGAAAATGTACAATAGAGGTTCTGGGGGTTCAGTGACACAAACACCAAACATCATTGCCTCCTGCAAAGGCCCATGTGGAGTACCCACACAGAGACACTAACAGGCTGCTTGCTGATCCAGTCAACTGGTAACCAAGTCCAAGAGACACAGGAGGAAATGGATAGTTAACTTTCACCTTTTCTTTTGTTGGGGTTAAGAAGCGCTTATATCAATCCTGACATGATTTGGGTTCGCCTCTGAATACTTAACCCTGGTTTAAGAGGACAGCTTTTCAAGCTTTTCAAGCCAGGAGGGAGTGTGTGTGCATGTATGTGTTGCCATGGTATATACCCTAATTGTTGAATCTAGTCAGTTAAAAGTCATCAAGAGCATTTGCAATGACAAGGAAAAATGCTTTGTTTGCATTTCTTGGCTACTCTCCTTGGCACGAGTAAAATTTTTTGCTGCCCAAATTATCCTGGGTTGGAGAAATGCTACAAATTTGGGCAGCATAAGATTTTGGCTTGAACTTGACCCCATGTGTGAACAACACTTGGTATACTAGTACATGTATGTGCATATGATGAATGAATGAATGAATGGGCATGGCATGTTTCATAGAAGTGCCTGCATTGAGTGAGACCCAGAAAGTTCTAGAGCTAGCTAGTAAGGGAAGTCTTTAGTTAGAACCTGTCATAAAGGGGGCAAAGTCATTGCATAACTGCTTGTTCAGAACCACCCCCTCTGCACTCATTGAGACAGAAAAAGTCATGTCAGGGGGACAGAAGAAGCAAAGCCAAAGCTTTGCTTTGCCACAAGTCAAGTAAGTAAGTAAGTAGCTATGATTCTGCAACACACTCAGTGGACCCTCTTCTTCCTGTCACAAATCATATCCAAAAGAAATTTGTGCTGACAAGCACTGGAACTGGAGCCATTGTTGGCAGACAAATCACTACAGTTTTTCACAACAGCAGCCACAGTTCACTTTGGCAATGAGGACCTGACCAATGGACTGACTGAACCTCCAATTGGACCACACCATAAAAGGTCCCCCAATTCTGTGAAGCCCAGATGAATGTGGCAGACACACACCCCTCAAGTTCACTGGCAGAAATTTTTTAGTTTATCTGGAAGAGCATGTTACCAGGCAGAACTTTTCCTCTACCAAAGGTGGGCTGTGTTGAAAAGAGCCAGGTATTCTCCAAATAAGTGTTTTTGGCTCCCGCTTCACTGGGCCACTTGTTTCAGGAGTCACTACAATACAAGGTGTCCCTATACATCAAGTGATTTCATTAGATTTTGAGTGAATTCACTAGTTGTTTTACTGAACAGGGACCAATAAAAAAATAGTGAATTCACTGGTTTAGTGAAGAAGGACTAGTGAATTACACCCACATTTTGTAGTATTTGAATGACCTGCTCATGGGGTGTTGCCCTACTCTGAACTGTAAACTCACCTTACAATTCAAACTTTTAAAGGTGAGTTTAAAGTTCATGGTGTGTCTACCAATTATCCAGGTTAGTCCGATTATCAATATGTATAATTGATGAATATGCATATATACATATTTTTAATTTGTCTCAAAAAATTTAATAAATTTTATACATATGCAACGAACTTCTTTTTGTTGATAACTTGATGCATATGTAATATTTGTCACATGTGTCCAGATATGTGTTCTATACCATGCATATCTGGATTTTAAGGTTTTAGGTTTTCTAAGAGTTGAAGGATATGCATATGCACTTGGTGGCTTGGATATAGATCTCAAACCCTAAATGGCAAAAAGATGTAATCATTTTTCTATTTGTTCCCTTGCTTGCTAGCTTTTCATCAGCTATTTTGGTTTCACATTATTTCACATCATAGGGTTTTCATTGAAGTGCAACATCACAAATTTGGTAAACTACATAATGGTGACATAATTGTATATTGATCATCTTATTTGTTGAAACAAAGCTTATCATATCAACAAAAGGGATAAAGGTGAAAGTGTGTTGAGTGCAATGGTGTAACTTGCCAAGGGTGTAATGGTCCAAGTGTGCAAGGTGTTACAAGCACGAAAATTACAAAGATAGATGACGAAAGTATAGATCTAAGTTTAAATCCAAAACACAAAACCAAAAAACCAAGACAAGAACACAAAGGTTAAAGCCAATAACGTGAAATGTGCAAGACTAAAATATGAATGAATTTTTATTGCAACGAAGTAAGGAAGCATAAACACGAAAAGAATAAAACAAGGCTATGGTATAAGATCTTACCTCAAATTAGTGTTGAATAAATTGAAGGTAATTGGAAAGGGGTTGTCCATACCGCTATTTATACCATTTGGGGATCTAGTTCAAAAAAGTTACTATGGAGGTTTCCATGTGCTCATTAATCAAGGAAGCTTCTTTAAAACTTCCTAACTACAAATGAACTAAGAATCAACTAGGACTTAACTAAAATAATCAATCCAAAGGCTTGTACATTTTGTTTGATGTATATTTTTGTTTAGCATATATGCCCTTTGGACGTTTAAAATGATCAATTCAAATGCATTTTTCATCAAATTGAAAACCATCTTGAGCATTTGTCCCTTTTTTAAAGTCTTGCACAACAACAATAGTTCTTGTGTTGCCGTTGTTGCTAGCTTGATACATTATGATTGATAATCAAAACGTTAATGATTGCATTCATGTTTGTCATCTTTATTTTGGTTTGAACAAAATTGACATGATATGTGTTTAATTATTTCACATTTTTTATAATGGTACATGTGTGGGTAGGGTGCAGGGTTTTTGTTGTGCAATGGTTAAAGGAAAGCAAAGAAAATTCCATGTTGTTGATTTTGTTGAAAACATGAAAGAAATCTACTCCAACTTCTTTGATTTGATAATGTCAAATATTGCTAACAACAATTCAAATGTTGAAAACATTGCAATTGGTAATGTGGCAGTCAATATTATGGCTATAATCAAAGTTGTGTAACGTGCAACTTAAAAAATTCATGATATATGATGGAAACTTCACCATCATTCATTCATTTTTTAGGGTTTTTTTTATTATTAATGATAACCCTTATTGACATTGTGAACCGACAAATGTTGAAATGCATTATTTGTAGGTTTAAACAAGCAAGTGAAAATGTTCTAACCAAAAGTTGTTCTATTATTAAAAAGGGGCTCCTAGGTTATAAAATACAACAAATGTAATGGAATCACTCTTATGAAAACACACATTAATTGTGCACATGCCAAGTTGTTTATTGTTAAGGGGTTACAACTTACTGAAATGGTTCAATTAAATCACACTTGGCAAGTAATAAAAAAAAGGGCTTATAATTATGAGCAATGTAATCATTTTTTTTTTGGAGCCTCAAATTCTTACAAACAACACAATGAGTTGAAAACTTGGTGTTGTATATATGTAAAAGTTACAAGGCTTTTTCAACTTGTTAGAACATTTGGTTACAAAGGTTAGATTTACATCAATGTCCTTATGTTTTGTTTCCATTCCATTCACAACTTGTGAAAGAAACATGTTTCTTACTATGGTCACCAAGTGTAGAAATATGCATGTTTTGCCAAAACTTGCAAATGAAAGAACTATTTCTACTTCATTTGATTTATGGATGTCTAGAGGTGGCATTGACATGTTCACTTTAGTTATCAATTATTTGACTGAAGCTTGGGAACCTATGTTGGGTTGTTCAAGGTAAATGAGACAACTAGCCTTTACATATCATGACAATTGCAATCATTGTTGGAGAAATTTTGTTTAATTCATCGAGTTTTTCCTTTTGTAAAAGATGAAAGTAGCAACTTTGATTCCATGGTTGCAACATTGCACTCCATTGTTGATTGTGAATTCCTAAACCTTCTATGAGTTTATGAAGGTACATGCACTACAACAAAAGGTGTCCCTATATGCCAAGTGATTTCATTAAATTTTGAGTGAATTCACTGGTCATAATGAACAAAAATTAGTGGGGATGTAGTGAATTCAGTAGTTTAGTCAATAAGGATTAATGAACTACACCCACATTTTGTAATAGTGATGGTTTTGTCATGTGTTTTCTAAAACATGTCAATATGTTATGAATGATGACAAAGTTTCTATGGGTCTAAGGCAAGTGAATGTGAAAGATGCTTGGACAAAAAATATGGGAAAACAAGGGAGGAATGGGAAAAACCATATGTTGAGAGTGGGTTGTTGCCTTGAAAGCTAAAAACACCTATCAAAACTAGGTTTGTAAGAAAAATCATTATGTTTGAAGAATGTTTTGAATTCAAAGAAATTATCCTTCTATGTTATGGCAAGTAGATGATGATGACATTGTAGCAAGGAATTTTTCAAGGCCAAAGTCTAGGTCATTACAAAAGCAATTATTTCCTATTGAACCCTGTTGTGAATGCCCATGTGATGATTCAATAAAAAAGACACTAGCTCCTATCAAATGCTTTGACCCCTATTATTAACATTCCATTCAACATGGAAGCTGAGGCGGTGTGACTTGGTAATGGGTTTGATATTCTTGATGAATTTGATTTAGAACTCATCATCCTACAAAAAAACATGTAACAAGAAGTCATTAAGGTGATTAAACCTTTCCTCTTGTCTTTGAAAACATTTTATCAACAAAATGTTCATAACATGTTTGCCATCATGTTGGATCCCCATTTCAAATCTTTACAAATAGTGGAAAATTTTGTGGGGTGTGGGGAAACAATTTGTTTTGTCTCTGAATATGATGTGAAAGCAATGATTCCATTCCATTGTTTATGACTTGAGTGCAAGTACATAGATAGGAACCAATGGGATTACTTTATAAAAGGACTATGAGTCATTTTTAGTCCTTTTTCATTTTTTCATATGAAAGAATTTTTGAATGAAATCTTTTGCAACTTGTTATTAAAAATACATATAGTTGCCCCAATAGATCACATGTTTTGTGTTAATCATTTTTTGAATAAATATTAATTTTTCAAAGTGTGTAAATTCTACCAAATTCTACATTTCATTTTGAAAATTTATCATAATTTTGAATCAAATTAAAATATGCTAACTACTTTAGGTTTTTCTTTTTTAATCATAAACTACAACTTCGTTTTGTATGTCATGCACATTACACTCCATTTACATGTGGTAAATTTTTTTTGAAAATTTGAAAAATACTTTGAAATTTTAAATTTTTAAAATTCCATACCTTTTAAATTGTGAATGCCTTTTGAACTTGGGTAGTAGTTTGCTATCATCTAATTTTTTCACCATCAAAGTTATGTTATTACAATAGTCCTTTATAAAATTAACCACATCTAACACAACACCTATTCAAGTTCAAACATCCTTTTTAAAAACCAAAATTCAAATTTAAATTTAATGAATTTTTAATTTGAATTCCTCAACTTTCACATTAGTCATTTAACACAACTTGGAATGATTAACATAATTTTAAAATGTCAAAAAAAAACGTATGTAAAAAAATTCATAGTTTTCATCATTATTCGACATGATTTTTGGCTCCTATCTTTATATTCGCACCCACTTGCTTTGATTGACTCGATCCTACTTCTCAAACATCTGCAATAGCTATTGATATGCCATTTGAAAAAGGTAATATGTTTAGTTTCGAAACATTCATGGAGGAATCCTATGTTTGATTTTTTGGCGCATCAGATCCTTAGGATTCCAAGGTTCCAAATCAAAATTGAACATGTTTTTGGCTTTACAAGAGTGTTGACAACCTTGTGGCGTTGTCACCTGCAAGTGCAAAATCTAAATCAAATAATCATGATGGTAATATATTGGCCCAATGATCCACAACTGAATTGTACAAATATTTTCAAATTTTAAATTATTTTCGATTTTTTTTGCATCATGCACGTGATTGATTTCAATTGTTGTGATGTTGTAAGACTTACTGTTTATGTATAAATTGATGGACCTCACATCTCACCAACAACATATAAGTTGCATCAAGCTTTTGATCATTTCTTGAAATTCTAGATTTTGGGTGTTGAAGTGGTCTTGTTCGTGTTTGTTTTTTTGCATGCAACACAAGCAGAGTTCTTGTTTGAAGAATTGGGGTTCAATTCCCCCACAAGCTACTTGAATTTGTAGGGTGTTCATGTTCTTTAACAACACTTTTGAATTATTGTGTAATTGCAAAAAAATTGTATACAACTCAAATTATAAATTTAACAATGCATATATTCTATACATATTTATAGTTTCTTAGCATTTAAAAACCAACTCATTCATAACCGACAAAGCCAAAAAAAAAAGGGTTGAATACATAACTATCATTACAAATAATCTATTGAATTTTTAAAATAAATATCCTTCTCTTTCAAGGAAACAAGAACATGCAATGTTGATCTCTGAAGGTTTGTTCTAAAACTGGATAACCGGACAACACCACGGGTCTCAACAAGTCTCAACCCCAGGACAGCCAGTGTCCTTGTCAAGGCTCAAAATGGAACATGATGGAAAGGCAGGTGATAATTAAGGTAGTAAAAAATGATATGTCTTTGCAACCTTCCCAGAAACAATGGAACAAAGATGACTCAAGTGGGCAGAGCTGGTGGCAACAGGAATGGCACTGAAGAAGAATCCAGGCACAAAAAGAACTGAACAAAAAGGCAAAGATGTCATGCATATGGCACATGATTGGTGGGTGTAAAGAGTGATTCCTAGCAATGTCATGTCGGGTGGAAATGCCAAGATATTATTATTATGAAAATGGGCTTTTAGGTCAATGGTTGGGACCAAGTTTCATTGCAGTATTGCTTCAGCTGGAATAACCAAATTGGATCAAAGATACAAAAGCTTAAACTGAAAGGAAAAAATAGAATTGTCGTAGGGTAAGTTTGGTAGGCAACAGCATCCATAACAGCTGATCACTCACCATCCGTTAGGTGCAACAAAGAAGGAATCCACACTGCATGATTTCATCTTCAACATCACAAGATCTGGGAACCAAAAGAATGGAAAACATTCCTTTGTTTCCATTCTTTTGGTACCAAAAGCAAACTTGTCTTCTCCAGTGGGGAGGGAATTCTTGCCCACTTTTCCTTTTTTCCGAAGACTATTTCATTTTTGGTGCTTCATCTCCAAACTCTCAACATGGACCTTGACCCACCTCAGAATGATGAATAATGCCAAACACTGGCCAGAAGGAACCAGCACCCACCATCTCACCATCCACTGGATGCTGGTTATGACTCGATTGTTATGAACCTCAACTGAGTTAATATCTGGTTTCACCTTGGTAACCCACTCTGTAAGAAGTAGGTCCTATACATAGGTGCGCATAGTTAGGTACATAAGTAGGAAAATTAGACAACTACTACTAGGTAATTAGAGGATTTACAATTTACACATAGGTGAAGCATTTTTCACCGTGGTTAATTAACTAGGGAACTGGAACCCAACAGAAAACTATTTCCTGACCACTTACCATCCATCCTTATGCATAAATATTTGTAATTATTCAAATTGATCTAGATTTTTATTGACATTGCAACTGAAAATTGTTGTACAAATAAGTAAACTCGCTTTTTTCAAGTAGATGTGAGAGAATTTTTTTTGCAATACCTTATGAGGTATGGTCCTAGCAATACATGAGTCAAGTGAGTTTTGAATTGACATAGTAGACTCCACAACATTATTTGTTACCTACCATATCACCTAAGAAACCACTTGGAGATGGCAAGCACTAAATAATAGCAACAAATTAAATGCAACTAAGTCTCTCATGCAAAAGTATCCATGCTTGTCAAGCATGCCCAAAAGGAAACTAATCTTCAAAAAAACAAAATTGTCCTCAAATTATAATTGTAATGAATATGTTATGTATGATTAAGATATTATCTTTTATAAATAGTTTGGTCTACCTGAATGGTTTAGATTATTTTCATTTTAAATGAGAGATCTTGTGTTCAAACCCTTTTATAATCTTCATTTTGAATGGCTTTCATTTTGAAAACAAGAAGGAAAGTCGTTCCTAAAAATGGTTGTGTGATAAGGGAAGGCCCTTTTACTTGGGGCAAATGTCTTCAACTACCCAGGGAATTGGTTGTGTCACCTTGGGGAATAGCCTTGCCCCCAAGGTAGATGTGTTGAATTGCTTGGGGAAATGGTTGTGTTGCCTTAGGGAATGGCACTGGTATAGAATTGTTGGTGAGCATTTACAATTTTTCATCAATATTTTCTTCCAGAAAGTTCAATTTTATTAAAAATTATGAAGTTTTCACCAATAATCAAATGGAGTAAAAATCTTTTTTTGGGGCAAGGTTTCAAAATGGACTGGAAAAATTATGAGAAAGGTTGCATAATGATGAAAATATGATGCATCAAATTTATATGGTGGATGAAAAGATGATGATGAAACTTGCACCATGGATGATATATTGCAAAGTGGATGAAATCTTGATTCATTGTTTTTATAATGAATGAAATTTATTAAATGGATGAAAAGTTGAAGTTGTAAAATGAATGCAAACATAAGGATGAATGATGAAAAGATGAAAAAAAGATGACACATTCATCCATTTGTGTGACTTCTAAAAATTCTAAGGCCTTGCAACTTCCCCAGAATTCTCCCTCAGAAGTAACCAAGGTCCTTGGGCAAAATGTGGTCCCAATTTTTCTTCTACCCAGGAAACTTGGCCCAAACTTTTTTTTTTTCTTCCTGAGGCAACTTGATTGAAAAAGTGGGGTTAAGTTGCATGGAGAAAGCATCCCAATAGCCATCTTCTTCTTTGAATGATTTTCCCAAATGAAAATTCAACAAAAAGTTCACCTAAGAAAGCCATATGAGAAAGAAGATGGTTGTTGCCCAAAAGATTTGAACTTGAAGTCTAATACTTGAAGAGGTGGTTTTCAACCATTACATCATAGGCCTTTAATTCAAAAATAAGGGAAAGAAGTGATTCGTACTACATTGACAACAGTTGTGGTACAATGAAAAAATATTTGACGAAACACTTTTTAGTTGGGTAATTGTCCTATAGCAATGTCGAGCCTAGTGCTACATTTAATTTTTAACCCTAGTTCATGTACACATTACACACTCCGCAATGCTAGAGATTGGGTAAGTATAGAGTTGTACAACAAATGAAAACTGGAGTTTGTATGTTTGTATAGGCATGGAAATCTACAACTAATTAAAACTAATACTTACCTATAAAGTTTTGCTTACTTGCTTACTTCTCAAGTAAAATTGTACCTCAAAAACTTGAACCTATGTGCAAAAAGACTTGTTTTTTTTCATAGTTCCAAATTTAGCACAGGCCTAGTTTCATGGTTTGGCTCTTGTGCCCGGTTTCAACAAGGCATCACAGACACACCGGCCCTGCCAATAGATAAGATGTTGTACATCCACCTACTCTGTTCACACTCTAAACACCAAAACAATCCGTTCCAATCTAAACAGTCTAAACACATTCACCAAAGAAACCGGTTCACGTAATGTGAAACCGGTTCTAATAAGGTAAAGCTTCCAAAAGTTGGATCCAATGGGACACTCCGCCCTTGCAGGGCCCATTTTGTTAAACCCCCATTTTTGTTGGGCCCTGCAAATGGGGGTTTAACAAAATGGGGGCTAACATGAGTCCATCCACCAGGTCACAAGAATCTGAACCAAAACTGCAAAACCAGGGAAGCAGCCAACATTGCTTGAAACTTGACTATGTATATGGTACTACATTCAAACGCATCTTTCAATTTGGGTTGAATTCTAAGCACAAAAGTGTCATAAACTCATACCACATTAGAAACTGTGAATTCAATTTGTCTTGAATAAGCTCATTGCTGAGATTAATGCCATGACATTTAGAAGTGCTCCGGTCTGCTGGCTAACATGTGAGCCCCCTCGTGGTCCCTCATTCCGTGTTAACTTGTTCATGAAAATTCAGATCCATTGACAAGAAAGAGTCCTAGTGCACCCACCAAGAATTTCACAAAAAAGACTCTTTCTATCTGACACAAGACTCTTTGACATATAAAGCTTTGTGCCCCCGCCAATATCCACCCAAGTCCAGACGAACTTGGTTACATTTGAGACAAATTGTGGGAACCAAGGAAACAAAATCATGTCATCTGTGGTCGGTTATTTCTCAAACCTGAAGCCATTCCTCCTCGTCACTAGCTTTGTCTTCTCAAAATCTTGTACATACTTTAAAAAATGGGCCATGATAAGAAATACGCCGAACTGGTTAGAGTTAGGACATGGAGTGTTCTAACAATATGGCAATGGGGGGTCTACTAGGGCTTATTACAGAGCATAACTAAGTGTCTTCACCATTGATTCGCAGTACTTTAATTTGCTTGATGAATCAAACTTGAGTCACAAGTGGGGATTCAGACCTAGTTTCTTTTCTTTTCTTCTTCTTTGTAGATTGAACCCACAACAGCAGACCTGACTGACAAGCTGTTGGCAACCCCCAAGTCAAGTTTTCAGTGGCAGAGTGCTCAGTGACAGAGTTGGCCGACAACAAGATGGGTTTTCTTTCACCTGGCACACACCAGTGCGGTTCGATCCCTGACCCTTTTTTTCTGAGGTCGCTGGCTATACCAGTGAGCCATCATCCCTGGAGTAAAGCTGAGGAGCTTTTTCTTCTTCTCAATTCCAATCAATCTTTTTTCTCCATTGAATAGGTAGGGGGGTTTCTCACCTGAGTAGGCAAGGCATCCAATCCATTGGCAAAAGCTCATGCATTATCTTCCCCACTTCTCTAGCTTCTCAGAAAAGCAGGGACAACGCCAGCCGCCTCTGAGCACCAGGATGTAGCAAGATTTCTAAATTGCATTCCATATTCATGCCTTGGGTCATTACTAGTGTTGGGCAGATATCCCAAAAATCCGGATACCAGACTCAGAAATCACTTTTCATATATGCCAGATCTCAGAACTTTGAGATTTGACATTGTTATATTTGGAGTTCAATCTGGATATCACATAAATAATATTTGAATAGGATATCAACTCCTTGCCCAGATCTGAATATCAGGTCAATGATTAAATACTTTTTTAAAAAATTAATTAGAAATTAAGTTTTAAAAAAACCAAGTATTGAGGGTTTGAGGTGGTCATGACTCAAATGCACCCACCTCAAACCCTATGAGCATTGTTGTTGTTTTATAAAGGGGTCCAAGTTCACGCTTGGGCCCCGTATTTCTTTTTTCTTTTTTTTGTCATTTCTTTTTGTTCTTTTTTTCTTCCCTTCATGCTACTTCTTACTTTCATGCTACTACCTCCTTTTGGGCTATTGCTTTTTGCCATTGTGCTCTTTAGGTATCTATTCCTTCACACCATTGTTATGTTTCCCTTTATGTTGCTATTTCTTGTCTTCACATTGTTATTGTGCCCTTGCTTTGTATTATTGGAGCTTGTACTTCTCTCTTCTTTTTCACATTTTGCAAGGTTTGAGCTTTTCTTGGTGACAATCGACAACATTTTTTTACAAGGTAAATTTGTTAGTTTCATTTTTTTGTGTTTTTTTTTTTCTCGCCTTTGTTTTTGTTTTTTTTAATTTTAAAGGTTTTTAGTTTTTTTATTGTTCTTTTTTTTATTTAATTTCATCTTTGATTTTTTTAATGTTGGTTTGTGTAGGTTTTTTCACAAGATAGTTATTGCATTAGAGTTTTTTTTTGCATATTTATTTGTCTTGTAATGGAGAGGAAGTTTGATTCTTGGTTATAAATGTTATAAATGTTTGCATTAGTTTTTTTAAGGCATCCAATCCAATAGCACATTTCATGTTTCATTCTAAACCAAGACTTTTGTTTGCAAGCCATTTTGTTTGTTTGAATTTTTTCACCTTTGACCTTGTCGAACATTGTATGAAAAATGGAAGGCTCTAATGAAAATGAAAAGACATGAATCGAAATTGGAAACAATGAAATATTTTAAAATAATGTTGAATGTGAAGATGAAGTTATGGAAAAAACTCATTAGGACCCAAGTTTGCAATTGAAAGAAAGTAAAGTCTTAGAAAATGATGAAGAAAAAATGATTTTTTTTTTGGAAGTATTGCATTCCCAAAGGAAAAAATGGAGGCCACATAATAGGAATGTTTTATGTTGGTCATTTTTGTGTGTGAATGATAATAAAAAAGTGACATTTGATGCACCTCAAATCATGCATCATATGTTGTGTTACTCCAATTCCTTTAACCCAAAAATGAAACTAAAGAAGGGCCTAATATTTTATTATCAAAAAATGGGAAAACTTGTTTGAAAAAACATGTTGATGTAAACCATTCTGAAATTTTAAGAAAATTTGAAGAAGTGAACTATGTAGTGAAAACAAGTATGGAGAGTCAACCTATTAAAAAAAAACCAAATACATCTTATTCATCCATTTCTGATTTTTTCGTTTGCAAAGAGCCTTTCAAAAAAGATGATGTGGAACAATAACGTTTTTTCGAAAATCCCGCACTTTTGATTTGTAAAAGACCATTTGCCTTTACAATTTGTGGAGAGTGTGTGATTAAAACATTTAAACCTACATTTGAGTCCTCAACTTCAATTCCTTTCATGAAATTTTTTTCATATAATGTTTTGCCTAGCTTAGTGAAGAAAACAAAATAGATATATGTTTTTCTTTTACTTGAAGAATGTCATTCTACCATTACTAATTTTGATCTTTAAATGTTCAAAGGTCTCACAATATGTTTGCCTTTGTCATAATTTTTTGGGGATCTAATTGAAAATGAAAACATGTTATTCTTGGTTTATTTGAGGCTTTTAAGACTATAGGATAATCATTGGCAAAAAGATTAATTAGTTTTACATGAATAGAACTTGAAAAATAAGATTATAGCATATGTTAAAGATGATGGTTCAAATTTGAACACAATGACAAGTGCTTTCAAGTCTATTGTCAAATGTGAAGCTCTAAGTTTGAAGGAAAGCCTTTAAGGACCATTTTTTAGCATATTTTCTCTAAAGCTTGCTAATATGCCATAAGTGATGAAAAAGTTTGTAAGGGCTTTAAATATGTTTCCATCAAATCTACCTAAATAAATCTATAAAAATGCATCACTTGGCCAAAGAAATCTAATAAAGGTTAATAAGAATGAAACAAGGTTTACATTGAAACTGATTTGAAACCAAGAAAATTGAATAATCTAATGAAATTTAGGTATATTTTGTTTGCAATTTTTATTTTTATTTTTGGTTCGTGGAATTTGCAAATTGTTGTGTTGATATTTAATCTACTCCCACAAGTTTGCAAGTAAGATCATATTGTTCCAAAAAACACTGCAATTTAAAGTAGCAATAGTTTTATGTTTGCTAAACATAATTGCAAAACATTACTGAGGATTACTAATGTGTGCCCTTATTTCTAACTTTGGATGTCTTTCAAATTATTATTGATATTATTTTTTCGATTGTGAATGCTTGTGTGTTTATCCAATATCGTGGGCATTGATTATTTTCTAATGTTTTGCATGTAGAAATTACCATGGCCTTGAAACTAAAAAAAGAATTCAAAATGACACCCTTTATGGTTAATTTGATAGAAGATGGTATGGCTATGGTTTTGGAGTTGTTTATGTTTGCATTTAACACTAGAAAGCAAGTATGTGCTATTTTAGATTGTTTTCTTTCATTCTTAAAAAAATATGAAAATAAGAAAACCCATAACATGTTAATTCTAATGTTAAACCCAAGGTTTGAGAGTTTCAAGTTAGTTGCATCTTTTATTAGTTGAGAACAAATTGTTTCTATGGTGAAAGATTATGATAAACAATCTTTGTTTCCAATTCTACTAAAATGCCACCATGTACTTCATTCTATGTTGGAATTTGAAATTGTGATAGATTAGTTGAATGATGAAAATTCTTGTCTTGGCATTATAAAGATGATCGCTAAAACTAGTGAACCAACCAAGGAGTTAGTGACTAAAGAAGCACTAATGTTCTAGAAATACCAAATTGATGCAAAAGATATTAATTGTCTTTTGGAGTGGTGGGGAAAACATGAATCCTTGTTTCCAACTATTATTTTCCTTGCTTGTCAAATCTTTGGAATTCTGAGATCTCAATTTGAAATTAAGAGGATTTTTTCTTTGGTTGGAATATTGACAAATTTGAGGAGATGTTGCAAATAGATAATTTTAGAGACGTTAATATTTATAAACAAGAAATGGCCAAATGATCTTATCGTGAATTGTTTCTTGCCTTTCAACTTGATAGAGTTGATTGAAATTAATGCTTCTTTAAAAGCAGAGCTAGAAGAGTATGAAGGTGAGCTTAAGCAAAATGAGTTTGTAATTTATAATTTTATAATAGAATTTTGAACGTTGTTATCTGAGGTATGAGAATCACCTTGAGTATTCAATGGATGTTGTTTTCTAGGACACCTAGAGGTGTGAGATCCAGATTTTAATTTGTTAAAAGAATTTCGATATGCTTGACAAATATTCAATTGAACGTTTTTTTATAAAAATTCATTCAAGATCTGACCCAATTCTGTAAAAGCATTTTTAAAACCAAAATTGGTGGATATTAATTTTTAAAATGATATCCACCCAACACGGGTCCTTACCTTCTATGATGGCCTAAGTTCCAAAGCATGACAATCATTGGAGAGTAATTCTTTTGGATATGCACAACCCAAAAAGCAATCTAATTCACTTGAGGCAATGAGGTGCAGCATGGTTTGCAGCAGGATGCTAACTTGTAAGTAACTTGATCACTGGACAGGGTAAGGGAGAAGTTGGAGGATCACATGAAGACTTCAGCCCTCTAGTATGGACCAGAGTGAACCAACACTCACCATGGCACCATATAGGATGGATGACATATGGACAGAAAAAAAAAAACCATTTTTTTCACATTCCAAATGGGGACAATTAACCACCCATGTTAACCATGGTGGTTATTTATGTCCTAACCGTCCACATACATCTACTTACATAGAAGCCACCAAGTGCCTTACTTACATACATACATACATGGAGGAGAATACTATACTATCACCTCTTTGTCAAGGTTGGACACTTTCTAGTGTGGCTCAGGGGATGCAATAGCAGCAGCCCATTTTTCCCCTACTAGAGCTTGAAAGTCTATGGGGTTGGTATTGACTCAACATGAGTGCAATACTATGATGGACATCAAGTTATGAAAGAAGACCCCAACCATCCTTTGTTGGGTTTATTTGGAGTTGGTAGCATGCATCTAGTGTTTACTTGTACCTGACAACCATAACCACTACTTGTGCATGATGACTAGAAGTAAAAGTTAATTGTGTTGATGGCAATGAGTAGTAGATGTGTGTTGGGTATGCATTGTGGAGTAGGAGACAAGGTCATCTCTGAAAGGTTTGTCTGACATGTGAGTAGTACCTACTAGGGTTAGAACCATCCCATGATCTATTGAACCCACTTTTGTCTGAGTTTGTCAAAATGCACCCCCCCCTTAGTAGCTGCAACTCTGGTGCTTTGGTGACCAAGTTCTCTGAGTACTTGAGTAGATGCAATGTCAATGCCACAATGACCCCTTCTTCATTCAGGCGCCTTGTGTCAGCTAGGCAGGTGCCTTGAGTAAACCAGCACCTACAGAGGTTATTACCATGGTAAAACTACAAACCCTAAAATTTTCTTTTGGTTGCTTCTACACATTACAAATATCCCATATCCTAATACAAATTCTGGGTCTCTAAGTGGTGGGTAAAGGCCCTGGAGAGGGTTTAGGGTGATAATAACAAGGGGTCTTCCCAGTTCTGGTAACACCCAACCCTAATGGCCTGTCACATTTTTTATAATAAAAGTAGTGATTAGGAACTTTCAAAAAACTGAAAAGTTCCCCTCTTTAGTGAGCCACTTATAGGGCTCACTACTAGAGAAAATTCATAATTTTCATTGGTTTTTTGAAAATGGTGGATGAGATGGGTTTTCATTTCATGGAGGTCCATTTTGCCGTAGGGAAGTTCATGAGATAAAAGAGGCAAAAAGTGCATTACATATGTTGTGAAACCTAATAGGTTCAATGCCTCAACTATCATTGCTACAAAATGTGAGTGCAGTTCACTAGGCCTTTGTCTGTGGATTATTGAATGCATTGAATCCGCACAGGAACCAGAGAAATGAATTCACTCAAAATCCAATGAAAGCATCGGTGATGAACAGGGATGCATTTTGTTAGAGTGTACTAAATTCAAAGCTGAAAATTTTGATGCCCCCAGGATATCCATGTGACAAAATCCTAATGACCAAAAAGGTTATAAGCTGCCCATCTTCCTCCAATGTCAAAGAGTTTGCCCATTTGAAAATTTTCCATTTGTCTTTAAAGTTGTGCAAAAGGATTTTGATGATAGTATACAATATACAACCAGTGCAGCATATGACAAATTCAATCCATATTCGGTGCAAAACTTGATCTCTATGGGGCCAAATCTGCAATTTTCTTGGTAGTCCAATTTGTTCAGTGTCTGGTACCTGCTACCCAAATCCTGAATTTTTAATATCCATGGTCAGATGGACCGACCGTCTTGAAAGCCAATCATGTCAAAATGTAGTAGCTAGGACTTAGAAATTGGAGCCAACAACAGAATCCAAATTTTGTATTACATATGGACAAAAATTAGATCCAACAGATTCAATAGCTGAACCACTGAAGAAGAAAAACTGATTTATTTTACACGGATGGTCCTACAGGCGGAGGAGGACTTGTTGCCAATTTACTTTAACACATAAGTCACAGAGCACAAACAACCAAAAATTGGATGTGGAGATCCAAACAAACCGAAAAAAAACAAAAATCATTCATGTAGAAACTAATACTTCCCATTTTACTAGTAGTAGTGTTAGAGGAGTTCAACCCTATAGGTTGTTCTTCACACCAATTAGCCTAACTTGAAGTGTAAGTTGCTATTTTGCACTCAATGGAAGTGCCCTAATATTACATACGGCCATAGTTGTTAATGCAGTCTGGACAAGAGTCCTACTACAATTGTTTTTCCCTCAGTGTGCCCTTTGCCCCATTTTTTTGCCATTTCTAGACATGTTTCAGGTCCATGTCATACATGGGTTAGGCATGTTGCAGGTGTTAGGGGGTATGCGACATGCTACAAGACCTTGGCACATGCTACCTGCCATGTTACATGGCCTTTTGGTACTATGAGTACTCATAACATGGGAGGTTATGAGTGCAAAACATGACAATGTGAAAAAAAAAAAAAAAATCAGGGCAAAAGGGCAGACTGAGAAAAAATTGCTGCAGTACTCTTTGTACTGACTGCATTGACATCGATGGGCATTTGTAAAGTTAGGGCTGAAAGCGTCTCTAGAACTGCTCCCTCAAAGAAACAGTGAGTGCTCCCCTCACATCTATCTATACCCCATTCATTTTTATGTCAGACCTGGAAGTTGCAAAATTTGTGTGACATGGGGTTCTGGGACATTTGTAGGAGAGGAGGAATGAATGCTTCAAAAGTGTGCGAGAATGCTTCTATCAGTGTGCAAGTCTGTTCATGTGCAGCAGCATGGGAAGAAAAAGGTTCATAAAAAGTCTGGGGATGAAGTAGAGTAGTAGTACTTGTTCAACAGATCACAATTTACACAAATGAGTCCTTAGGACACTTGCTGTTGAAGCACACTCAATCCCAACGAGTACCCCCTGTACCTTCAAAGCTTTTCATCTGTCAACAACTTGATTTGCATCAAAATCAGTGTTTTTTTGTGGGGAATTCGTTTTTATGCAGCCTAACTGGGGATTCATCCTCTTCTACAGGAAGATTTAGAAAAAGTGGCAATCATCCCTAGGAAGATTTAGTCAAATCTGGCAATAATCTGGATTTTATCCTCCTCCTATATTTCTGGCTACTTACTGGAACTAAATATAGATCTGGCAATTTATTATTATTATTATTATGACTATTTTTTTTACTTTTGGCCATTGAAACCCTAACAAATAACTTCGTTTTGTACAATTTCATTCTTAACTTTTTCCTTTTGTCAAAATTTCTCAGTTTAATAAAAGGCTGCTTCAAATCTAATCTAGGGTTTGAGAGTTCAGGCTTCTAACTTCTAACCTTGAGATGTCAACAAGAGAACTTTGTGGCCTGCCCCCCACTTGTGACTTGACTCTTGTGTCCAGCCACAATGAACCTGTTGTGACCTAAAAGGAACCTTAAAAGTGGAAAAGGAAAAAGGTGGCAAACTTCATTCGGCGTTGGATGGCTACAGTAATCATGCAACGTCGTACGCTTCTTGTTTGTATTGTTTTATGTTTCAAATGCTTGCTTTCATGGAGGAGCTAATTTGTGGGCATTTGGTCTAGTGTGTTTATGATGAGCTTATTGTTTTATTAACATTGTTTTCTTGTTTTTCATGGAGCGGCTTCTAGGATCAACTATGTAGATTTGATGATGGATGGAACAAATGCTATTTAGGAGCTAACTTTGGTGCAAGAAGAAACAGAGATCCAAAGCTAAGTTTACATAAAGTTTATTATAGTTGGTTTTTAGTTTTTAGCTATTTTATTTCAGAAGCACTCATGAGAAGAATGCTTGTGTTGTGTTCTTGGGCTTCCAATTTCTTTCACAGCGTTGTAAGACTAGGGATTTAGAAATGTTCATGGACTATTAATGGAGATGATCAGAATCATAGGGGATTCGTTGAGGGGTTCTTTATGGCAATGTCTTAAGAATGGTTGAGCTTAAGCAATCTCATCCTGGGAAACAAGCTAGTTTAAATTAAGGAGGGATTTCAAGAGAGTTCCAATCTAAATTTTTGGCCTATAGTTGGGATGTTCAATGGATATGGGACTGGGTTGGGATCTTGATCTTGTGAAAGCTCCTGGGATTTTCTATTAAATGTTGGGGATGAGAGCTTGCCATTAAAAACCATGTGGTCACTCCATGAGAGTGAATTTGGAGAGATTCTGATCCACCTAAATCTTTAGCATTTTATTCTAGCAAGTAAAAAATAGTTTGTGTAAAGAATCAAGGAGTTGGAAATAATATGAGACCTTGATTCAGTTTCTTTATTTTGTATAATGCAACACACTATTTGTTTAGTAGAAATCTAGTTCCCCTTCTTTTGGCCACACTATTGCCAAAAACAAGTGAGGGGAATGAAAACTTTCTCCTAAAACAAATTAATTAAGCATACTTCTTTATCTCCATTATGTACACAAAGAATAGAGTACAAACATAATCAATCCATCCACTATGACACATCTAATCCTATTACACATGTCTAAAGCACATTATGGATTAGCACATGCTAAGTTTACTTTCATAAGCTATCATGACCTATTAGTATTGTTTCACTACAACACAAACCTTCCCATATTCATTTTTGATTTCATATAGCAAGGTTTGCTTATTGCATTCCCCCAAAAAAAAACACATTCCTTTCCCATTTACATCCCCCATGAATCTTACCAAGTCTCAACTATTCCCCATTTGATAAACTACTTGTAAAGCCCCAATTTCCACTTTTCCCTTGAAGTTCAAACAAGAGAAGAAAACCTTCATTATAAAGTTTTGCAACAATATGGATGAAAAAATTCCCTTATGCAAATTTCACAATTTTCCACATTCATGTTATGCAACTCTTGGAGTTTCCACCAAAACAAATCTTATTTCCCATTTTTAACTCCCAAATCCAAAAAAACAAAAATCAAGTCATTTCAAGTATACAAAACTTGGGGTTGTGAAACAATTTCAGGCCAACTTTCAAACTATTAATGGAATTTCCTCATTTCCAAATGTGCTTTTATTTTGAAACATCAGACTAACTTCTTGCACTCAACCCAATCCTCAACACACAATGGAAGAGTTCTCCAAAATTTCAGACCTAAACACAAGATATTGCTACCAACATCATACACAAAGAAAAAAAACATATTATCTCTAAAAGTTCAAAGGAAATGTGTTTAATTTCCCAAAGCCACAAACACACCACCATCCAACAATCCACCTATGATTAAATCCTCCTCACCATATCCTAATAATCTCCACATCATAAATCGCTTTTGACAAATAGTGCACACCCAAAGGTTGAAAATCTACCTCGTGAAGCACAAACCCATAAATACATAAAGTAGCACCATTATCCCACCATCACAAATTCTTTCTTGAAAAACAACAAACAAAAGGAAATCACATGCAATAGACAATAAACACAAACCAACAAAAAGAAAACAACATTATAGATAAGTTCAACTAAATCTTCATGTTTAACATGATCACCAATTGTCAAAAGTTTTGGTAGTTTTTACATGTCATCAACATGTGCAACCTTTCATATGTTAGGTTAAATCTTCATCCAACATATTCCAGATGTAGTTTGATGCTACAAACCAATAGCCACCAACATACCATCCATTTCCTCTTATGACAACAATGTGGATGAATGGCAACTAAGTTGACCTTGAGTCCATCTAGATAACTATCAAAGGTTGAATAGGACTTGCATAATAATTATGGACTAATTAAGACAAAAGAAAATATTTGAATTATACTTTTGGAAGGAAGATTAAAATTAATCTTTCTCCGTGATGATGTTTGTGAAGAGAATAGGGGAAGAAGGAGATCACTACTACTAATAGGATTTCAGAGATAAATAAAAGAAGAAAATCAACTTAGACATGGAAATTGTTTTGGATTTTGCTTTAGATTTTTTGTTTGAACTAATGTATGTTCATTTTGAATTAAGCAATGGAGAACAATATGAATAATAATTGTATATGTGAAATAGTAGGATTAATGTTGTAATTAGAAATGTATCAAATCTATATTTCTTTATGTCTTATGTTAGATGTAGATATTGAAGTACAAATTATATGACATGAAAATTCAATTTATGAACCACAAATTTTAGTACTTATCATTTGGTGACCATCACCAAGATGAATCTAAGAAAAGAAATCAAGATATTTACGTATTACTCACTAGTTTTTAAAAAAAATTCTTAAGAATGCATCATAAGAAGAAGTGTTTTCTTAATTTTATAGATTTATACTTATCAATTTTATATTTTAAAGTACTTAAGTGTTGTAGTTGGTGTAAGGGTTTGAATCTAAAGAAAAAATTGATCAAGTAGAAGAAGTAAAAAAGGAAAATATTGAATGAGTGGTGACTAGAAGTTTACAATGATAATTGGATCAAACTAGAATTCAATAGAATGAAACAATAGGATTGGAAGAACAACAATTTAATTGTGTGAAGAAGCAATGTAATTTTGTATGCCTAAACAGGTGTAACATACAATGGAACGCATGCCAAGAACAAAAAAACATCCTACAAGATATCAAACACTTTCTAAATAAGGTTGGAACCCTATGTTGCATTTACTAGAAGAACACAAATGTAAAACAATAAACAAAATTGTTTGCAATTAAGGGAGACACAATTGGAAGTTGATCTAAATGTTTAGAAAGATAATGAATCAAGGGCCACACTTGTGATTATGAGGCAACAAATGCAAGGAAGAATATGTAATTGAATCTATTAGCTTTTAAACACTATGAAATGCATAGATTAACACATGTACCACCTATATCTAAAGAAGGGTGGGGAAGACAAGATTTAAAATTAGAAAACAAAGGATCTAACTAGCAATTTAACTCATTGCCATACGATCAACCCTTGGAAGAATGGGAGGACAACCTAGGACAACAATGAAATTGGATAGTTGATAACATAGGTTGTAAAGGTTGTACATACTACATGAAAAGTACATGGACAAACAAGCCTATGTAATGAAAGTTGCACACTAATATCATAGACCAAAAATTCATCTAAACAAAAATCTCAATTTATATTTGTCCCAAGTCTAGATGCAATTGTGGAGATTAGCCAAAATAGGTTGTTGAACATTAAATTGTAAATGAAGGACCAACAAAGGAAAATATCAATATGGAAAACGAGTTTGGTATTAAAGAACCCATAGTGTAAATGATAGACCAAAATCCATACAAAATTGTTGTAGTTATTGCAAATAGGAAAGCCATGTGATCATTGAGGAGTTTGTTAGGCAAGGATTAATGGATCAAGTAACCATTGAAATACATAATAAATTGGGCATGGAAAAAGTGCAGCCCAAAGGAGCAACATTAAAGAACACAAGGGGGACACTTAGTGTAAAGTTTGGGATCCACATGTGTCAAATGACCAATTTTAGGGGGGTTATTAGATAATTGTCCAACCTATTTTATCATCCTATTATTATTTAATTTTCTAATACATACATATTAAAATCACCTTATATTAATTATAATTCAATATTTCAAATTATTACATACCCAATATTATAATTAAATTGATCATTTGAATAAAATGTACCTTATTTTTTAACTAATTAAATTTTAGTTTTTACCCATCAACCAATATATTGCACCCTATATTTTTATTCATGTATTTTCTACTTTTGTTTTACTAACGTCCCCCCCTTGGGTTGAAAAACCATGGGGGTAACATGAATAATTGGACGTTGAAAAACACAATATACCATGTTGATGGAAAAAAAATTCAAATCATATTCCCTTAAAAAGGGGGGGGAAAAAAAAACTCCAAGACCCCCAAAGCTTCTTTTTTTTTCATTTAGAAGCTAGTAAAAACAACTCAAAAATAACCTTAAAATCATCATTTATCAAATGGACTAAGGTTGGTGGGATTTCAACTTTTTCCTTCAATTTTAAACACATTCTTATTACAAAATATAATGCATCATTTAACAACTAGTGGCTTCAAGAATAATTTTGAACACAAGTATTCACAACTAGGAAAAATTAGTTAACAATTATTTGAGAAATTTGCCATGTAAGATGAGGATGCATTCTTCCACCAATTCTAATAAAAGTTTGAAATATTAAACTCTTCACAAGGGTGAAAACATGGTAAAATATGCCAAAAAAGTATCCCAAACAAATAATGATAGTCACGTTTATGGCATAAACATGAAAAAACCTATTCAAAACTTCTTTAATTTCATAATAAAGCAATGGTGTGTTCCATTGAGTTTATGGTTAGCTACATATAAAGTTTGAAATATTTTAGTATAAGAAAAATGGATGAAAAATATGTTCTAAATTGACTAGGTTTTCAAATTTTCAAACATACTTTTATATGAAAACTTTAGTAGATTATGACTATAATATGAAAAAATTTAAATCACATTGATACATATTAGTGCTTCATCCATTTGAAAATATAAAAAATCCAATTACAATTGTACTTTCATCATATTTTTATATTCTTGTTCAAAAGTAGGACACATACTTTCCTATGCTTGTATTTTTAAAAAGTACTTAAATGCGTATTAAAACATGCAATCTTTTAATATTATTCAATAAGTCAAAAATTTCCTCTTATTTGATCATTAAAAAATATATATTTATGAGTTCAATGTATTAAGGCTTAATTTATGGATACTTTCCATAAGAAAATCAAGTATCCCTCAATGACATACTTTACCACACTTTCACCCACAAGGCTTGTTCCATTCTTCTTTGCCTTTTCTAAATTTTATAGGCCAAGTTATACATTTTTGCAAATCTTATTGAATAGATTTAATAAAAATATACTTAAGGTTTTGAAACACTTCCTTGTTTGTTGTTGCATATTGGTAAAAGCTTTTAAAAAAACATGGTCAAAATAAGAACCTTGAAAGCTTTCTTCCAAACCCAAACTTCCACAACTCACAATAGACTTAAAAATAGTTGTCATAGCATTTGGAAATAATGCCTCATCTTTTACATAAGTAAGATTTTATTCCTCAACCTTTATTCACCTAACAATTATGTTAGATTTTTTGTTAATGCTTGACCAATAACTTTTGTTGCCTTAAACAAACTAATAGTGACGTGTTTTGGCTACTAATCAACCTCCATTTTTTTTATCACAAGAGTAAAAATGACATGTGCACCTTGAAACATTCATAAATCAAAACTTGTTGAAATATTGGATTTTGTTGATTTTGGCATAACATACTTTTGTTTTGTTTTTTCCACTAAGTTAAGCAATACTTCTTGATAATATTGTTTTCTTAAAGGAAAGACCACTTCAAGACATAAATGCAAGGCTAAACATTTTATCCAAATACTTTCCATGGACCACAAATTACATTGGCAAGTGATTTTGACAATCAAAAGGCCTAAATCTTGCCCAAAAAAAATTTGTTATACATCATCATTTTTGAAAAGATCTTTTGTAACAAAAAAATTTGAAATTCGTCGATAGACCAAATAGGTTTTTCTTTGCTGGTTGCCTCTAAACAATTTATTTTAATGGACTATTAACCTCCATAATGTTTTTTGTAATAATGGCATGGTCTACATTCACATGTTTATTAAAAGTTGTTACACCATTTGTTTTGTAATGTGAAATTGAGCCTTTTATTGCATGAGTTCTAGGATTATATGCATTGATAGGACTATTGTAATAAATAATACAACACATCATTTGAAGATTATTGTGATTAACTTCTTTGTTATTAGTAACAAAGAAAAAAACTTGATAAAATGCATTTCTACCATGAAGTTTCCATTTAATTTTTTGAACATGCAACTTTTGAAGGTTCATTTTCATTTTTTCTTTTTCTTTTTTAGGAATTCTATTGCTTTCTATTTCAAAACTAGGATAATCTTTAAACATTTCTTCCATAAGAACATCATTGAAAAAATTTCACATGTTTCATTTTTAGTTGAAATCATGTTTTCATTTTCACTTGATTACTCAATTTTTCAACATTTTTGCAAGAGTGTGATTCAACAAGAGTGGAAAAACTAAAAGAAAAGATTGTTATATCAAAGTGTGATTCTATTTTTTCAATTGCAAATTGATTTAACTATCTAAAGCTTACAATAAAACTCAAAACATATTTCCCAATGTTAGAATGTTACCAAGTTTAATAATACACAAAGATTGAATTTGGAACATAAAAAAACTTTCACCATAATAAATGGAAAAATAAATATTAACATCCAAACAAAAGACACAAAATTACAAACATAGTTTGAAAGTCATATTTGAAAAAACAACTCAATGGTCGATCTAAGTTCCTTGCTCCCAAACATGCAAAAGTTAGGTGAGAAAAAATACCAAACTAATAAGCAACAACAAAAGGAGCCAAACAATAATAAGAGGAGTTGAGTAACAACACAAAAGGAACGAAACAATACACTTGGAAGTTAAATCAAAAAAGATACCTAAGCTTGGAGGAACCAAATAATAGTAAGGGAAGTGAGAAACAATGCAAGGAGTCCCAAGTAGCAAAGGAGATGTACATTGTTGAACAATAATGCAAGAAGACTCAAACAATAAAAGAAGTTGTTCATTGTTGGACAACAACACCAAAAAACTTAAGTAATAACAAGAGCTGTTTGTTTTCAAACAACAATGCAAGAGGACTCAAGCATCAACAAGAAAAATCAGGCCAAAATGCAAAAGGACCTAAACAACAACAATATAAAAAGAGCTGACCAACAACAACAACAACAATGTAAAAGGAGCCAACCAACAACAACACAAAAGGACCGAACAACAATGCAAGAAGACTAAGCAATAACACAAGAGAACCTAAGCAACAACAATGTGAAAGGAGCCAAATAGCAACAACCCAAGAGCACCAAAACCCTATGATTTTTTTCTTTTGAAAGCCCACGATATCTAGCTGAGAATCACACTCTACCTTATTTAAATACCCTGTCATGGTATCTTTTTCTTTGAAATTTAAATTAAAAAGGCAGGGTGTCAAGGGTCTATTCTCACCCCCAATGAGATCCTGTGAATCGAAAGTGAACTCAAATATCATGGTAAGTGATATTCCACAGTGTTCCTAGTGAGAACCGGACTGGACTCCTGTCCGGTTCTCACTTCATTTCTGACACCTGCCCAACACTGGTTAGCACAGGGACAGGAACCAATGCAAAAACCTGGGCATCTAGTCACAGTCCATTCAGATTGGTGCACTGGTGGGTGGACAGTTCACTAGGACCCCCAATTTCCAAAGCAGCTTGCTATTGTGTTTGGACTGGCATCCCATGAACACCAGAAGTTTGTAGGACCAGGTCCTATTTGTTATCCCTTGCTTAGAGAAGAAATCAAATGAAATTAGCTGACTTGGGTGGCAAAGTCTAAGGAAAAAACAACATTCCAAAATCAAGTGAACTGGTATTTTAGGGCCCTCTCTGGCCTGCCTTGACAGCCCAGCCACCACCTTAGATGGGTTGGTCAAGATGATGATTCATTCAATGGCCAGTTGGTGGAGCATAAAATCACCTCAAATTCGCTAAATGAAATTTTTTTGCTGTAAGGAGGGATGGCCACCAGAACAACTTCCCATTTCCACAAACAAAGATGAATGAATTAAGGGCATTCACAATGTTATAGTATAGCCACTCAAAGACCCATCACATGGAACAGAACTGAGTGCATTGTGCTAGCTTCTAAGGCACAGGACAATCTTAGGCAATACTTATATACTCTCAAAGTCATGAAAAACTACAATCAAAACAGGCTTCTTGGTCCTAATTATTTTGTAACCTTGATAACCTCCACCAAGAATTTTCTAATATCTAGTTGATATTTGGATTCCCAAAGAGCCTTCAAGCTAACTGAGTGGAGGAAAAGCATAACAATGTGATGAAAGCCTGGTACACTTCATTAAAACAAAGCACCCAGCAGCAAAGGGGGGGAAATGGAGGACAAAACCCTCCCTGGGATAACAATGTCATTAACCCCAGCGAAAAGTTTTGATTGACTCTGGGATTGACTTTGGTAGGCTCGCCACTCAATACAATCCTACAAAGGCTAAAAAATTCCTAGAACCACTCCAAAATTAAGATGAGGTTTGAAATTTGAAAGCGGCAGTAGACTTTAGATTTTGAAAAATGGTTAAGAAAGCTCAAGGGTGCAATGGGTCATACCCCCATTCACTTTTAGACTTGGGATTTCTAAGGCAATTTTTGGTGCAAAATTGTGAGGAAAATGTGCTTATTTTAGGAGGCTTATTTTTACACTCAAAAACTGGAGGGCTCCTTTCTGTAATGGATTTCCATTTGTTCCCAAAAAAAAAAAAAAAAAACTCTAGGGCAGCATTAAATTAGGAACATTCAGGGCAAGCACTAAACAGGAGCAATGAATTAAATGACACAGCTTGTTATTGGCCACTTAATAGCAACGCCTCAAAACATGGTGTGAGGCAATGAGCACCATAAAGACTATGGCCCTAAGGTGGCACTGATAGTGGGGCTAGTTCAATTTCTAGCAATCAGGCTACCTATTCCAATTTCATAAAGACCTCTTCAGATTCGTCCGATGTATTTAGAGAGCACATTGCAGAGCATAAAAACTTTGGGGGCGGGGGGGGGAGGCATTTTGAAAAAGGATATAGCTCTTATAGCACAGGCATTTTCCTTTTTCAAAATGCCCCATGCCATGTTGTTGACACTTGAGAGGTACCCACCCCATACTCACCATTTTGGTCTAAATCTGGCAAATTAAGCTTTTTTTTCTCTAATTATGGCGAATTTATCGCCTTTTTTAAAATAAAAAAAGCCTTCGTAAGCCTCCCCCACCCCCCTTTTTTTTCCTTGTCGCCAAGTGGTGAAATTTCGCCAACAAAAAAAACAGGAAGAAAAAAAGCTTAGCAGATATTAACAAAGAGAAATGAGCCCCGGTCTCTTTACGAAGTTAAGGAAAATACAGTTTGCGTTTTCTTCTTGTGTCAGTTGTGATGAAAAGCACATACGTACATACGTGCCTGCCAACCGAACCAGGCTTGTGCACATTGCTCATCGACTACGGCTTGAGACGAGAGAGAGAGAGAGAGCGCGCAAAAGAATCCGTCTGGCTTTTGTTGTCGATCGCTTGCACTTCACGTGCAAATTCTGGCATTCGTCTGAGTGTGGATCGTTATCTCTGGACGTGGATGCTGCTTCATCTGCTGACGGGCCTATCGTGCCTCTGTGAAATCACCCGTTTTTATGATCATGCTGTTGCTCATGTAGCTCCTCAAAAGTATATCATTGCGCAGGTCCGGCTTGCGTCCCTCTCTCTCTCTCAGTGTCCGACACACACAGGCTTTGTTGTCTGCGTCTACAGTTCTAAACTTTAAGGATCTGACCGTCTATGTATTGCATTTTTTTGGTTTTATTTTCCCCTTCATTGTGGAGTTGTGTCAGTGGTTCTCTGTGTTTATTCCGCGAGTAGAGTGCTTCGGGAGGTCTGTTCTGTTTGATTCGGAATTCTGTCCAGCAGGAGGAGGTGGAGGAGGAGGAGGTTCATGTGTTTTTTTCTTCTATCGGTTTGCGGCATTTTCATTGGGATAAACTTGAAGAGCGTGTTGTTGTTGTAGTTGTTGTTGCGGTTTGAAGATTTTTGGCAGATTTTGGTCTCAAAACTGTTGTGTTTGCCGTGGAGCTAATGAAGCGGAAATGTAGAGAGTCAGAGAAGTGCTTTTCCGATTCGTTGTCGTTGTGAAAGAGTAAGTGAGCAACCTGAGACGCGCTCTTTCATCGGCATTCATTGCTGAAGGTGGTTGTGGAAGATGTGAAATATGTAACAGTTCTCAATGCACGTTCTCACATCGCCAGATGAAATGCAGCGAGTACTTGTCGCTTCTTTCTCGTGCGGATTCACACGGCTTTTTTTACTTGTGCAACCGCTTTTCGGGAGATGTTTTGAAGAGTGTGTTTTGTTCTGTCTTTTCCACCATTTTGCTGCTGCTTGGAGCATCGGCGCTCAGTATGTGACTCTGCACTAGAAATCTTGGATGAGGTCCGGCAGTCAAATCCAAGTGAAGTCACGGGAAGACGACTGCTGTGACCCTGAAAAAATGAACAGCTTTCACAGCCATGGAGGAGCCCTGGAACAGTCTAATAAACAAAGTCAAATCGCTCCGTGTTTCTGATTGGCTAGATAGTTTGATCGGTCCGAGTGAGTTGCTGAAGATGCTCTTATGCAGCGAGCTCGTGACCTGCTGCTTCTCACGTTATTTTGTTATGTGTGTGGGGATTCTGTATGAAGGAAAGTGGACATGGATTGTACCTATTTGATCAGGTGAATCTGTCGTGTTTGAGTATTTAACTCTGTTATTGAAACGGGTGTTGCTGTCGATGCAGGCTAACGACTGACTGACTGACTGACCGCAGCACTCCACACGTGAGACCTCAGATGGAAGAAATTGTCTTGTCATGACTTTTTTGTCTCCAAGTTGGCGATTTGAAGCGAAGCGTCTGTTTCCTTGGTGAGCTCGGCTGATATCGTGCGTGAATACAAGAAGCTCTAAGGAAGGAGATTTTGTCTTCTCTGCGCATTTGAGTGACCGCAGTTGAGGTGAGGTTTCATGCGTGTCCAAATTTCATTGAAATGGTAACATTACTGGTTGTCTCCGAGCGAGTTGCATATCTCCTATTGCTGAAGGTCTAAGCAAACTCTTCTGTCCTAAGGTGGCTTCGGATGAAACTCGCTTCAGACAGTTGTTCCTTGAAGTATCCAGATTTACATAGGACATCTGCACATAAAAAAACTGCTCAACTTTTATGAGACAAAATGGATACGTATTCATGACCCTTGTTGTCATTGCACCATGGTTGTGCTGGTTGGATACAGTGCAGAAACACAGCATTTGGACATCATGATGAGAGAAGAGTACTACTGCAGAGATTACCAATTGTTTATGTGAGTGGTGTATGCAAACCATGAACTTTGCAAGGATGCACAGAAATGCTGTGAGTATCTTAACACTCCGAGTATCTTTCAAAATAAATATACCCAACAAAATCGATAGCAACTGGTTCTCTTTGTTGAGGTTGTTTTCCTGTATGCTTGAAGAAAGTATAAATGCTAAAATTCCACTGTGCAGTATTAATGCTTCATGTATTGTAAGATACTTGTTGTTTGTTATTGGGAAGTTCATTGAATGTGAGCTCGTCTTCTATAGCTTATCTTCAACAGTGCAGAATAGTTTGAGATCTACCATGTAGAGTGTGGCATGTAGGACCTTCTAACAGTTAGTACTATGCCCTCCCCTTTGCAAGCTGTAAATGTGTGGATGTGCTTTCTTGTTTGTGTTCTTTTTGTACAGATTATAATGTCCAGATGCATCACTTCACAACAGAAGATTAATGACTTGCAGAAAGGAGACTCAGCTTCAGCCAGTTTCCAGTTTTGAGTCACATGCTAGGGCTCAAGGATGAGGCAGCACACTGTGAAAGACTCTCTGGAAAATAGGAGCACATTTGTGAAAGCCTGGGCTCTGGAATTTCAGGGCAGGGGAGGAGCTGGAGTACTGCTCCAGTGCAGATGTGAGCTTCCAATGAGATATTGCCAGTAAAATGGGTCAGGAGCTTGTAATGACAGACCACAACGTGCTTTGTGAGGCTCTTGGCCACAAAGCAGGTTGAGAGATCAAACCGAGCAGTTCCAACTTCAAAAAGCATTGCAGTGAAGCCCCTGCAGAAGGAGAGGGACTGCACCCCACTTCCACACAACAATACAATGCCCAAGTACACAGTAAGCTCCAGAAAATGTGTCAGTGGGGAGCTTGATTTCTCATCAAAGCCTAGATCTCTGCGGCGATGCATGAGTGGTGAGATGACAGCAGTTCCTCCTACAGCTGAGAATGTGGAGCTCATGGGGAGAGAAGAGAAGAAAACTGTTGAGGTTAGTGCTGCATTTCTTGACTCAGTACCAACTTGTCAATAGTGCTTGCAGAATGTTGAGACATCATTAGACAAAGGGATTTCATCTGCATGTAATTGCAAACTACCAAAGAAACAGTGTATTTTGCTGTCATACATCTTTCACTGATGTGCAACATGTCCAGAGTGCTGGGGATATTGAAAGGCTAATTGTGTACATTTTTACCTTTGAATCATCAGAAGGGGCATGGGAGTACCAAAAGGACAGGAGTAACTATGGCAGAGAAGCTTCAGGGTGGGAGAGACAGTCATGCCAAGAGGAGGCCAACAGCCTCTATAGCCTGGGACAGCTTGAACAGGTCCCGGGAAAGCAGTCCCCAGCATGAGCTGGCGGCAATTCCTTTCAAGTGGGAAGAAGCACCAGGGAAGCCCAAGGAAGAGGCCCCATGCAATGCCCAGACCATTGCTGAGGCGGCAGAGAGGGCCATGGCCAGGAGAATATTGCAAGGGGTGGAGAGAAGCCACAGACGGGAAGTGCTTCTACAGAAGAGGGTGGCAGCTCAGGTTGCAGCAGAAAGCTTGTGTGATCAGGTGGAAGCATCGGCTGAGATAAAAAAACCCCAGGAATTCCAAACTCTAGGAGAAAATTCTCTCCATCGCAGTTTGAAGAGTAGTCGGAGGTTTTATGCTAGGACATCATCAGCTGGGCCACGGAGTAGCACCTTTCAGGGGCTCAGACTAAATGTGGAAGATGGCAGCCATGTCATCTCAGAGGTCGAGACAGAAGCCCACATTGATCTTGTGGCTCCTGCTGCTGCAAAATTCCTGGTGGAAAGCTGTATCTCCCCCCATGGCACTCCTGAGCAAAACCTGACAAGGATTCCTTTCAAGTGGGAGGAAGCTCCAGGTAAGCCCAAGTTTGATGATGCAGCTGACACAATGCCCAAGAAGCTTCAGCTACCACCTCGCTTGGTTGCACCACCCACACAAAATGTGGACTCCATATCTCGGGACTTGCAAGGTCGATATAGAGAGAGATCAAAGAGTGGCCCACTGCTGGGATACTATCCTCCCATTTTGAGTAGCCATACTTCACCAGCTCGAACCAGACCACAGCAGCAGTCTCACCCTGTTCTACGCTCTTCCTCACCTTCAAAACGGTCTATCTCCCCTTCCAAAATTCAAGCCCTGGCCAAGCAGCTCTCCTTCAAGGTCTCAAAAACAGATTCAGCTACAAACCAGGGTTCATGTAAGGATGAGCAGTACCAGCAGACTAGAACCCCATCCCCTTCAAAAAGATCAATCTCTCCTTCAAAGATGCAAGCTTTTGCCATGCATCTGTCGCGTAAGGTGTCAGGTGCAAACACAGCGACCCAGGAGAGCTCCTGTGAGGATCAGATGTGGACTCATCGAAATTCTTCACCTTTGAAAAGGTCCATTTCTCCTTCAAAGATTCACGCCTTGGCTAAGCATTTCTCTCAGAAGGGTTTGAATACAGCAGAATGTAATCCATATGAGGATACAAGCCAGCAACCAAGGAATCTTGAGCATAGCACCGCTTCTCGATACCACTCTGGCCCACTGGAGGGATATCTCACCAGAACAAAAGGAGGTGGATATGGTAACTTGTCTTTTGAAAGAAACTCCTTGGGTGCACCATCATTGCTGATCAATAGAGAGCAGGATTACAGTTGGCCAGCAGAACATGAAAAAGCTTCTAGGCATTGGTCTGGGATTATTGGCTATGACTCTCGGGCCATTGAGTCCAGTACTACTTCCTCAAAATGGTTGATTGCACCCTCACTGCAATCTTTCTCTCCATCAAGAATTCCTTCTTTGGCAAAGCAGCTGACAAGGAAGGTGATGCCACCTCAAGAAATTGCAAGCAAGGGTCCAAACTGGCCCATGCAAGCAAAAGGTCTGAGGCACTCATTCCCCACCAGCTATGACTCCGGCCCCTTGGAAAGATACACTGATAAAGCTAAATGTGGATCCACTTTTTCTTTGGAGAGGAGGTCAGAAAACATTTCTTCTGAGGAATGGCTTGACAAGCATCCACAAGGTCTTCAGGATCCCTGGTCACCAACAAGCATTTTTCATGGACCCAATGGAAATAGCCATGTGCCATCAAATTCAGTCCCTTCTTCAGGGTCAGACATTGAGTCGCACACACACATGACCACACCACCTTCCATCACACACTCAAGGTCACAGTCCAATACCTTAAATGAATCTTTTGAGCAATGTCATGAAGAGCATCATAGCCCGACTTCAAGTCGCCCCACTCACTGCGATGCAGATGTCTCCCCTGTTGGCTCCCCATATCTGGGCCCTACATCAGCAGACTATGTAGCCCAGGAGTCTGGAGGACGAGCTGGTTCTGAGGGAGTGAAGGCCATCATTAAGCTCTGTAGGGCAGGATCCACTCGGAGGAAATCTAGGAATCAGCACAGCCCAGAGATATGGGCTCCCACACTCGCAACATATTTTCAGTGTGTGGAGCAGTCAGCCACCACAAGTGGACAGCTCAACACACAAGATGTTCTCAGTGGTAATTTGCCTTCCAAAGACAACAAAACTGAGGATATGGACTCTGAAGGTTCAAGTCCACTGGAGTCTCCAGAAGTGGCAACAAGGTTACCATACACAATGCCGTCTGTAATGGAGCAAGAAATGGCTGGAAGAGAACAGTTTGATTCTTCAAGCACTGACTATCCCTCAACAGTAGCTGTGAAGCTTTCACGTGCAATATCTATTTCACGAGGTGAGAATCAGCCCTACAACCACACACTCACACGGGCTGACACAATTCCTGTGGCTTCAGCTCCTGAACACAACAGTGAAGACGGGTACAAATCTCCTGTCTACACAGCAACTTTAGAGCTGTTGTCTCCCTCCACAGAGCTGATCTCAAAGAAGAAGGTTATGGGGAAACTCAAAAGCATCACCATGCGTTTGGCCTCTGCAAAAATGGACAAAAGGACACAGTTCATTGTGAGTCAATATCTCCTCCTTTTGCTGAGCTTAACCTCATCAAGGATGGAAATCTAAAGTTTGTACAACAGGAAACTGACCACTGTTGAGATGTAATGTATGCTATGTGTGGCATGCATATCATGGAGTTTTGACTTTTCTTTTTCCATGCTGTGCAATTGATGCCGAGCAAATATTACCAAAAACCATATGGGGAAAGACTGAGCTTAAAGTCAAGATAAAAGTTGTCTATATCCCTTACCAATATACCAGCTCAATTGTTGGGTCAGGAGAGCAAGCTTTTCTAGCTGAAACTGATGGATTTTGGTGTGTATACAGGAGCTAATGTGCAAGTCACTAAAGCAAGCACTACACAATTGTGCAAGGCAGTGTTGTCATAGTACTAAATTACAGCTCCGTGAAGACAACCAGTTTCCTCCAACTGAATTCAGCTTTTGCAAGGTAAAACCCCTTCTGTAACATGTTCTGCCATCAGCTCCTTGATTGATAACATATCACATGATCTGTGGTCTTTCTGCTTATTTTGTTGTGGTGTTCCTGTGATCTAACCAATGATTCATGTAGGATTCCATTCCAAACCTGTGATCTCTTTGAGCTTTTTAGGAACTTCAATAGAAATCCCTTGAACTTCCTGTGTGTATGGATCTTTCAATTGCATGAGCTAAAAATTTGTCGCCCTATTGCAGCCAAATTGATGGGTGATGGTGAATTGATAAAATGGCAACATGAAGCTGTGTGGTGGTGGTTTTCTTCCTTGAACCATGGCATCATCTGATTCATGGGGACTCTGACAACACCTCATGCCAGTGGACTTTCAACAATTTTTTATGTTGTCTACATGGCCTCCACAACAGAGATCAATCCACATATAACCACCCAGGCCAATATGTAACTCCAATTCCCATGCAAATTAGGCCAGCATCTACCTAGCAAAAATTACTGGTACCAGTTGCACCACAAACTTGTAATCTTGATTAGTCATTTTTGGTGAAAGATTGAGGTGCTGAACTTGAGTGTGCCTCTCTTTCCATTTCCACCCATAGAAAATAGAGTGAATGACAGTGAAAACAAGGTCTAGTAGTGGCGACAAGCAGTGTGCATATGGACCCAGCGCCCTCTATAATCAAAGTTTTACTGGCAATGTACACTAGTCAAGAACAACCAAGTGGACAAATCTGATGTGACTCTTATCACCATCTTGTCACAATAGATATATTGTTTTAGCACTTTTGGTCATTCATACAGATTTCTCCCCATTCTTATATCACATTTATTTGCACTTCCTTTCTCCTCTTCTATTTCAAAATCCTATTTCATAACTGACCATTTCTGGTCAGAAGTTAAGACTGTCACACTTTCTTTGGAATGTCATTTCTACATCTGAACTTGCGGAATTCTTGCCACAAGTTAAGTTACCATTCTGGACAGTACTTAGTTTATTATCTATGATTTTATCTGATGACCAACTGAACAAATGTACTAGTTTATTATCTATAATTCTATCTGATGACCAACTGAACAAATGTACACTTTTCCAGATAGCAGCTGAAGATCTGCAAACACCACAGTTCCTGTTCCCTGCACAATACAGTTTACCCGACTGAGGTTTGCTGTCCAGTATCCGAGCATCTCTACTGGTGCTTAGTATGTGACTCCAGACAGTACAATTTATTGCGAAAAAGTCAAAATGTGCCAGTTTAGCTCAGGAAATTGGTTTTTCTGCACCAAATTTGTGCCGTGTGCCGTGGCTAGTAAAGGGCGCAACACAGTTGTGCACCTCCGAAAAAGAGAATAATAAATTGGACCTTACTGCGGCTCAGTATTTCTGATTGGTCGATCATAATTATTGGTCCAGGTGGTTTGCTATAAGTAGTCCCCATGTATATGCAGTTCCGGTTAAAGTTTTATTAGTGGGGTTGCCAAAAACAAAACAACTAAACTTAGACATTTAATTTTATTATCCAGAGTGGCATACTGAGCACTCTGGAGATGCTCTGGGTTCAGTGCACACCACAAACCTACTCAAGCTGGAGCAGAGATCTTTATGGGGGTGAAAAAATTTCAGAGAAGACTTTTGGAAGTCCCTCTTACTGGAAAACAAAATGTCACAAAAACCTAACATGTCGCAAAAATGGCACAGCTGCGGAAAGAGTGTACGTATCCTATTGTGCCATACCTATATTTGGAAATGTGAACATTGCAGCTCCAATTAACACAAGTTTTAGATGGGTTCCAGGACTGTTCTATGGATGAAATCCATAGTTGTAGGAGGACATGGGAACCAATACCTTTGGGGGCACAAGGGGTCAAAGCGGTGCAATCATAGGGACCCGCAAAGGGTGGTCATAAGGGCTCCAAAGGGATACCATTGAATAGATGATTTGAACTTTTCAAGACATTTTACTCAATTTGTCATCCTGGTGTGATCCTGATTTAAACATTTAATTAAATTTTTTATTGTAATACATTTATAATTGATATGTTTTTTCCTGATTTAAATATTTTAGTTGTTTTAATTATATTAAATTTATAATTGATATGATTTTTTAATCAACTTTAGTCTAATCTTAAAACTAATTTCAACTCAATTATGTCTACATTTGATTGAAATTTTCATGTTATTTGTTTAGACTGCATCCATCCCATGTCAATTGGTTCTTGGTCCAAATGTAAAATCTTGACCAAATTTTAAATCGAAATGGATTTTAATGAGGCTAAGTCTCAAAGCCAAGTCAACGTCATATTCAGATCTTTCATGTAATTTCATCCATAGCCCTCCCCACATATGCAGGTTTGAACATCAAAATCTTTGGCATTCACAGTAAATCCTTGATCAGGCTGCACTAGTTGTAATCTGAGGATTCAGGAGTTCACATACACAAATAGGGAGGAATTAGTTCATCCAAGAGTAACAATATTTCTTTCTCAATAGGTGTCTCTGTACTTACACACTACAGTCCAAAATGGAAAGTTACTACCGGGATCTCCCTCCTCAAGCTTTTCATGATACCTCAACCTTTATGTCATCCCCACTACTGAGTGCATCCTGATAAAGAGAGCAGTTGTTGGGAAATAGGGTTGAGGGCAAAACTTTGAACAATTCAAGGTACAGAGGAGGCCCTGACACAAATAAAACAACAGAAAGGACACTTTTAGGAAATCTATGATATTGCTTTTTGAAGCTTTCACAGGGTCCTATAATGTCGGTGCCTTGTAGATTTCATAGTTTGTTGAAATCTTCAGAAACATGACAAGCTCACCACAGGAACTAAAAGCTGAAGGCTGATATATGTACAATCTCCACATACACCAAGCCCTCATGAGAGCTTCTTTGACGTCATGAGCTGCAGCACCTCCTGGCCTTTCTTTCTCATTTTGGCCTTAAATTTGGCCTTAGTAATCAAAGTGGCAACTGTGTTGCTGAAGTTGCCGACTGCCATCGTTATCAGCAACAGTCCACAAACCACAGTCTGCTCACCATGCAATGCCACCCAACAGTCAAAAGAAGCACCTTCAGAGTCTTGTAAAGTCGGCAACAGAGTGAGAACAGCCACACAAGAAGTAAACTTCAATCTGATAGTCATGCTGTAAGGAGATACATATTTGTATGTTCAATGCTAGACATACAAAACAAATTTTGTGGGACAAGTGACCTCAAGTTAATGGAAACATCTTGATGTAGGATACAGCAGCATATTGTCCAGCTGGCTGAACTTGTAATATCATCCATGGAGAAAAATCAAAGAGCTTCCAAAAGTAGTCCAGATTTATCCAGGACAGCAAGAATCGAAGTCCAAGATGTAAAACAAAGAAACAATCAAACACCACAAGTATGAGAGGAGCATGCCTGCCATTCAGACTCATCTTCAAGAACTGCGGTCCGCAAAAGCAAGAGCCCGATGAAAAACTGGAAGCCCTGCAAGAATCAGCGACTCCCCTGATAAAGCTTTCAGTAGAGCATAGAATAGTTGGGGAGAGATTGTGGGTTAGGACAGTACACAAACTGTCAAGATTGCAAGAAAGGTGCACCTTCTCACTAACAATACAGCCTGAAATCTCACCAAAAGGGGCTCAAACCCTGTTCAATGAGAAATATGTAGGGAAAAGGCAGAAGGCAGATGTAGATGAGAAATATGAGTGCCTCTGATTACAGTGACTGACAAACCTGCAAGGTGAAGAGGAGAGGATAGAAAACCCAAAGTTGCCCTGTCACACCAGCTGTCTCTCCCCACACCACATCCATCCGTCCTGCCTGCAATCATTAATTACATCCCAAGGCAAAGACACATAAGAGTTGTGAAAGCAGCAGGTGTCAGACAATGCCACATAAGCAACTTTCACATTTCAAGTGGTCACCATCTTCCCAGAAGTCACTACATGTTCTCTAGGGGCCAGTGTTATGCAGAAAATTCAAGTTGATGAATCAAGACCTTCCCAAGAACTAATGTTATTTTCATGGATATCACACAGATTGATAATTCTGTCCCTCTCCTTTGGACGCTCCAGTAATGACCTGGGCACTCTGTTGACACAACTGCTTTGGGTGTTCACCCTTGGTATTTTCCCATCACCTCAACTTGTTAAGAAACAGAGAAAAGTACCTTCCCAAGGGCAATCCGAGTGTAAAGGCGCTGCCGTTGGTAATGATTTTGAAGTAGCATGGCAACACCCTGCATTATTGCCCACCGCAAAAAGAGCCGCACTCCTTGCTGCCACCAGATACACCACATATGCCATCCATACCCAAAAGAATTCTGCAAGCTTGAGCATCTCCAAAGAATGCTGCTACATCCAACTTGGCTCATACACAAATGGCCAGCATGTACTTGTCTTCTGAACAGTCTGAAATATCAGCCAAATGCATCAAATCTGCTGGACATCGATAACACACCTGCTAAACTACTTTGTCCACATCATTTTCTGTCACTGACAACAAGGGTAAATGTACTGTGGGATCCTTAATTTCCACAAAGTCAAAGAGGATTTTGACAATTTTCAGCATTTAAACCAGAACTGCAGTGGGTTTACTTGTTTATGGATGCAACTTGGGTGACCTTGAATCCCCCATGTCAGGCTCACAAGTGCCATAGCCATTGCACAGTAGTGATGGTACACCCACCTGTCAAGAAGCCAATTCAAACACGATGCCCTTTTCTTACAACTATAAACAATGCAAACCTGTTGTTGACCATATTTTCTCTATATTGGCAGGCCATTAGTAAGAAGTTTTCCATAACAGAATATTAGAGGTTCATGGACTAATGACAAGTCACCATGAATATACAGATATAGAATTGAAAAAGTTCTGGAGGCAGCCATCTCCATTACACTTTGCAATGGCCAACAACGGAGAATGGTTCCCGAACTAACAACTTTGCAAAGAGAACAATTCTATTCTGGTTTAAATGGTTCTCTATGGCATGACCACAACTCCAAACTATTGGACCACAGGATGATTGGTTTCCAAAGCAGGACATACAGAGGTGTAGATACAGAAAATGCAAACTACAAAACCATGAATTTTGTGTTTGCCAAATCAAAACAATGAAGAGTAGATTGAAAACTAACAAGGCTTTAAGGTGCACATACCAAGGTCTGATGTCACTCCCATTAACTCTCAAAATGTTCTCCCGCAGTGCTAAACTAGTGTAAAAAAATAATAGCCATGCCTGCAATGAAGTGAGAAGTTTACAAATTATTGAATAGAAAGAGGAACAAATTGCTTGAACCAGTAGTTGAAAAAGGAGACACACAGCAACAAGAAGTGAACTTTTTTGTAACAAATCCCATGTCATGTCTCCAATACATACCAATTTGTACAAGATATGTATATTTGTGGCTTTTGCTAATACAGGTATGACAGTGTTTCTGCTAATTGATCTTACTCCAAAGGGCTCACCAGGTCTTCTAAACCACTTATGATATGCAGAGAGAAACCCCATAATGGTTTGAGGTACCTAAAAGCAACAAACCTGGTATACTTGAACTGGAAGAGCTGGAAAGCATCCATTCCATACTCGGTTTTGTAATATGAGCAAAATCAAAGGGAAGGCCAGAAACATCACCGCTGTTCTATCCTGATAACACATGCCAACATGTTCTATTTTGCATGTGAGCTAGACTAATGTGCTAAAACATGTTACAGGAATTCTTTGAAGTTCAACCCTAATATAGACCATGTCCCAGTCATCAGCCAGTCATCAGCTGATCTGTTGAATCAGAAGAGAGCTCTCCCTACCAGCTAAAAATACTTGTTTTTAAAATTCTAAGAGTTTCCACTTAAACAAGAATGGCATGTAGGAAAACCTTTCATCTTCATCAAAGTACTAACATTTTGAATCCAGGGTTTATGTTCATCAAACTCAACTTAACAACACCAGATTAACAAAACCTGATTAGAAGACACTTAACAAAATGAGAAGAGCTTTGAAATTTACCCTGTAGGCATTATACTCCTCTTTGACCTTATATCGACTGTCTTTCCGTGTTGCACGAACATTTACGGGTCCCAATAATGCCTGGAGGAAGTAACCTGTACACATATCTGTGAATAAAAGATGCCACAAAATAAAAGCAAGAGATACAACTAATTTTCAATGAATGTTGGGGGGAGTGGGGGGACTCATTTAATGCAAAAGAACTTATGTGTAGGAAATGCTAACTCTCCTTCTCACAATACATTCTGAGGGATTGAGCAAAATAGAGTAGCTGAACTATACAAGGATTACTTGAGAGCAATGGAATCTACCATTGTTCTTGGCTGGAAGAAGAAATGCAATATCACCATCGTACATCATAGTCCGCACCTTGTTCAGTTCCTCCTCCAGCTGTGCAAGGCACAAACCTCAAGCTCAAAATTCAAAGAGCCTCCTTATAATGCCAGTCAATTCAGGTTACACAACTCCTTTGAATACTGAGCACATTACTAACAAGCATCCTCAAGACTCATCACATACATTCCATTGAGAGATGTGCATACTATGGGGAAAAGGAGTCAGCCATACTCATTTAACAGATAGGAAACAATGAATTTCCTCCCAGCACTGATCAAGATACTATACTGAGTATCTTCCTTGGTCAAGTTAATCATAAGAGCAAGAAGAGATTTTCTTCAAGCATTTGGATCAAACAGCTTTTGTATCTCCCGTTCACACTGTGAGTTGAGGAGGATTCCTGAACCTTGCCAAGAATTTCACTATCAAACTGAAATTAGGGTTCCCCATAAACCCTATAACTGAACAGATATGTGTTGGTTTAAATTTCATTCTCATTCTTTACATGCATCCTCTTTTTATTCTAAATACAGTCAAATAGCTCCAAGATTCTGACTGCACACAGGCAGAAAATTAGAAGGACATAACTCACGCTTGTCATACTCAATTTGGTACCAAAAGCATAAGCACAACTGACTGAACCTCCAAACACCATAATCAGCAGATTTAAAAGGCTATTGTCATTTGCAATTACAGATATGGCAAGGGGATTTGAGAATCCCACATCATCCAATTCATATTCTGCCTATAATTCCTTGCGGCACCACTCCACAGTTTTGATAGCCCTGTCTAAATTTGTAATCTACACATAAACAACATCAATCCAGATTATGTGCCCCTGCTCTATGTCTCTCCAGAACAACAATGCAGGGTAAGATTCAACAGAAACGCGAATTACACGATTTATCTGGCAAACATCTTGCAACCCTAGAAACCTAGTCCTAACCCTAAAAACACCATCGGAACTAACCAAGCTGGAAAAATAATAATAATAATAATCTCTCATAGATGAATCTAAAACAATCCTTCCGCGGTTCGAGCTTTCCTGATAATGAGCTTCAAACCACAAAAACATAAAATCAACCAGGAAAAAAAAAACACGGATCCAAAGCATACCAGCTTCCGCATCTGAAAGGGAAGAGAAACAAGGAATGGCTGACCTTTTGAGCGCTTTGGTGAGCGATATCTTCCTTATCAGAGGCAGAGGCGACGACGGATTGGAGATCGTCAACATCGGCAAGAAGCGCCGCGGCCTGATGTGCCAGAGCATCAGCATCGCGCTGCCATTTGGAGTTATGCAAAGACGCCGCATCTCTCAGAGGCTTCCACCGTTCCAGCAGCTGCCCCAACCGATCCTCCACTTCCTTCTGCTTTCCGGCGGCGTCACTAGTAGGAGGAAAAGGAGGAGTAGGAGACCGGGAATCCGCGCCGGGATTACCGGGATCCATCGCTGGCGACTTCACAGTATGCAGCAGCGCAAAGAGATGAGTCAAAGGAGATAGATGCAAACGAAATTCCGCTTGTTTTGGTGTGTGTTGCTGTGTTTTGGTCGTGTCGTCGTCTCTTGTGGCGCATGCTGCTGATGCCTACTTCTCCTGCTCATGTTCCATAGGACTTGTGCATCCACGCAACGTGGCGCGGCTTGACATAACATATGAAATGTGTGCTGTTTTCGAGGGGGGAAATTAGGGGTGATTTTTAGGCCTATGTCTATTTTTAAGATTGGGTTTTGCCCAATTTGCTTCGTGTTTTCACCAATCAGGTGCTTGTGACCCAGTTGAGAACCAATTGATGAAACCCTACCAATTACTACATCTTCTAGTTTTTGTGCCTTGCCATTGGGATGTCATTTTGATGTCATGAATTGGGGTCAAAAGGTTAACTAGTGCAAGTAAAAGCACTCCTACAAATCCCCTAGTGATATATTTGAAGGGCATCTTTTTATGTGTGAATGTGAGCCAGCTCTAACCATTACCCTTTTGCTATGAGGCCTCTTAAGGTTCATTCACACTTGATGTTAAGGACTCTAGTATTGAGTCCCCTAACACCCGGATGCTAGCCATCCAGGACTTATACCTAGTTACCGTGAAAATTTTATCTTAAGCTAACATTCACTTAGCATTAAGTTATGATTCATTTAACATTGAGTGCCACCTAGGATCCCACCTAGATTTTGATTTAACACTAACTTAACTTCAAGTGTGAATGCACCATTAATGGCTATATTAAGCCCAAATTAGTTAGATTTGAATTCGGAGACCCTGATTTAGGCTAATGCATGGGCTATTTGTAATATTTTAGAAATAATTTAAATGGATTTTGGGTCATGATGTATGTATGTTTAGGTTCATGATAGCCTTCACCTTATGCTTTACCCATGCCTTGGGGACATTCCCAAAATGCAGGCCCAGATTCACCTACAACTTCATCCTAGGCACCTTATTATTTTGGGAACGGCCCTACCTTCAAGCTTTACCATACCCTATGTTGTTCCCTCTTCCCATAAAAGAAGACAAGAGAAAAAAAGAGTAATTGGTTTATATTTGAAAGCCATATATTGCTTATAATTTAGTGTTCCCAAATTGGGTTTTTTTTCCTTTTCTTTTTTTTGGTTTTTCCAACCAAAAAATTGGGAAATTTTTCAAATTTTCTTTCCTAGTTTAAGTTTGACTAATTTTGTTAATTTGGGGGAAATTTTTGCCAATTTTTTTGTATAAGAAAACTGAGGGGAAAAGAAAACCCTTGTTCCCAATAGCAACACAATTGATCCCCGTATGTATATCTATCAACAATAGAAAACTGGTCCAAAGTTATTTGACACATAAATAATTTAAAATTGTCCATGACTACTTTTCTTGGAATATTTTCATATGATTGAAAGCCATCCTCCCACATGAGAACGAGTGCAGACAAGGTTTTTATTTATGCAAAGTTGTTGGAAAGATCCATTCCTAGAAGGGGTAAAGGAGTGTGTTGAAACTTGAAAGATGATTGATCAATAATAGTCAGAGGGGTACATGTCACAACGGGGACTTATACAATTCAGCTCAACATCAGTTACATGCACATAATTCAGCCCTTTTTGGCCTGGCTAAATTTAGTGATCTCACTCAACAAAAATTCAAAATGACTAGGTAAAAATATGTAGCTTTTTGGTCATTTCTAAATATATATATTTTTAAATAATAAAATATGGCCAAATTTCTCCATTGGGTTCTAGCATGTACACCGAAAATGTGAAGGAATCTCAAACTTCTTTTTATTTTCATAGCCTGTTTATAGCCAATTTGGCCAAACTTGATGGTGGATGATTGCCATTTCAGCTACACCACAAAGATGAACACAAAGTCCCTGGGTCACACATTTTAATCCAAAAACTATTGTTAGTGGGATGTACATACGTACATACATATGTACATACCATAGATGATTTGTTGTGTTTGATAATAATCCAGTTGGGTCCTATTATTGGGTCCCAGGTAAATGAGTGAAGAAGAATACTAAAGATTTTGTGAAGCATTCATTCATAACACTCTTGAAATGTGTTTTGGAAGGGCCTACCAACAAGCATAGATCATATAAATGGCAAGATGAGTATAATGTTGGGTAAGTCATGTGAACCTCATAGGTTCCTTGACACCAATGCATATTCCAATGTTTTTAATATTAGGCCATCCACTTTGTCCTAGACCTAACATTAGTAGCCCAAGTGTAATCATACCATGTCTTTAGTAAGGTGCCCATTATATGGAATAGTATCCAAACGGTTATTATTATTATGATTGGCATCAACCCCTCATGTGAAATATTTTTCAAATACCCTAGTCTTTTGAACCTTGGTTGTGGGAATATTCCATTTTCAGGTCAAGTACCTCGAGTTGTTGGGAATAATCATTTTACTCAAATGGTTTTAGCTTACTGGTTTGGTCCCTTGGTTCAAGCAAACCAAGTTGCAAAGAGAGGAAAAGTTTATATATTTATATATTTATTTATTTTATTTTTTAGAACTCTTCGATGGTAATACAATGTACGAAGTGGAGTGTAAGACCACCAAAGCATCTAAGAAAAAATATTCTTAAAAGCCGAGGTTATCCCCTACCATATGAATATTTTCAAGAGAGCCTAGGACTCTCTAGCATATTTGTTTGGCCAAGGATAAAAGCTTCAATTGTTTGTGAATATTCTCTTAATCAAGGGTCTAGACCTGGAATTAGGAAGAATATTTTCGAAAAGCTTTCTTATCCTTGAACAAAACAATATTCCCATGACCAGTTGTGAGAGTACTCCATACCAAGGGTTAGGCCAATGGTAATAACCCTCTTCTCTATTCCATATAGAGACCCCCGTTCTGAGAATATTGCATAGCATGGGTTGTGGCCAATGGTAATTGTCTTTTTGTTATTCCATACCAATTTCACTACAATAATGCATTGGTAGTGCCACACATCCACATGCACACATTCCCATGCATGGTTTCAATTTGAAATTTGAAAAATAAATAGTTATTAATTATGTCATGCCATTCAAAACAAGGCCACATGTTTTAGATCTCCAATTACATGTTTATTAAATTATTTGAGCTTTTCCTCTTTTTCATATATCGGCTCAAGTTTGGGAGGATTTGCATGAATCATTTCTTTGAAAATGCACCACACCCATTGAAGACGAGAGATGGCTTGGAGGTGTGAAGTTTTGGTTGAAAGTTTATCAAAGATTTACGAGAAGCCTTTTCCAAAAAGTAAGATGTTTGTGAGGTTCTAAAATGTTGGCATTGGGAGGTTCTAAAAGTGGTTTATTAAGGAACTTGAATCATAGATAGTCAAGAAACCATGAACTACCATGATTCCAAAGGTGTTCATGACAAATGGCATCTCCTTAAGGTATGAATTGCATAATGTTCTTAACTTGTGAGTTTCATACAATTCATGATATCCAAGTTGTGTTTAAATTCATGAAAATAATACAAATAATTAATAGCATTGTTTTCATTGTTTCGCAATAATTCAATATGTTCTTGCCAATTTTCAATGTTTTCACTTAAATGACAATATAAGGCTATTAAATTCTTTCATTGTTTATTTCAAACATTGATTCATTGCAACAACGTTGAGAAAATGAAACAAGGTGGCCATTTCAATTTAATAAATGTCAAATATTGTCAGTATCATCACAATTATTCAAATGGCCATAATTTTTAATGTCACAACCTTAACCTTGTGTACATAAGTTGTGTTCACGATCAAATTTGGGGCAAGACAAGAAAAATGGGTCATGAATATTCTCAATGCATGGGAAGGCTCAAACATTTTGAAGTTGAGCAAAAAGTGTGTGAAAGTGCAAAGGGAGAACTCCCATGATTCCCAAGTGCAATGCTCAATTTGGATGTACTAAGATCCATAGGAATGGGGCCTAATCAATCACCATAGGGACCAAAATCCAAGTCCACTTGATCATGATTCATTATAAGGATCACAATTCACTTTGTTTGAAGAAAAAAACTTTAAAATTTTCAAATCATCCAAATGGTGATTGGAACTCAATCCACACATCTACATAATCTAAGTTTTTTTTTGTTTGACACTGAATTTCAATTGCCCTAACAACTAAAACCCAAGTCCACCCAATTGACTAAAGTTAATGACTCATCACCTCACTTTAATAGTTTTGATTTCTTTTGGAACTAAATTTTAGTAGCCATATGGATTGCTCAACAAAAGTTCACCTTGTCCATCTAGTTGCAACCCAATTTTTCTTTCTTGAAAACTGAATGTTGATTGTCATAAGAAACTAAGGCCCAATCCATCCAATCACAACAAAAATTTGATTATGATGATCAAATTTTGAAAGCCATTGGGGTGATTAATTTTAACCCTACAAAAAAAAATTATATTTACCTAACATGACCTTATGTTGACCTTAAATTGATGTGATGTTAGGTTGTGCCAATGTCAAAATTGACATAATTGACCTAACATGATGTAATTGGCAATGATAACCATATGGAGACTTTATAAATGGTCTTTAATGGAACTTATAAAGGTTTTGAATCTACTTTTTTATTTTTATTTCAAATTTGGATCATTTTCAAATTATAATATTTTTTATTTTTTGTGTATGTTACCAAGCATTGACCCTTGTGTTAAAACATTATTATGTCCAAAATAATAATATATTACATATAAAAGTTCTCATTTACAAGTGCATCCATTGTTTATCCACATCCACATTTTTCCACCCACAACATGTTGCCCATAAACCATACAATTAGCAAGAGCAAAATGAGCACCATGTGTTAAATAGGTTTTAAATACTAACACAATTTTCATAATTATTTTATTTGCAATTTCATTATTTACATTTTTGCATTTTTATGCACATGATATCTTTCCCATTGACCTACCATGGTGGTTTTAAATGATTACAAGGTGTCAACACATGGTGATCATTTTGTGACATGTGTGTTTCATGCATATTTTGCCATGCAACAATTGTTATTTTTAATCCAATAATCATTTTTAATTAAATTTTACAATTTTAAAATTTTAATTCATTTATCTGATTATTTTAAACATATATGAAATTAAATTAACATTTTTTTAGTTTTATGGATAAAAATTCATTGACATATTAAGGTAAAACTATGATGAATTAAACATGATCTCCATTTTTTTAACACAAAATAAATTTTGTGAAATTTTGAATGCAATTTTTTTTCTTTGTGACAAAACCTTATAGGGTCAATATTTTTTAATTCACCATGCCCAATCTCCTTATAACATTTCATAATTATTTTCTTAATGGATTTAAACTCTTCAAAATAGCTATAAAATAATAATAATAATATCACATTTTTGGGGCTCAAATTTAATATTAACAATGGAAAGATTATTCACAAACCTTTATAAACTTTCTTAAAAACATTCATCATATGTATATTAAGGCCACTAAACATCTTTTCATTTCCAAAACAATTCATATTGTGACCTTAACTTAGTTCACAACCTGGGTTGGGACATTAGAAGAAATGGGTCCATGAGCAAATCTAATATGTAAAATGAAGGAAACATTCTCACACATGAAGTGAAAACATTTTGGGAGTAAAGGGGGGTTTTAAAGATTTTTGAAATCAACCCCCATTTTAGGAATTGGGATTCCCAAAAAGTTTATAATTTATTCCAAAGGCAATTTGGAAGATCAAATCATCTTTAAATTAAATGATATTTACACTACAAAAAAACGTGATTTTTTAAAGGTCCAACTTGACTAAAATGTCCACATTGACCAAAGATAATGGCAATTTTGACTAAACACTAAGGGCATGAAAGACATTACTTACTTTTGATAGAGACAATTGACTAAAATGACCTTTTTGACCATGTGACAAACCAAACATTTAGTCAAAAGGAAGAAAGGTCCATCAAAATGACCAAGGCCTAGTCAAATCAATTGTATTAATTTAACTAATTTAAATTATGAGTTTGTTTGGCTTAGGGTACATATTTAACCTAAGTTCATAACTAGGCTAAACTAGGCCTATTACACCTAATAGGTATCTATAAGGCTTAATAGGCTACCTACATGTTAAATTTAACCACATGTAGGTACCTATATAGGTTTAGTACATTAATTATTTGGTAATTAATACTTCATAATTTAAAATCAAATTTTCAATTAACTGATTAATTAATTATTCACAAATAAAATGTTAATGAATAACCAATAACTAATTAATCCATCAACTTATTAATTGATTAACAATTATTATTATTTTAAATAATAATTGATAATTAATAATTAATATTATTTAATATTAAAATTTAAACTATTTAATTAGTCATTAATCACATGTTAATTAATAGCCAATAACTAATTATCCATTTAACTAATTAGTTAATAATAACTCATTATATACTGATTGATAATTAGTTTCTAATAATAAATCATGACTCCCTTTAAACCTTGAACACAAGTGCTTGAAGAACCTTGAACATGTGCTTGAACGATGCCTATGGAATTCAACAAATGTGCACTATTAATAAAAGTGACCAATTTACAAAATCACAAAAAAGAAAAAATCGTAGTTGACAAATCCTGGTTTTTGAATATCGTAATGCATCGTGGGTAGTGCAATGTGTTTAAAGTTTTCAACAATCAACAAAATGCACATAATCTATAGACTACAAAAGTTATGAATGATAAATTGTGCGCTTCAAACTTTAATCTTTTACACTTGTAACTTGTAGCATGTCTCAACTCAAACAAATTATGAAAGGGTTTCATTCCTTGACCTACCAACCTTTCTCAAAATTGTTGTTGGGAGGAGGATCATCACGAGGAAAAGCTACAACAGCAAGGGGAGGAAGAGAGCATGGGAATCAACAGGGTGGTGGGAATGTGCACAGGTAATAGCTACTACAATATGTTGTCCCTCCTTGTCACCATCGCCACTACCAACAACACCATCACAACAATTGACGAGATCCTATTCGATCTTACATGGATTATTCATGTTGCTTCTATTGACACCATGGGACGTAGCCCATCTAATAGCCTTGGCAACACTGTTTGATCTCCTCTGATCTTCACACACTAGTAAGTAAGAAGCACTTCCAATTTGGATCTTGAGTTGATGGCAATGTCATTTTAGTGGTTAGGTCAACTTGAATTGTCCTATAAAGAGCTAGGGTTTTTATCTAAGGTTTTTTTTAGTTCTTATGGGTTTGTTAGCAAAGCACCCGACAAATTCAATCACACTAAAACCCACATTCACTCCCTCCCTTGGAAAGAAGAACCGGAAAGGAAAATAAAAACCAATGCCATTGAGGATTTAGGTCCCTTAAATTTTCTAAATTTTCTTAGCACGGTGGGACATATGAGAGCAACCATTCTCTAGAGCAAAAGAGGAAGATAGTGATGACATCAACACCAGCATCAATAGACAACAAGACAACAAAAGTAAAGAAACTAAGGGAAAATAGGTTTTGTGTCTTTTTCTTATTCTTTTGTTTAAGTTTTGTTTCATGGTGGGTCTTTTTTCTTATGCTTTCATTAAGCTTAGAAAGTTTTTTATCACTAAAAATCTAGTCATTATATTCAAATTAAGCGTAGTAGAAAAATTTTACTCCGTAGAGAGAGACTTTGTCATAATCTTGGTTTTTCTTAGTTCTTGTCATAATCTTAGAGAAATAGCAAAGGAAGAAGAATAAATATAAATATGTTGTAAATGTGAACGTGTCAACATTTCATGGCTACTCATTCACCAATAATATGTTTTCTAAGATGTTTTTTTTTAAGCAAAAGATTAAATCTAAGGTGTTTTTTTGTTATTGAAATTAGGTGTTACATTAGTTGGGTAGTCCAAAGAATAAAAGATTAAAAGTTTCTGGGCCCCTAATTCTTGCACAATAACCCTTTTAAAAGTATATAAGTTGTGTCAAACCCAGTAGAATAATTAATGATGATGATGTTGAAGGTTATGGCAAAATTAAAGTTCAACTATATTTTGAAATAAAACTTGCTTATTTGTAATAGTTCATTATCTTTTTCCATTTGATATGTCTAATCTTATGTGGTTGGTTCTATAGGCTTTAAATTATCATGTTGAAATAAGTAACCTTTAAAACATGGGACCTATCTACAATTGCGCAAATAGGTCCCAATCTAATATTTTGGTATTAAAGTGTTTAATCTTGTTGAATCTAGTAGCTTATTGATCGTGACACATAGGCCTACAATGAAATTAGGGTTTGGCCTTGGCATAATGCCTTAGCAAAAGACTCCTTGGAAAGTTTCTTACTTTTTTTCTTTTGTTTCATTTAGTATTGTGTGATTAATTTTGTAGATTTAGGATTGCCTTGTAGTGGTAGGTAGTTTTTAAAAAGTGGAACCCATGTTCATAATAGACCTCCTACCTCATGGGCACCAAACGTCCCATGTCCCCCAACTCTTCACGTTTCAACAAATTTTGTAATATCCATCGCCCATTCGTCTCATCATGCGCCCCCACCGACCTATGCTCCACCTCATCCCCCATGCAAACCACTCACTAATTACCCTTTCGATTCTAACAAATCGTACATCACCTTTTAGTGCCCCCTACCAACCCCCAACCCTTCACGTGAATGTTGGGTCCTAACCTTAACCTTTCCCACCCCCTCCATCATTCCTCACCAACACATCTTTCCCCCCCCACCCCTCCTCGCT